>Ga0247666_1000074_pt1 | contig 51505 bp, 50 predicted proteins | sample CNK07_metaG_FD_183025 | JGI IMG/M metagenome (GOLD analysis project Ga0247666, IMG submission 183025) | Soil microbial communities from Purdue University Martell Research Forest, Indiana, United States - CNK07 | ecosystem: Environmental > Terrestrial > Soil > Temperate forest > Bulk soil...
CTAGTTCCATATATGCATCTCCTTTGTTTGTTTTGTTCTTACAAACAAAAGTGTACCAGGGCTAACGCCCTAGTACACGGAACAGATTAAAGGAGGTGCTTATGTCGAACTGGGGTTATCAAGCGTACTAAGACTATCATTGATAGCTATGTTGACTGGCGCAAACACATCTCGTACAACAACTACAACACGATGTACGGAGGTCTACTAGATTTTGTTAATTTCCGCATGGAGACAGCCGACACATGTTTGCAGCTCATAGAAAATCGTAAGATTGCTGACTCACTTGCCCTGAGCCGAACTCTGCTTGAAAACTATCTGCTACTTATTTTAATGAGCCGTGGTAGCAAGTATTTCCAACTGCAAGACCTATCGGCATTGTCCGAAGCTGAGTTCAAGGCGCGTCTTAAAAAACAACAACAGGACTTAGAACAGCAGCGAGCAGAGGGTAAAACAAATTGTCTGGCAGTAGAAAAATATCCCAGAGCAAAGCGGTACCTAATGTACATCTTTGAAGGTCTACGTGACGACAGTATCCCTGGCTATACGATACCCGTACACTTCTTTCACTTTCAGGAATTCAGACCTGAAACAATGCGTCTCAAAGATGAAGATTACTTTCAGTATCACGAACCAGAGGAATCAACAAAGAAAGCAATCAAAGAACACCGCGACGGTGAGACATTTCGCTATCGACACTTCTTATCGTACGACGCTCTGTTGCAGTGCCTTGAGCTGAATGGTCTTGCAAACCGTACTGAAATCGCCAGGATAGAAGCACACTATACATTCTTAGGACGTTTCGTACACCCCACACATGATGCAGCGCGAGACCTCCACACCGGGAGTAACGTCTACAATGGACAGACTGCTATTGGCATGGGTCAGGCGTATGCCCAGGCTGCAATTCTGCTCGCAGCACTTTACACATGCTTCATCGTAGCTGGCATAGCTGATGAGATTGCTGGGCTGTTTGAACGTGCGCCCAGTGAGTACATGAAAGACGCAGGAACAAAAGATTTACGGTCTACTACTTCTAGCGTAGCAACTGACTACTCCTATTTCTGGTTTCTGTTTAATGACCCACCTATGTATGACCGCTTTAATTACTGTATTTATCATGCTACTGACGATGAGTTAAAACAGTGGGGGAGCTATGAAAACGTACCAGCCGACAGAGTACCATTTGAACAAAACATATACGGACGCTTACAACAGGTACTGAGTGGGTGGAGTAATGTTAGGTGCGGTAAGTTTGAACCACGACTCGCAAGTATCAATATCTAACCAACCAACAAATCAGACCTGCTTCATTACATAGTCGTGATTATTCACTGTATGAAGTTAGAGCTATACTACGTTGTTTGTTTACATCAGTAGATTATCTTCTCAGGCTCTCGTGTGCGCCTATCCAAGTTAGGCACTTTAGGTAGGCTGTCGGGTTTGTCCCAGATTTCATACAAAAGTTTAAGAAAAGTATCTATACTTGCACCAATTGCGACATTGAAGTTTTTACATCCGTAAACGCCTACAAACAGACCGAAATAGTGTTGGACTAATCGGTCTGTTTGTTTTGACGGAACAGATCCCTCACACCTGGAGTTACTTTAAGTTTACTAATAAGTAATTTCTTTGTTACTATAAGCAGTATGAATAGGCAAAACACAATTAGTATTCAGGAAATCCGTAAGGACCCCCTGGCTTTTCTGCGTCAAATCAACGAAGGCAAAACCCTGGTAGTTATTTATCACTCAAAGCCGTTTGCTATGGTTACTAGCGCCGAGACGACAGTCTCTCGAGAGGCTAAAAGTACGAAGCGAATGCTGGAGTATGCAAAGCTTGCCCGCGACAGCGCACACAGCGCTATTAACCCCGCCAAGAATTACAAAGAACTGTACGCCGACGATATGGCAAAAAAATATGGTATTTCTTGACGCAAATGTTATTCTCGAGGTTACCTTAAAAGACAAGCCTCGCTTTGAGCAAGCTCAACAGTTTCTAGAGACGCTTGCTGATGATACTGCGATTTCAATACTAACCGTGCATCTGCTCATGCATTTTGGCCGTAAGCAGGGCATCGCAGACGAATTGCTTGAAGATGTTATCGGCGAAAACGAATTGTTAGCAGTAACGCCTGAAGATTATGTCTGGGCTTCCCTCAACGAGCGAGGTAAAGATTTTGAGGACGCCTTACAGGTAGCAACAGCTATTCGAAGTGGCTGCAAAAGCTTTATTACATTTGATGCAACACTCGCAACGACCTATGAAGGTTGCCCGATAGAGATAGTGCTACTTTCTTAGATAGGCGTTACGGGATAGACCCTTGTCTAATATTGATGCTTACCTAACCCGGTCGATTCACCCATCCCAAAAGGTGTCGAAACAAAGTGCACCAAGTTAGGACTACAAATAAAAAGGTGTTCAGTATGGACACCTTTTTATTTTGGCGGAGGCTTTGTATCTGCTGTGTTGGTTAGAGCTCCTGCTGGTTCGCAGTCGAAACGTATATAGTACTTCTAAATGGAGGGTCGGACATTCTTGGATGTTATATTGTCTGCAGACACTTTTCGAGCACTGGCTAGTGATCCGCATCGTCTTGTTCAAACTCTTAAGTTGTGCACTGAATATTTCTTGGCATTTCCAACTATTAGCGCTATGCTAATTTATAGGAACTTTTACAACAATGCTAGGGGTGGGCATGGATAAAACTAACAGATATGTACATAAAGCCAAAGGTTTTCTAAAATCAGCAAAGAAGCAGACTAAGAAGATCGGCAAGTCTCCTTATCTTAAAGATCGGAGAGTGTGGGAAACTTTTATAGCCATAGTTGTAGGGATAGTATTCTGGCTCTTACCAGCTTTTGCGGCTGCCGCTCCAGGGCAGCTCGGCTACTCCATAAAGCGTGGTGAAGAAGTCCTGATTTCTAACCTGTCCCCGTTATCAAGCTGGCGCAACCAGCTTCGCCTAGACTTTGCGAATAACCGTGTCACCGAAGCTGAGTATGTTGCTAGCCAGGCCAATCAAAGCGGGGATAAAGACCAAGCCAAAACGGCAGCAACCATCAATAGCTTGTTGGATGCATACAAAAGTGCTTACGAGTCTGAAGCGGCCGTGCTTAACAAGCAGCTCGATAACAACACCAAGGTATCCAAGGCGACTGCGACAAGTATGCAACATAACGCAGTGAATGCGTACATAACCTTGGAGTCGTTACTGTTGCAAGCACCAGACGCTTCCCAACTGTCAGTACTGACGGCAATTAACGACACCCAACAGAATATCGCCACTCTGAAAGATGTTCTCGGTTCGGTACCACTCTCGGCAAGCGATTTTTCACAGCTAGCCAAACTTGTCTCAGCTGGTGTAATCTCCCAGGCACAAATAAGCCAGTTGTCTGGCTCGACGAGTAGTCGCCAGGTCCATTCCCAGGTCGTCAAGCTTATTGAGAGCGGCGAAGTTCCCTCTGACCTCTCCTATATATTTGACTTAGACCTTGTAAAGCAGATTGTACCGAGTAAAGCTCAGGTCTTTGAGACAGTAGCCCAGTTTGAGCAATTACAACGCATCAGTGCAATTATTACTGCGAGTCGGCCAACAGCCGATCAGCAGAAAGCTATCCAAGCCTTCCTGGCTAGTTACACCGCCGGACAAACCGTGCCGAATAGCGATATCCACCAATACGTTGCCCCTATCGTTGACGGCGTGCTGCTATCTGGCCAGTTGCAGGTCAATCTGCCTAGCCTCAATGCGCTTCATATGGGGAGTGATGACCAAGCGCTGTTTGTGAGCTGGAAAGGCGTATTAGACCCGCCGAATCTAAGCGATACCTATCAAAAGTTAATGACAGGGGCTCAAAGCCAACCAGCACTCCACTTGCGCGTCCTGACCACGGTGCAGCAAGAGATGATTGATGCTCAAAAAGCCCAGGTAGCGTACCTGGTCATGCCTCCCGGATGGAATGCCGACCAATTCAGTATGCTGAATAACCAGATGGCTACGGCGATAGCGGAAGCGAGTTATCAGCAGTCTAATCCAAACACTGCCCAAGAACTAGCCCGTCTAACAACAGCTCAGCAGCAGCTGCAGGATAGGCTAAACAGCCTGGCGGCGACGTACAGCGACAACAGCACCAAGCTGCAAACGCAGATCAATAATTTCAATGGTACGCCCGACCAACTCGCACAGTTGAAAGCCGATCTCACCAACCTTACCCAAAACCAGACGACAACCGTCAACGACCTGCAAACACAACTAACCGCCATAACTGATGCGCACACCAAGCTTGGTGACTCTATAAAGAACTTACGCCAAGAGCAGGTGACAAATTTGACCGAACTTGAGTTACGGGCAACGACGACCGCCAAGCAACTTACCGATGGGGCAAAAGCACAACTAACTGCCAACCTAAATCAAATCGACAGCCACAGCCAGTCCCTAGTTACTGAGTTGCAGACTAAAGTGATTAGTCTAACGGGCGCGCACGACCAGCTACGCAGCCAGCTTACGACTGCGATCAACACAATCAAGGACAACTACGAACAACTTGCAGCGAGTGTCCAATCCCAGCTTGATGCAGGCGTTGTAACCAATAGTCAACTACAAGCTGACCTGAACCAGGCACAGCATGACATTACAAGCCAACAGACAAAAGTAGCCAATCTAACATCTGGAACAGTGGCTTTGAGCCAACTAGTGAATCAGGTAAAAACTGACTCGACAAGCCAAATGCAGGAACTGCAAGGTCAGCTTGCCACGGTTACATTCGACCAGCAAACGACGAAAACAGTCGTAAGTGATCTCCAGCATATCACACAAACCAGCCAGGGTCTTATCACTACGCTACAAAGCAAGGTTAATACTTTAAATAGTGCCCAAGACCAACTGCGTAGTCAACTGACGACCGAGATCAGTACTATTAAAAGTAACTACCAAGACCTATCGGCAAACGTACAGTCACAGCTCGATGCCGGTGTGGCAACAACCAGTCAGTTGATAACGAATCTGCAAACAATACAGAATACTCTTACCCAACAGGCGTCGCAGGTGGCTACTCTAGGCACGAATAGTACAGCCCTCACGCAGCTTATTAATCAGGTCAATACTGATTCAGCGGCTCAGTCCAGCAGCTTGCAAGGCCAAATCGATGTCGTTAAGCTCAGTCAGCAGACTGCGGACGCCGCCGTTAATAGTCTGCAAGCTATAACCCAGACGAGTCAGGGATTGATAACTGGCTTGCAAAGTCACATCGATGCCCTCAGTGGCAGCCAGACGCAGCTACGCCAGAGCTTAACTGCCGCTCTGCAAACAGTGCAGGATAATTACACGCAGCTAACGGCCTACACACAGGCGCAGCTTGACACTGGAGTGGCTACGTCGACGCAACTGCAGACCAACTTGCAAAGCATCCAGACAACGTTAGCTCAACAGACTACACAACTTGCGAGTCTTGGTACGGGCAATGCCGTACTGAGCCAACTAGTGGATCAGGTGAAGGCCGATTCAAACACTCAAGCTAATAGTTTGCAGGCTCAAATTAACGGCCTGGCAATTAGCCAACAAACAACTAGTGCCGCACTTGCCAGCTTGAAGACCCAGCAAGCGAATGATGCTGCTCAACTTACGAGTCAATTAGCTGGGCTTACTGTGCTGCAAACCGAAGCACAGGCAACTATTGGCGCCCTTGTTCAGTCGCAAGCGCAGGCTCAGACCAGCATCGACCATCTGACGACTAACTTTGGCGTGCTACAGACTGCATTCGATGCATCACAACAAGTGCAGGCAGCGGTTCAGACCGATATCGCTAACCAGCAATCCGAGATTAATAGCCTCCGAACGCAGACCGAATCGGCCTTAAATACGCTTACTCAGCAACAAACTCAGTTAGTCAGTCAATTATCCGGCTTGGCTGCCACTACTACTACCATTAGCCAAGCAGTCAGTACGGTTCAGGCCTCCAGTGCTACAACCCAGACCCAATTGAATACCTTACTGGCTAATCCGCCGTGGGCTTTGGCTACTGCCGCGTATGTCACACAAGACCAACTTAATAGTTTGTCTGCCCAGCTCAATACTCAATTCGCCCAAAAGTCAGCGCAGTTAGATCAGCAGTTCCAGGCTTACAAGACCCAATTGGACACTTCTGTTTCGCAGCTGAATACTCAAGTGGAGTCACTCAATTCTACAACAACCAATACTGCTACCGCCCAAACCCAGCAACAGACCAGGATTGATAACCTTAACGCACAAGTCCAGACCTTGCAGACTCAGGTGCAACAGCTTATTAGCGCCTCTACGCCGCATACAGGACTATAAAGTCCGAGCATTCAAAATAATTAAGGAGGAGAGAACGTGTTATGAAAATGAATCTAATCAGCAAGACTGCTTATGTACTGCTCGTCGTCGGAGGCCTTAACTGGGCACTGATTGGATTTTTCAACTACAATTTAGTTGACAAGGTGTTTAGTGTCGATGTTGCACGGATTATATACTCGGTGGTGGGAGTGTCCGCACTATATGGCGTCTATCAGATAGCGAGTATGCGATCTACTAACAAGAAACATTGAAGTGAGCGCACCATTGAGACATTAAAGCTTTTCATGCAACGCAACACCTACAAACCAGGCCAGAGCCAAGTTCGACAAAAATAGCCTGTCTTGTATTGTCGGGACGGATTTCGCCTATTAGTCCATAAGGTATTATATAGAGTATGAAAATATCAATTACCGAACTACGCCAGAAAGTCCTAAAGACATTTACACAAAAAGGCTTCAGCGAAGTCGATGCCAACCGCATGGCAGACGTATTGCTTTGGGCTGATATGTCGGGCATCAAACCAATGGGTATCGCCAAGATGATTGGCAGCGAGCCAGTACAGGATGAAAAAGCTACGGCCCCAATAGAGATTGTGCGTGACACTAAGCTCTCTCAGCTCATTAATGCTCACCGCGCACCTGCACCGCTTGTTTGCCAGCAAGCTGTCGACGTGGTCATTCAAAAGGCCAAGGAGCACGGTTTCGGTGCGGTCGGCGTAAATAATACACATTGCAGCAGCGCAGCTCTGGCCTATTATGTTGACCGAATTGCTAGAGAAGACTTGATTGGCATCATGATGTCGCGGGCGGGTGGTTCGGTTGCGCCGTTCGGTAGTGCTGATCCTCTATTCGGTACCGACCCGATGGCTTTCGGCTTCCCGACAAACGATAAGCCAATCCTATTTGACATGGCCACCTCGCCGGTAACCTGGACAGGGTTGTTGCTGGCTAGGGCTCGTGGCGAGCAATTGCCGGAGAACATAGCTATCGACAGTGAAGGCAATTCCACTACAGACCCAACTAAAGCCCTGGAGGGTGCTATGTTCCCTTTCGATCATGGCTACAAAGGTTCCGGGTTAGGTATGGTTGTCGAAGTCCTGGCCGGCCCACTGGTCGCCTCGGCTTACTGTGACTTCAAGAATGCTGAGACTTACGGCAACGTCATAATGGCTATCGACCCCGAGCTGTTTGTCGATGTCGCCGACTTCAAGGATAGTTGCTCCAATATGCTTAAAATCATCAAGGCCTCACGCAGGCAGCAGGATGTAGACGAAATCCGTTTGCCTGGCGAACGAGCACGGCAGACATATGGGGAAACTGAAAAAACGGGCATGGTGGATGTGGACGAGCCGGTACTCAGAGAGCTAGGCTACATATAACAAGACCCATCTTCAACTCTTGCGGCGTACAAACTAAGGGGCGGAGTAGTTATGCACTGAGGCCGCGCCAAAAGGGATTTAGCCTTTGCCGGGTCTTTTTTTGTTGGGGTCGTTCGGTGTTCGACTAATTTTGTTTGACGGAAACACGCCTCTAAATTGCTCCCCATATAATAGTATGTATGGACTTCGAATGGAACGATAGTAAGAATGTGGAGAATAGAGTCAAGCACGGATTATCATTCTACGAAGCCCAAGATGCCTCTTTGATGAAAAGAGAGTAATTTTGCAAGACAAAAAACACTCTACGGCAGAAGCGAGGTATTTTTGTATAGGTAAAACGGCCAACGGCGGCATCGTCACAGTAAGGTTTGCTACAAGAAATGGCCATATTCGCATTATCGGTGCCGGATATATTGGCGGAAAGGGAAGAAATTATATGAGCAACACAACTAACTACACAGAAGCACCTGCAGACATGGAAGGAGCTTTGAAGAACGCGATGGTCGTAAGTGATCTTTTGCCTTCACCTTCACAGCTTGTCCGTAAGATCGAAAAGGAAAAGATTACCATAGCGGTAGATAAGCGTAGCCTAGAACTATTCAAGCGATACGCCAAGAACCATGATGCCAAGTATCAAACTATGATCAATGGCGTACTCGATGCTTATGCAGACAAGTTTTTGAGCAAAAGGTAGGGAGGTTAGGGTTACAAAGGCACTGATTGTCTGTCCAAATTTCTTTGGCCTTCTCTCGCGGTCTATAATAATTGATCTAACCACCCACCGGGTATTGGGATGAAAGTGCGTCAAACACATCAACTGAGACACCTTTTCATAAACAAAACACTTACAAAACAGGCCAAAAATAGTATTGGACTACTCGGCCTGTTTTGTTTTTTGGGACACATTTCCAATACTTGTAAACTCGTAAGCTATGATTAGACATGCAAATTGACCCGTGCCTCACCGTATATTAGGCGAGCACTCTGCTTAGCTGCTGCCGCAGCCCAGCGCCATGACCCAGTATGCAAGCTACATACGACAAGAAACGAGCAGAAGGTAACGCTACCGTGACGCTACCATCGTCGTGGCCAGACGAGTTATTAGCAGAGTCTACGCAGTCTGGAAACGAGGGACGGCCTACCGGCCGTCGCAACCTCCGGTTGCTTGACTTGTTATTCTAGGTCTATGATAAATGTATGAGAAAAATAATCTTATTATCATTCATTACTTTGGATGGTGTCATGCAGGCACCTGGCGGACCCGAGGAAGATACATCAAGCGGCTTCAAATATGGCGGTTGGACTGCGCCGTATTTTGCCGAAGCTGACGAAGCGGCTGGTAAGCTCATGGCGAAGCAAATGAGGTCTGCGGATCTTCTTTTGGGCAGGAAGACATACGAGATTTTTGCAGCCTACTGGCCTGAGCATGCAGATATGTGGCCGGGCATTAATGATGTCACAAAATATGTGGTTTCTGATGGTCCAATGGAACCTACCTGGCAAAACTCGGAACTGATTACGGGCGATGTCGTAGCACGCATCAAAGAGCTTAAGAGTGGGAACGGATCGATGTTACAAGTGCATGGCAGTGGTAATCTCGCCCAGACATTGTTTAAACATGATCTGGTAGATGAGCTGTGGCTCAAAACGTTCCCAGTTACGCTTGGGACGGGTAAGCGTTTGTTTGCCGAGGGTACTATTCCTGCAGCCTTTACGTTAACAGACGGTTCAATTACGCCCAATGGCGTGATTTTCGCCAACTACAAACGAGCTGGAGACGTCAAGACGGGTACTGTCGGGGCTTAAGTGTAACTTAGCTCTCACTTTCTAGGTACGGATTCTAGTCTAGATATATCATCAAAGCATGATGCGAACCGAGGTCTTTTTGTTTTAGACAGTATTCGTCCTATGTCCGATCAAAATCGCTGTGACCTACTCCTATCGTGACACAAAAAGGTAGTGAACCAACATAGTGGTATGATGCCGATAATCCATACATAACAGAACCGGTCATTCCTATCTGGCATCGTGAGTAGCAGCTCCAAGAAGAACTCAGCCCTGAAATTGGTTGCGACGATGGAACGTCTGCTTACCCGAGGATCTCTACTACAGTAGGGTTATTATCCAGTAAAAATTTTAAAGAAGCAGTATGATGTACTAATGGCTTCTGATATTTCGCACGTTGTTATTTTTTCGCATGGATTCGGTGTTCGCAAGGAAGATCGAGGTCTGTTCACTGCAATTACTAAAGCCTTGCCCGATGTCGAAAGTGTGCTGTTCAATTACAACCCCATAAATGAGCAGGCAAATACGCTCACAGCAAAACCTTTAAACGATCAAACAAGAAAGCTCCGTAAGGTCATTAATAACACTAGGGCTGAACATCCAGGCGCAATTATTGATCTAGTCTGCCACTCCCAGGGCTGTATTGTGGCAGGCCTGCTTAAACCACGAGGCATGCGTAAAATTATCATGCTCACTCCTCCTGATGATGTGAGCGAAGCGACAGTGGCAAGGCAACTTGGCACACGAAGGGAGACGGCAATTGACGTAACCCTCAGGACACGTCTGTTACGTTCCGATGGCAGCACTACTGTCATACACCCTGAGTATTGGCAAAGCTTGGCAGGCGTAGAGCCTGTAAAGCTATACAATAGGCTGGCAAGATTTACGGGCTTACGCATTATTAATGCAAAGCAAGACGAAGTGCTAGGTAGTGTTAGTTTTAAGGGAATTGATCCGAGCATTTCGCTCGTTGCCCTAGAAGGTAATCATAATTTTGAAGGTGAAGAATCCCGAAAAAGGCTTCTCTACATACTGCAGAAAGAACTCATGATTGATCAAGCGAAGCAGCAGGGATAGCACGCTAAAGACTAATGCATGGCTTGGGTGGTTGCGGCTTAGGCTAAATCGGACAGCTACCGCTGTTGAGACTGTCATGTAAGCTAGCATGTAGACCCTGTCTGCTCAAAGCTCTAAATTGAAATATGTTCGGTAACTAATACGGAGCTAAGTGACCAATATGAGAAAGACTAGACCAAGAGTCTCGTGGCGTTGAAGCATCACTGGCAGCCTTGTTGCATTACTTTTAGGCGGAACCAGTTGGCGCGTATCATGAGGACCACAAAAATGTAGCTACAGCTTCGTCTTCAAGCAATACAATCGGAGGTAATACGATACAAGTCACCCATATTATGCAGGGTGGCAAGCTTGTGGGTGATGGTCACATGAAAGTGCGACCAGTTGCTCACCGACCTATGCCTGGCGGTTCATCTCAGGTAGGGTTTTTGACTCACTCAGCCTAGCGTATTCTATTAATAGATGTTATAATAAACAAATATGAATACGCCACATCCCCGTGCATTTACTGTTGATACGGTACCATTGAACCAGCATCGGATTACTTTTGTCTCAATGGAAGGGAACGAATACTCTAGTAAACCAGAACTTTGTCCTCCGGATCGTATGGACCGAGTAGCTGATGTCTTGGATGAAGCTGATCTGACCATAATGGAGTACTTCACTCCAGAACTTAAACAAACAGCCTACAGTATGCCTGTTTTAGGACAGCTTGCTAGAAAAGCGATTGCTCCAAGTTCACACTATGATAGGATTACAGAGCTCGCTTATCGGCAGAACCAACGCATAGGAGTGGCGGACATTGCTAATAGGCCGCGTTACGTTCAATACGACTTAGCATTTCTCAGCGCTGAATATGGTACGGGCGTTTACATGGTTAACCCCCATTGGCCTGGGCGCTACTTTGCGACACCCACTGATGCACGAAGAATGCTTACCGCTGAAGCTATCAAGCAAGAAGCTGACCGACATCCTGACGGTACACATATTGCGTATATTGGGGCTCCTGCACATGTGAATAGAGTGGCCCGTTACATCACTCAGGAATTGACATGGATTGACAAAGCTCGACTGACAACCTATCACGATAACCTTCCTGGGCTTGATAAGGCTTTACGGATCTATGAGCCGAATGGAGAAGCGTGGACGCTCGCCGCGAGACATGATATAGCACGCAGGCCTATGGGTGCCCTTGCAACACTAAGTGCTCGTATTTCTTCACTATAGCGGTCGAATGAAGCTGCGGAGTTATCATAGCACCTGTATCGAAGTGGGCCATTATCGTTTGAGTTATAGGTATGAGAAGTTGCTGCAGTCTTACCTATTAAGTATCTCTGATGCGGTACCTCTAATATTTTTCTTCAACGATCTATACAGTAGACTCAGCTTATGCATCATCCTTATAGCAGGAAAATAGCGAAAGTTAGAAGGGCTACTTAGGCGTATACTGTATCTCATGATAGTAGTTTTGTTGGCAATACTGGCGCTAATCGTTGGGCTCTTTTTGGCCAGTGTCGATCGAAAGGTTGAAAAAATTTTAGACACGCTGCTCAAGGTTTCAGCTACGAGTGATCGTAATGACCTCAGTCTAGATGACCGCCTCAAGGCTCTCTCCTCACGGCTTGAAGCAGTTGAGAAGAAAATTAAATCCCATTAGAAGTGTCGAATTCAAATTTAGAGAGCAGAGAGAAGAAGGCATCGCTCGTTCTCGCCGAAAAGGTTCAGGATATATGCTCCCTTGGTTTTATACCATTGAGCCCAACCTATTAGCCCTCGGGTCAGTATTTTAGTATAACTCCTCATGTCTTTCGCGCAGAAAATGGGTCCATTGTCGTGCTAGGCGAAGGACGGTCTTCAGTGGCAACTCAATCATCATGTCCAGTACCAGCGCCACAATGTTAACCTTGGCGTATTTCCCGGACAGCCATTGGCCAACCAAGATAAAAGGGAGGTAGAAAAAATCGCGTATCATGTTGATTGGTCGCTGCTTCATGGTAATAATTTCCAGCTCACGAATAAGCCGTGACAGACGAAAGCCCAAAAAACTTGCGGTTGAGAGGAAGATGAAGAAGATTATCGCCTGCACCACTGTAAAGTGCAGTAGAAAGAGTATATTAACAGTTATTCCAAACGGGACAAGGAAGAGCACACTATACAGTAGCTTGACCCATGGATTCACTGTACGACGTTTCATTTTCAACGATAGTTTGAGGCTCTGCAGCTCTCCGTATAGTGTAGTGTCGATATAATCGGCGAGCGCCTGTGCGTTAGTCTGCGAGGGGGTATGAAGCCCAAATTTCAAGCTTGCCATATAGAGCGGCGGAAAGAGAAGGTTAATACCAAGAGGCGCCGTAGCTATTATGCCAGTGGTCAGTAGATCAAATGGCACTTCGATGCTCAGGCCGATTAAAACCTTGGTAATGAATAGAAAAATAATACTTTTAGCTATGCCCGCATTCAGCCGCTTGCTCAGTCGTGCGTACTCCTTGCCAATCTGTTGGCCATAAAGGGTCAAAAAAAGATTGCGATCAGCCAGGACGCTCGGCAAGTCGATAGTCTTTTCTTCGCTCATGCTTTTGATGATCCGAATTGGTGCGCCATAGCGGCTGACCGAGCGGGTAAGCTGCAAGGTGAGCGAAGCTGTAAAGAGCGCAGTTATATTATGATTGAATTGGATAAAAGCTGCCATATCTGCTGACGATTGATCATACATCCGGAGCAAACGATGTCGAACGATACTAATATCTGATTTGAGCAACGCCTGATGTACCGCAATATATAGGCAGAGCTCATAGCTAGCGTTTTCTTCGGCGGTCATCTGGAAAACTTCTCTCGAGAAGAGTTGCAGAAAATGGTCATATGCAAAATAGGCAATGGCTATCAAGGTGCCATTTGGGTTGAGCAGTTCCTCTGTTGCGACGGGTAGAAGTTGGAGCACCCACTCCAACGATACTTCGCGTGGTACATGGGCCTGGCGTAAGGCGCGGTACATCTCGTGGTGTGCCTCCACGAGCTGCTGCACCTGAGCTGCCCTGGCCATACTGATCGTATTATTTTTTAGATAGCCAGCCAAGGTTAGCTCAAGAATCAGCTCCTCACCAATATTACCGATACTTCGCCGACTTGAGAATGAAACATTACGTCGGTAAAATCGACCGATAGCCCGCTGCAGCAACAAATGTTCTTCCGTATATTCGGCAGCATTGCGTAGCTGTTCATATGCTGCCGAGATAATGTGCCCTGTTTCTGGTACGCTAATTTTGCTCCCCTGATTATTCTCGGTTTGCATACGTTGCATATAGCTAGCGGCAGCGGTGAGCTGCTGTTGGAGTAGACGAAGAGAAGTGGTCGAGAATGAAGGCGAAGGTGGCATACGAGTAACATATAGTATATTACGGCAGTCATCGAAGCACTACATCTTAACTTTTTTAAGCTTGTTCTCCTAGGTTCCGAAAGCGTTAGAGAACATATTGCTTTTGTTTATCTATAAGCCCAGTGTATGATAGGTATTTGAAAGGTATGCGGAGATGACAGAGCGGAGTGGCGCACTGATGCTTGAGCAAGTAGCTGCAGCAGCAATTGGCGCTCAAATCTATGATCCGTTTAATCGCAGTACCCATAACGAGTTCGATTTATTTATCCGAAACAGCTATGGTGATGGGAGCGATGCAATCCGAAGAGCCGCAGCGGACGCTGTTGAGATGGGCTATCGAGACCCACTCAATTTTTTGAATGATGGTGAAGTATTTGGACCGCATGAAGAGCAGCTTATTCTAGAAGGGGTCGGTAGGGTGATTGATTATGCAAATGATCATGCCCAAAAGCTCATTGATCGACTGCCGGAGGGCATGCCGAACGCCCAAAAGCCACTTGCCCTAGGCTGCATGCTCGCTACAGAAGTTCATGGCCCTCAATTGCGCCAAAGTGGCAGATCATATCTTAATCATCCTATTGAAGCTGCCGCCATAGGGCTTGAAGTATTTCGTAGGTTACAGGCGATAGGCTGGCAGATAGATTCTGAATATATAGAGCAAACACTACTTGGAACGCTTATACACGATGTTCCTGAGGAAACTGTGCGTTCGCGCGACATTAGCGACCCCAACCGACCTCCGAGCTATCGCCCTCTACTCATACGTCAAGCATTGCGTTTGCTCGGCGTACCCTATGCGGAACGGCTTTCACGAACGGTACGTTACCTTACGCGTGCTGAAGGTGGTCTGTCGGATGTCGCTAGAGCATGGCTTCCCACCTATAGCGAACATAGAGAAATTAGCCAGGTAGATCCTGGTTTTTGCGCCGTAAAGCTTCTCGACACCTCTCAAAATATCGGTGAGCCTAAACCTACTCCTACGCCTGCAGCCGCAGCTAGTTGGGCATGTACGCTGGAAGGTTATGGTCGTTCGGTTGATGCTATACAGGAGACTATCAGAAAAAAAGTAGCAGCGGGTACGCCAGGATGGCCACCGCACATGGTACCGTATGCTAGAGAGGTCAGGTTGATCGAAGCTAAACTAATGCCGAATTTGGTACCAGGCTTATTAAGCCATATCTACCCTAGTGGAGGTATGCCTCATGAGCTTACTCGGCTGCTTAAGGCCCCCATTGGTTGACTTCTAGAGCGAGAGGCCCTGTTTTGGCCAGATTTTAATCGCTCCAACGATAACCCCGACCCCATATGCAAGGTGATGAAGAACGAGCCCTATGGGGTTATTCGAACGGTTTTTGATGATCGGTATAAGCACAAGCAAGGGGTAAATTGGTACAAAATAGGTCAGCGGTAGGCAAATAATAAAAAGTGGGTACACCCAGACATGAGACTCGTGCAGTAATTGGTTGTGTCGATTCCGCCAGTGTTTTTTAAAAAGATGTGCCCGCGATTTTCCATAGTCATAGGCGCGGCGAAATTGTTCTTTTGGCTTGCCCCAGTCATGCCCTATAGCGACCAGAGGATTATAGTAAATCTTAAAGCCAGCATCTTGAGCGCGCCAAAAGAAGTCAGTATCTTGTCCAAATGCAAAGCTGGCATCAAAGTTTCCGACACGCTCGATTACCTTACGCCGTAACCCAACATTAATTGTCGTACAAATATCGACATAGCCGGCAGATGAAAGCGCAGGGGCGTAATGTACGAGATTATTTTTGTTCAAGTCAAGGACGGGTCCGCATACAATGTCCTCACCATCCTTAATCGATGCGCAGATGGCTGAAAGCCAACCTTCCACTGGTACGCAGTTGGCATCTATGGAGACAATAATGTCTCCACGAGCGAGTTCTAGCCCCCGATTACGCTGCTCGGGAGTAGTTCGCTTATTGCTGACTGGAAATTGATCCCACCTTACCCAAGGGTGTTTTGCCTTAATGTCTGCTAAACGATTAGGCTCTGATGCATCAACAACTATAGTTTCGAATGATACATCACCTCGGCATTTGTATAGATGGTCCAAGGTCGTCTCGATACCGCGGTCGTTTTTAACGACGATAATAACAGACGCAAGTCTCTTATCTACGCTCATATATGTTTGAAGCAAGCCTTAATTTACATATTATAATATTTTGTTGACCTATACGTCAATGCCCGCTAGTCGATCACCATTATTTTCTTCAGCTTTTCCTCAGGTGCGGCCAAGGTTTTCGCATAGCATTATTGAGGCTTTCTATCCCGTAGAGTTCCTAGATTTCGACTAGTGTCTATTGTTGGCTGATGGTTCAGGTAGCCCTTACCGTTCACATCCTAAGGTTGATGTCGCTATGTTGGACATTCAAGCCCATATGGATAATCGACTGAATTTTTTACGATAGATGAGCGTAACCATAATCAGACTGCACAAAGTGAAGTAGAGCGGAAAAAGTAGATCTGCCCGAAGCTGCCATATAGCAAATACTCCCAATAATGAAGCGACCCCCTCTATAGTGAAGAATAGAGGGTCCTCACTGCCCGGATGGTGGTACGTCTTGACAAAGGTTGGCACATATCCAATAACATCAGCGAGTATGCCTAAGCAAATGGCCAGGCTACCATTACCTGTCACTACATAGGACACTAAGGCCACTATCCCTAGACTCAGACAATAGCGGTCAAGCTTGGTAGCCCCACCGACGCCATGTATAAGAGACATCACTAATAGATAGGTCGCTCGTGTTAGAAAAATGAAGGCAAATATTTTGCCTGGTGTATTCGTAGAGTGTAATATGCCAAGCACACCGGCTACGCTTGCCAACCATACGATAAATCGAGTTACTCGATGCGGCTTTGCCTTGCCGGCTAGCATACTTTTGGTATAGAAAATTGGCGATATAAGGGAAAGTACCAGAGTTGCTATAATTAGGTAGCTCATGACTTACTCAATACTAATACGCGAAGAAGGTGCTTAACAACCCGTAAATATAACTGAAGAGTGAGCCTTCTAGGCTTTGGCATAGTGGAATTAAATTAAGGAGCGTTACCGATGATTGTAATAACAGGTGCTAGTGATGGTTTAGGCTTACAAATAGCAAAAGTGTACAAAGAGGCTGGCAAGCGAGTAATTAATCTTTCGCGTCATGCAAGTGAGTATGCGAGCGATACTATCCTGACTGATCTCACAGACGAAACTGCGATTAAAGAGGCGATACAGGCAGTGCTCGCAATATCCGAGCCCTTAGAGTTACTGGTGAATTGTGCTGGAGTACTCAGCTTTGAAAAACTAGAGAGTATTACGGCGGCTGAGCTAGATCGTGTATTCGGCGTTAACATAAAAGCACCAATACTACTCGTCTCGGGATTGGCCAAGCGACTACAGCAAGATAAATCGGATATTATAAACGTAGCTTCAACGGTCGGTCTGAAAGCCTATTCGGATCAAGCAGCGTATGGAAGCTCCAAATGGGCGATGCGGGGGTTCAGTCGGAATCTGCAAGTTGAACTCAAGGATACCAATCGAGTCATTAGCTTTTGTGTTGGTGGTTTTAAATCTGACATAGCCGCCAAGGTAACTGGTCAACCATTGCAGGATCCTGAGGATTGGATGGATCCTGAGGATATCGCTCATTTTGTAAAGCAGCTGGTAGACCTGCCGAAGAACATGGAAGTGTCGGAGATCGTCATAAACAGGAGACGATCGGCTTAGCTCATGGAATATGGCGGCATAGAAACAAGGCGGCTGTTTGATCGTTGTCACCTTCATGATATCCAACCACACTATCTAAGCCATTTGCTGTAGTGGAATCATGACCGAACTACTGGACGAAGCGGTTTCGTGAGAGGCATTACCCACTCCCGATTGTACATATGGGCATATAGACGTTACCCGCTTAAGGCACCAGGCTTGTCGTGAGACCTCCTAGGGTACTATTTTAAGGACGATCTGGACGTGTTTGGGCCTGGTTTTGTCCGGGGTAGGTTCTAATACTAATTCATTTCACGTATTTAGTGCGATAATAAGAGCTATGGAACAACTCGCACAACTTGGTTGGACCAATGAGTTTTCTCAAAAGTGGGAGCAGCTTGGTGCGGAAGGCTTACAGCCCGCACGGGTAGTCGCTGACTTTGGTACTTCATTAAAAATTGCAATGCCCGACATCCATGCCGCTGAGCTCTCAGGAAAACTGGCACATAATTCTAATCGTGAGAACATTCCAAAGGTCGGAGATTGGGTGAGTGCTCGATTGTCCGAAAACGGTCATGTTGTTATTGAGGGTATCGTTCCTAGGCGGAATGAGCTTGCTCGTAAAGTAGCGGGCGAACGGACGATTAAGCAGGTGGTAGCTGCTAATATCGATATCGCTTTCGTTCTACTCGCCCTCGACAATGATTTCAGCATCAAACGACTGGAAAGATTCTTATATCAACTCTCTATCGAGAAGATTAATCCAGTTATCGTACTGAACAAAGCGGACAAGACAGAGGACCTCGAATTCTACACCAAGCAATTGAGCGTGTTTAAGCTACCCGTCATTATCGCCGCTGCCCTAACCGGGTCAGGCGTTGATGATATCTCAAAGCTTATTCGTCCGGGCCATACGGCAATCCTCTTGGGATCGTCCGGAGTCGGTAAATCGACCCTTACTAATAAATTGCTCGGGCGGGAAACGCAAGGCGTACAAGCTGTTCGCTCCTCGGATTCTACTGGCAAACACACGACTGTTCACCGTGAGCTATTTGTGCTTCCTGGTGGAGGCCTTCTTATCGATACGCCAGGAATTCGTGAGATGCAACTATGGGGGACACAAGACGATCTCGATGAAAATTTTGATGACATTGCAGCCTTGGCAAGTCAGTGCAAGTACGTAACATGTCGGCATGGAGACGAGCCTGGCTGTGCTATCCAGCTCGCGCTTCGTAGTGGCGCATTAGACCTGGCGCACTACACGAGTTATCTTAAGATGAAACGTGAGCTTACCGAACTCAAGGCAAAAGATGAAGTACGTGCGCAGCGGAGCAACAGGAAGTCTTATAAACGTATAGCCAGTCAGGCGAAGGATACGCTAAGAGAAATGCGGGAAGAGATAAAGTAGCTAGCCTATGGCCAAAATGATCGTCTGGGCTACAAAAACAGGAGGCACAAGCCACCAATGACGCCGAGTACACCAATGCACTTGCGCCATGAAAAGTCATCATTGAATAGAAGCGTAGCTAAGATAGTCACGGCTGCGATTGAGGCTCTGCATTCGTTGCGTTCATATATCCTGGATTTGGCGCTATCTTAATGGCGTAGAAGAGAAAGAAGTTCCATACGGCTGAGCCTATACCTATCTGCAGAAAGAGCCATCTGTGTTGCCGAATAGAATTCAGAGAAATATGTTTATGACGGATTTCTCGAGCTATGCAAGCGGTCACTACTGCAAATAAGACAGCCAGAAAAATAAGTGTGGTCACCCCATGAATAAATAGGTATTTAGTGGATAGAGATAGAAGCGCCCATCCCACAAATGCGACAAAGGCTAGCGGTAGCCATGATTCACTCTTGGCGTGATGAGCTTTGTGTGGATCTATAAGTATAGGAAACGAAAAAGCCACTATTAGCGCCACAGCTAGCACTGCGTGAAGTGCTAGTTTACTGCCGAGCAGCGGCACGGCAAGAAATACAGTAAGCACCACCGAACTTTTAGAAATAATGAGACTATATCCGGGATTTGGAGCTAACTCAATACTTCTCAGTGACGCTGCATTTGAGGTATAGGCTAAGAAGATACTCGTTGCTATAAGCAATATCCATAGCCGAGGAGTGAGCAGTGTGAATTCGTGCAAATGTACGCTGCTACCTACAAGATAGATAACCATTGGCACGCCAAACATGGCCAGGTTATTATTTTGTGAAGGATAACCAGCAAGTGCTGCTTTGCGTACGGTCAAGAAGAGTACTACCGATGAGGCAAACATCAAAAGGGTCTGCGACAACCCAGTGCATGTATCCAGTGTAACGCGAATGCGAGCGTAGCAGCGAGAAATAAGCAGCAAAATCTATCTGTCTGAGATTGCTGCCCTCAAAGGCCACCAATGGGTAGGTAATATGCAACCCACCTTGGCGTTTGGGCCCGCCCGGTAATTGGAACGGTTTGCTGTAGCAACCAAACGCGGGGTTAAGCCGAGTAGAGCTTCAGAGCTATCATCAGGCATAGTCTCCGTGCATACTGATATGAACTCAAAAGGTCGCTTTCTACAGTGGTTGGAACTAGCTGCAAACCGCATATCTAGGGCTACCTTCCTAGAACGAACCTAGTAGTTCATCTCTAGTATAGTGATTTTTTCAAAGGAAGTGTCTTGCCGGAGGTCTAAACTTGTCTCTGACCGCTCGCTATCAACAACTCAGTGCGTAAGATGTAGGGCTTGACTTGCCTAATGGTGGCTGTAGCAATGTTTGGTTCCCCGCATCCATTTTCTCTATAAACTTGACGCATGAGAAGTTCGCCAGCAGCCAGCGAATAGTTTTTTTCGTTTGGGCCCACTAAGGGCTCGTCGTCTGCAGTTCGTCGATCACGTTCAGTGGCGAATTCAGTAGCCACTAGACCACCCCTGCGGATACAGCTTGCATACCTTTTGAAGACTTCTCGAACCACATCCTCTGGGGCCAGATAAATAAATCCTGCGCACAAACCCCCGTCGAAGGGTTCCAGCTCTGCCGAAGGATCATACGCAAGTATATCAGCCTGGATGGTCTGGATACTGCCTGTACCCGGTGATAGGGTTGCACCCCGACGTTTTGCTTCGGCTAAGTGGGTTGGATCAATGTCTAACACCGTTACATGGTGCCCCGCATTGGCCAGTGGTTCAGCGTAGCGTCCGTAGCCACCTGCTAAGTCTAATATCCGAGAGCCTGGCTCGAGAGAAGCAAATAGTCGCAGGGTTTCCTGGCGTGCGGGTCCGTATGCGTTAGGGTCAACAAATGGATCGTATACAACACCGCCAGGATACCATTCCGGCAACCCAGGATTTTGAGGGGAGGCCATGAGTTATTTCCAACTTTTTAAGAACTGCTTCTCGTGCTGCTTGACGACTTTATCGGAACCAAGAAGGCCGTGTTTAGACATATCTGGTGAGTACTTACTGGCTGGTACTGTGCGCCCTAGAGCCTCAGCCATAGCACGCACATGGTGCGGGGCTCCGCCACAACAAATGCCTATATAATTAACACCTACATTCTTAGCATCGATCGCAAACTGAGCCATCTCGCGTCTGGTGCATAGAAAACGGTCTAGAGATAAAGGAAAGGCATTCTCTTCTTGATACTTCAGAAATTGGAAGGCGGGGAGCTTGGGTGTTGTGTGGTAGGGCACAGGCTGGGCTGCGATTGGGCAGGCAATGGCTTTACGCAGCCTTCTGAGAAGTGGTAGCATCGTTTTTGGACCTCGAATACAATTAAAGCCGACCACATCGGCGCCGTTCGCTTCGAGTAACTTGCAGCCTTCTATCCAATCATAGCCGTCCTTGCTTCGGGCGTAGGTTGCACCAAAGGTAACCAGCGCGGGCAAATGATATTTTTTAATGACCTCTAGAGCGATAAGGGCTTCGCCGACGTATTCGATAGTCTCTGCGATAATAAAGTCGACACCTTCTTCGGCGGCCCACCTCACCTGCTCGTCATACATTTGGCGAACAACCTCCGAAGTGCGCTCTTTGTCGGCTGGATCGTACACCCACGTGTTGCAAATATTGCCAGCAACCAGGGCATTACCTTCCTTTGCAATTTCTTTGGCGATGCGTACGGCCTGCCGGTTAAGTAGTTCCAGGTCTTTTTCGCGGTCGATGACACGTAGTTTGTCGCGGTGGGCGTAGTACGTGAACGCTACCAGCACTTCGCTACCAGCACGCAAGAATTCACGATGCAGTTGGCGGAGCGCATCAGGGTGGTCGAGAACCACTTCAGGTACATATGCCCCGGCTTTAATGTAGCCGCGTCGTTCTAGTTCAAACAGATAGCCTTCAGCGCCAAACACTACGTCCTTTTGTAATCGTTTCAGTAAGTCGTGGTCATTTTTGCTTGCTTGTGTCACGTTAGACCTCCTTTATTAAATTAAAACGAGCCTCTTGTCGAGGCTCGTTATGATGCTTTGTAATGTAGCTTACGCGTGCAGCAAACCCCGACAGTCGGATGAGTACATCATTTGCATCATTTCAACAGTGAGGGATTGGTTAGTAACCATGAGCAAATAATACACCTATAGCATATAGGCCGTCAACGACGGCTGTATTTATGAGTCTCATCGATGGCATCCGGCTCAACATGCACTTGTAAACCAGCCTCAGTATGCTCGGTTGCTTCCTTTACTTTTTCAACAACCGCTTCTACTTGATCGGTATTGAGCCCGTCTTTTAAATGAACGTCGATGTTTGCGAGTAATTTGTCTGATCCTACCATCGTCGTCTGCATACCAATAACATGTTTTACTTCAGGCACTTCACGAGCAGCATCTCGGATTTTACGTTCTAGCTCTCTTGGAGCGCCTTGATTCATCACCAGCCCACGGACGCTTATTAGTAGCGCGACCGCCGAGAACAAAAGCCCGATACCCATGGCTAACGCGCCGATACCATCATATTGTGTATTGTTGGTGAGCCCATAGAGGCCCAAACTAAACAGCCCTATAAGTGCCACCGCGCTACCCATAGCGTCCAACACAACGGTTGTCTTTGGAGCTACCATCGGTGTAACCATAAAGATTTTTACAATTGATTGCATTGACTGCCCATCGAGTAACTTACGCAATGAAGTAAAGAATGAGTAGCCATTCGTGCCAAGCGCAATGAGTAGAGCGAGATATGCCAACCATGTATGGTGAACAGAAACAGGATTAATAGCAATGAGCTTTTGGTAGCCGAAACGTATGGCTAGCACACCTACGGCGGCTACGATGACGAAAGCTGCTATCGTAGACCAGTAAGAAATCTCACGACCATAGCCGAAAGGATGTAGTTTGGTCGCCTTTCGGTTACTACGTTTGTTAGCGAATAGCAGCATAGCCACCGAACAAAGACCAGCAAATCCCTCCAGGGCTTCTACGAGCATGACGACGCTGCCGGTAATGATGGCCACGACAGTATTCATAATAAGGTCAAAGATATCGACAGCGAGCGAAGTCAAAAGCACTCGTTTGGTGCTGAGTGCTGTAGGTTGCGATTCATCCATGGCGTTTTTGAAGCTCCTTTCTCTTGACTATAAACTACTCGTGCTTGTGCGGCAATCATGCTTAGTTAGCAAGCACGACGTCAGTGGCTGCCTATTTTTGTTGAGTATCGTAGGGTACGGTATAATATTTATATGATACGCATCGATCAATCTTCGGAACATGAAGCGACGCAGTCGTTTACTGTTACACAGGTATTGTGCGCTTTTACTCAGCCCACCCCGCCGCCTAGATGACAGTCGGGGATTTAAGCCATATTTCAAAAAAGACGCAGGCAGCCCCGACAAAGGGGCTTTTTATGAAGTCCATGCCCGCCTGTCGTCGATGAAACGGGAAGGTTTTACCCATGAAATTGTTATCTGTTGAGGCACTCGCTGAACTTATCGAGCGCCATGGATTCGACAACTATATGCTTGATCTTATGCAGGCACTGCGTCGCGACTACGGCCGTTGGCAGTCATTCACCAAGATGCCTCGTCCAGCCATGCATGTACCGGGCGGTGTCCTGGAATTGATGCCAATTTGTGACGAGCAGTACTACACCTTTAAGTATGTGAATTGTCATCCGTACAATCCAACCATTGGGCGACAAACGGTCGCGGCAACTGGTCAACTATCTCGTATCGATACAGGGTACCCACTGTTGTTTAGTGAGATGACTGTATTAACGGCGTTTCGGACGGCGGCAAACACCGCCTTAGCCACTGATCACATGGCTCGCAAGGACGCGCGTATCGTGGCACTTATTGGGACTGGCGCGCAAGCTGAATTTCAAATGCGTGCACTGCAACTGGTTCGTAATTTGCATGAAATTCGTTATTTTGACAGCGATCCAGGAGCCATGAGTAAGTTTGCATATAATATGCGCGGCAGTTCGTGCAAGTTAACACGTTGTAAATCGGCCAAGGAAGCAGTCTTTGGTGTAGACATCATTACCGTCTGCACAGCCTGTAAGCAGCATGTGGATGTTATCAAGAATGAGTGGATCGAATCGGGCGTGCATATAAATGCCCTTGGTGGAGATTGTTCAGGCAAGACAGAATTAGAACTCAGCATTCTAGATCGGAGTCGTATAGTGGTGGAATATTTTGACCAAACGTATGTAGAAGGTGAGATCCAGCGTTTGAGTAAATCCGGTGCCAAGAGACAGGTATATGCCGAGCTGCACGAGATTATTCGTCGCAAGAAACAGGGACGACTGAGCGAGGAGGATGTAACGGTTTTTGACTCCGTCGGCATTGCACTCGAAGACTACTCAGCACTGCGGCTCTCCTATGAGCTTGCAGAACGTTATGGTATCGGCGAAGAGCGTCATTTTATCCCAATATTAGATGACCCCAAAGATTTGTTAGCCACATTAAGCATGGCAGAGTATCGGCATCACATCGATGCAACTATCGCTAAAAGCAAGCATATGCGTTCGCCAGTCGGCTAGTCCCAACACATTAAGTCAGTGGCGCCACAGTGTTTTTTATTCGTCAAACAGTCAAGATAGTTTGTCTTGTCCCTGTTTTTTCGTATAATCAAGCACATGGCGCCTTGGCGGAGTGGTTACGTGGAGGTCTGCAAAACCTTTTACACCGGTTCAATTCCGGTAGGCGCCTCCATCTTTAACATTAGCCGTATGGTAAATTGAGGAAACCTCTGCTACTATCGCCGCATGAGAAGAGAGCGGTCATGGACAGATGAGGAATTGCGCAGAGCAGTGAATACTTCTAAAAGCTATCGAGCGGTGCTTATTAAGCTACGACTTGTCTCTGCTGGCGAAAACTATGAGCAGATAAAACATCGTATCGCGGCACTCGGGCTAAATACTAAGCATTTTACGGGCATGGGATGGAATATAGGGATGAAGTTTCGGCCTGTACCACCAGCACCAGTCGAGACACTGCTTGTCATGAATGGCACTGCACAAAGTTTCGTGCTTAAGAAAAGGCTGTATGTAGCGGGCTTGAAAACTCCGATGTGTGAGTTATGCGGCTGGGCTGAGCAAGCGGCCGACGGAAGAATCCCCGTGGAGTTAGACCATATTAATGGTGATCATCACGACAACAGACTAGAAAATTTACGAATCCTTTGTCCAAATTGCCATAGCCTTCAAGCTACCCATCGTGGTAAAAATAAGAAGGTACGGTTACGCGCGGGTGGTGTAACTAGGTAGCCACGAGAGACTTAAAATCTCTTGCCCAAAAAGCGTGCGGGTTCGATTCCCGCCCCGCGCACCAAGATTCATATAAGTAAGAAGACGACTGAATACAGCGCTTTTATCTGTTGCATGGTTTCAATTCCTTAGCGGGTGGCAGTGAGCCATAGTTTCGCACTGTTATACTTACTTCATGATTAGATCTATTGCGTTTTTTGATATTGATAACACGATTTACCAAGGTTTTTCATATTTTGAGCTTCTAGAAAAGCAGATTGTTGAAAACCTTATAGCCGAGCAGGTGCTTACTGATGCCAGAGCAATCATGCAGAGGTATAAAGCAAAAGCGCAGGACTATGAGGCGACCATCATTGAGCTGCTCGATGTCTATGCTGCTGGCTTAAAAGGCGTAGCATATGATACGGTACTCCAATCTGCCAAAGAGTTTTATGCAACATCGACTAAGTTTTTTGAGTATGCAAAGCCAACTATCGATATATTGCGTGAGTCACACGACCTAGCACTTGTAACGGGTGAGCCGCAATTTGTAGCTGAGGCAGTGCGCGAACAATTTGGCATGCAATTATATTACGCTACCGAATATGAAGTGCAAGATGGTGTCTTCACGGGCGCAGTCGCAAACTACCTCGCATCACGTCATGAAAAACATGCCGCAATAAAACACCTCATGCTAGGTCATGGAGCAAAGAATTCCTTTGCCTTTGGTGATAGCGATGGCGACATAGAAATGCTTCGCGTAGTAGAATATCCAATATGTCTCAACGTAACCGACAGGCTGCGCTCGGTTGCAGAGAAAGAAGGCTGGCACTTACCAATGGCAAACGAGGTAGTTACGCTTGTTAAGAGCCTTAATGCTATTGAAATGACACATACAACAGTTAGTCACGACAGTGAGACGCTGGCTGAAGGCCAACAGGTTTTCGTTGCCTGTGCCTTCATTCATCACAACTTCGACGGTGTAGAGAAGGTATTTATGCCCAAGCGAGCGGCAACCAAGAAATTTCTGCCTGGTGTCTTTGAGCTGCCTGGTGGTCATATCGAGTTTGGTGAAGATTTGGTGATTGGCTTAAAGCGTGAGATACGTGAAGAGCTTCATAAGGAGATTGCGGTGGGAGATCCCTTTGCCGCATTTACCTACATGAATGGCATAAAAGGGTCGCATTCTGTAGAGATCATCTATTTTGTCCAGTTTACTGACATAGAAGCTATTACGCTCAATCCGGGAGATCATTCTGAATATAAGTGGTTCGCCGAGGATGAGCTGGGTGAGCTGCCTGATAATGACGAAAAGGCAGCGATAAACCGGGGCTTTGCGCTTCTTGAGGGAAAAGCCCTGCATTTCTAGAACTCCTGGTGTACCTCAGGACGAACCTGCGCTATGCTGGTTTGAGGCGTTTATGATTCCAAAAGGAGATGCGCGCATGACCGAAAAAAGTGGATTTCGGAAGTGGCTGCCACTAGCCGTACTGGCACTAACCTTGTTCATTATCGTGCTCGACACGACGATAATTAATGTATCTATCCGTAATATTATTGGTGATTTGCACACTAATCTGAAGGCAGTCCAATGGGTGATCACTGGGTACTCATTGGTGCTGGCAGCCTTCACTATTACCGGTGGCCGACTGGGCGATATTTTTGGGCGCAAAAGGATGTTCATGATCGGCGCAGTAATCTTTGCAGTTGGTTCGCTGCTCGCTTCGCGGGCGCATTCAGCTGCGGGGTTATTCTTGAGTGTGGCAGTAGTGGAGGGTGCCGGTGCTGCGATTATGTTGCCGTCTACCGCCTCTTTGATTTTGAGTGAATATCGCGGCAAAGATCGGGCAATTGCTTTTGGCGTATATGGCGCGGTTGCTGGTGCCGCTGCGACAATTGGACCAGTAGTCGGTGGCTATTTGACTACTAATTACAGCTGGCGCTGGAACTACCTCATTAATCCTTTGGTGGTCTTACTCCTACTTGCAGGTTCGTTTGCGATCAGTGAGGCGTACGAACGACAGCGCCACATACCAGACATAGTAAGCATACTCTGTTCGGCGATTGGTTTGGCCGGTGTCGTATACGGCATCATAGAGTCGTCTACCTATGGCTGGATTAAGACCAAGGCGCCTTATGAATTATTGGGTCAAAGGTACGGCTTGCATGGCTTATCGGTAAGTATTTTTGCGATTTTTCTTGGGCTTGTATTTCTGGTGCTATTTGTATGGCGACAAGCGAGCTTGGAACGACGTAAGAAAATGCCTCTCGTTTCTTTGCTGCTATTCCGAAACAGTCAGTTTATGTCTGGTACTACGACACTCATGATGTCGGTGATCGCTCAGTTTGGTCTAGTTTTTGCTTTACCAGTCTTCTTTCAGGGTTTGCTCGGTAAGGATGCATTTCACTCAGGTCTCGCGTTTTTACCGTTCTCTTTGGCAATTTTAATTGCAGCTCCCGTTTCCGGGGTGCTTGCCGGTAAAGCCAATGTGCCATCACGTTGGCTCATCCAAATTGGTTTGATCTGCAGTATTGTGGGCGCACTACTGCTCCACCAGGAGCTCGCTGCTACGAGCACCGTAGCTACGTTTATACCTGGGTTAGCTATGTTTGGTTTGGGGTTTGGCCTCGCATTTTCGCAGCTAGCTAACATAACGCTGTCAGCTGTCTCGGTGCAGCAAGCCGGAGAGGCATCAGGGGTAAATAATACGTTTCGACAGATCGGATCGAGCATTGGTCAGGCACTTATCGGTGCGCTGCTTATTTCCACATTGGCTACGCAGTTGCATAAAGATGTTTCGGCCAGTGTAGTCATTCCGGTTTCAGCAAAGGCGCAAGTTACGAGCGTTACAGCATCCTCGGCTGAGTCTCTGGGTACAAGCGGTGCGCGTGAAGCCCCACTGTCCCTGCAGGTAGCGAAGGAGGTGCTACGAATTCGGAATGACGCAATCGTTCATGGGGCGCGCGTGGCGATGCTTGCGACGTCGATCGCAGCAGCACTATCGTTGCTTTTAAGTACGCGACTGCCGAAGCGGGCTGCAATTCATGGTGAGGATATCGAGTCTGGAGTCGAGCATGCCAAAGCATAGTGCTGGCCTCCTTTTGTATCGTACTAGCACCTTTCGCGGGCTTGAAGTGCTTATCGTACATCCTGGAGGCCCTTTTTGGGCGAAACGTGACTTTGGTGCTTGGTCGATTCCGAAAGGCGAGTTTATAGAAAATGAGGAGCCATTAGTGGCTGCTAAACGTGAATTTCAGGAGGAGATGGGCGCGCCGGCTCCTCTTGGTGACTATGTTTCTTTGGGTGAAGCCAAACAGGCGAGTGGTAAAGTAGTGCATATTTTTGCTCTTGCCAGCGATTTCAATCTTGAGCTATTCAAGAGCAATATGTTCACTATGGAATGGCCGCCAAAATCTGGTACGCGCCAGGAATTCCCTGAGTGCGACCGTGCTGCATGGGTCTCAATGCGTACAGCAAAGCAGAAATTAGTCAAAGGTCAGGTGCCGCTGCTGGAAACGTTGGCGGCCAAGTTGCAGGTACGCTTAGATGAATCACCGCCAGCCCAAACATCGAATCAGGCCAGCCTTTTTTAATGTTCAGGGGAAGAGGTGTTATAATCAGCGCAAGATGAAACCCGCGTTTTCTATGATCGTACGCATGATGCCCCCGCGGGCATAGCTTCTCTTTGATTTATTTTTCGAACAACAACTAACCAGGTAGACTAGAACCATGAAATACTACATTACGACCTCTATCGCATACGTGAACGGCGCGCCACATATTGGGTACGCGATGGAACTTTTAGAAGCTGATGTGTTGGCTCGCGCTGCTCGTCAGCGGGGCGACGAGGTTATTTTCTCTACGGGCACGGATGAGCACGGCACGAAGGTGGCGCAGAAGGCTGCCGAAGCCGGTAAAGATCCAAAAACATTCGCCGATGAAGTAAGTGCTGCATTTAGCGTATTACTGCAGGATGCGAATATTAGTAACGATCGCTTTGTTCGCACAACCGACCCTGAGCACGAGAAGCGGGCTCAAATTATTTGGAAAGCATTGGGTGCTGACATCTATAAAGCTAAGTACATTGGTTGGTATGATGTCCGTCAGGAGGAATTTGTGCCCGAGGCCCAGGCTGACCCTGAGCGCATGAAACCGGGTCATCCTCAAGCATATCAGCGGTTAGAAGAAGACAACTATTTCTTTCGTCTGAGCAAGTATAATAATCAAATTCGGGAACAGATTGAGTCAGGTGCCTTTCAGATCGTACCAGAGACTCGCCGTAACGAAATTCTCTCAGTCTTGAAAGAGGGCTTGGAAGATATTAGTGTTTCAAGACCAAAGGAAAAACTCGATTGGGGCATACCTGTACCCGGTGATAAAGATCATGTTATGTACGTATGGTTTGAGGCCCTCATGAACTATCTAACTGTTTTGGGTTACCCAGACGGTCAAGACTTCCAAGACTTCTGGCCAGCAAATGTGCAGGTTGTCGGCAAGGATATCACTCGCTTTCATGCTGCTATTTGGCCGGCAATGCTCATGAGCCTTGGTTTGCCACTCGCGAAACAGCTCTACGTCCATAGCTTCATCACTGTTGAGGGTGAAAAGATGAGCAAGTCCATAGGTAATGTTATCTCGCCGAAAGAAATTATTGACAAACACGGGACGGACGCCTTCCGTTACTACTTTCTGCGTCACATACCCAGCTATAATGATGGTGACTTCTCATGGGAAACCTACGAAGCTGCCTATAATAACGAGTTGGCGAATGAATTGGGAAATGTCGTACAGCGTACAGCGGTTATGATTCAAAAGTATCAAGATGGCGCTATCGGCACCCTTCCTCCAGGCGAACACGATCGTGGCGCTATGGATGAAGCGATTGCGGAGTGCCGTTTTGACCGCGCTTTGGATGAAATCTGGCAGCAAGTAAGAGGTCTTAATCAGTACATTGACGAGGTAAAGCCCTGGGAATTATCTAAGCGGGATGAAGATAAAGATCATTTGCAAGAAGTGCTTGCTAATCAGGTGGCTGACTTACTAGAGATTGCTGACTTGCTTACCCCATTCCTGCCGGATACTGCTGGAAAAATTAAGTCTATTTTTGCGAGCGGTATCATAAAACCCATAGAAGGCACGCTCTTTCCCAAGCTTGAGACTGACGTACCGTGAACGCTCCACGAAGGCCAGATTCATTATAGGCAACATTTCTCACAGCGCATCGTAACAAAGTAGGAGAGAATAGACTCCAGGATACATCCCATGACTACACTGATAGACACCCACTGTCATATTCATGAAGCCGCTGGTACGGATGATGTTGCTAAGCGTTGGCACGAGGCTGGCATTTTTGATACTGCTCCTCTCATTCAGCAGGCCCAAGTCGCTGGGGTCACGCGACTCTTGTGCGTCGGATGTACTCCTGAGGACAGTCGCCTTGCTGTAGGGCTTGCTAAGGAGCACGATGGGGTGTGGGCTGCTATTGGTATTCATCCGCATGAGACCAAGCTGTATAGTGAGCGGCAATCCGACATACAGCGTTTTGCCGATTTAGCTCGTCAACCTAAAGTCGTAGGAATCGGCGAGTGCGGGCTAGATTATTTCTATAATCATTCGCCAAAAGAGTCTCAGGAAAAGCTACTGCGTTTTCAAATAGAGCTCGCCCAAAAACACAGCTTGCCCATGATTTTCCATGTACGTGACGCATTTGCCGATTTTTGGCGCATTTTTGACGACTATAGTGACATTCGTGGTGTGGTACACAGTTTTGCTGCAGGCGAGAAGGAGCTGGCAGAAATTCTCAAGCGAAATCTTTACGTAGGCCTGAACGGTATCATGACATTTACTAAGCATGTTAAGCAATTGGATGCTGCGAAGGCTGTTCCAATCAGTAAACTTCTCTTAGAAACAGATGCACCATTCTTGACACCGCAACCATTGCGTGGTATTATCAATGAGCCGAAAAATGTGCGGATCATTGCGGAGTTTTTGGCTGAGCTACGGGGCGAGTCCCTGCAGGAGCTCGCAGAAAATACGACGAGAAACGCACAGAAACTCTTCGGTCTTTCGTAAGGAATGTATATATGATAGAGCATACCCAATCATCTGAACGGGGTGGGCAACCTTTTGAAGCTGATCCACGGATTGGTGGATTTGAACTAGACCCAGAGTACGCCCGTCAACATGTGATAGGGGTTGCAGAAGGCTATATACGAGAGGCTTTGCGTGAACAGCTTGGCCCTTACGTTGCTGCTAATGCTGTTGCTGGGGGAGTACAGTCACCGAATATTTATATGAACCCATCACAGGTGCCGCTATACCAGCAATTTGATGTTGCTATGACTTCAATGGACTCAGGTTATGCCGCAGCTATTAATGGCCTAAGGCCCACGCAAGACTCAACTCTTACCACTCCTGAACGTGATACTTTTAATGAAATGATGACAGGAGCTAACCTGGGCGACGGCTTCAATAATGCTGTCTCCAATTCTGATCTTACTCCGCCTGAGTCATCTTTAACTTCGGCAAGTAATAATGTTTAGTAAGTTTTTTGGGGGTGGCATTGTCTTAACTAGGGCCGAGCGGCGGGCACGCCGTTACAGAGACCTTATTCGTCGTGAAGCCGCCATTGGCGGTAAGCTCTTTGGGCCGATTCCCAAAGGTGGTCGTCGTGAGTTTTTTTGTCTAGATAGTAAAACTTGGGTTTGGCACGAAGAGTGGGATGACGATCAAGGCGTGCATCACGCCGTTACGACACGCTATGACGTGCGCCCGCATGGAGTTTTTAAGGCCCAGGATGGCCAGCCATATGAGGCAGTTAGCTTCCAAGAAGGTCGTCGTTTATATAAGGTCGTTGGACTGTATAATAAGGCTGTAGAGGCGGAGTTGTATAGTAAGCTCTAATTTTTCTCTATTTATGAATACAATTTATTTAGACTACGCGGCAGCAACGCCGATGGATTCGGACGTGATGGCAGTTATGCAGCCTTATTTGGCTGACCGATTCTTCAATCCCTCAGCGACTTATGCAGCAGCACAGGCTGTTCGTAAGGATCTGGAGACTGCACGTTCGCAGGTAGCACACTGGCTAGGGGCACGAACTGCAGAAGTCGCTTTTACTGCCGGAGGTACCGAAGCTAATAACATTGCCATTCGTGGCGTTATGACTAGCTTTCCAAATGGTAATCTTGTAACTACGGCCATTGAGCATGAGTCAGTGCTGGCGACCGTTCAACAGTTTGTCCATCATGAAGCCCCAGTCGGCCCGGATGGCATCGTTGATGTGGAAGCACTGCTTAAATTGATTGATGAACGCACTGTCCTTGTAAGCGTGATGTATGCCAATAATGAGGTTGGTGCCATACAGCCCATTCGTCAGCTTAGCAGTGAGTTAGAAAAAATTCGTGAAGCAAGACGTCAGCAAGGTAATATCTTGCCGCTCTATTTACACACTGATGCTGCTCAGGCTGCTGCCTATTTGGATTTGCATGTCTCGAGATTGGGAGTCGACTTGCTCACCCTTAATGCCGGTAAGATATATGGCCCCAAGCAGGTTGGGGGTTTATATGTTGCTAGTCATGTGCGGCTTATGTCGCAGCTTACTGGCGGTGGTCAAGAGCGTGGCTTGCGCAGTGGTACCGAAAATGTAGCTGGCGTTATAGGATTCGCTCGCGCATTGGAGCTTGTACAGGCAAGGCGACATGAAGAGGTGCGTCGATTGCAGGGTCTACAGACACTTTTTTTTGATTCGCTCACAGCACAGATTCCGACGGTGATAGTAAACGGTTCGCGCACTCATCGGCTGCCAAACAATGTACATATAACTCTGCCTGGCCAAGATAATGAGCGTCTTATTTTTGCCTTAGATGAAGCTGGCATCTTATGCGCTGCCGGCTCGGCCTGTAGTGCCAGCAATGAGGAGCCTTCGCACGTACTGCGCGCGATGGGTGTGTCTGAAACGGATGCACAGGCATCACTGCGTTTTACTATGGGACTTCAGACCACTGAAATTCAGATCGCTCAAGCCGTAGCTGTACTCAAGCAAGCGCTCGTCAAGTGGACGAAGTAGATACGGCGAGATACTGCCAACTCCATAAGGATGGCTGCTTTAATGGCGTATGAAACTGGTTGTTACGATACCTTTATCACCTCAATAGGTGTAGTTGTAGCTAGCATGCAGTCCGAACAGCTACGGATCTCATGATTAGCAGCGCGAGCATTCGTGGCCCATGGCAGTATAGTGACGCCTCGGTGGTTATCAGTGATAGTGATGAAGCTGGCTTTCTTCGCAATTATCCCTCATATGAATGGTGAGAGTACGTCGCTGACGTTTGTGACTCCCAATCGACTCCCGATGCATATCTACCAGAGTTTGTCGTCATCCGTCGCTTGGCTGTATTTCGCCCCTAGACGGATCCTGTAGGTTGGTTTGCTCTATGCTACCGCACTGCCATGCTAGTTGTTTGCGCGTTGACAAGTATTAGAGAAAGTAGCATCATTATAAACTATGAGTTTACGGCTTGAGACTGCATCGCTCACTTTTGCTAACTATAGTCCTATGACTGATGGGCTTGAAGGTATCTACCGCATTGGAGCGACCGGCCAACACCCTCAAGGAGTCGCACGAGAGATAGCGACTGCTTTTGACCATGACCTAGCTCCTACGCCGAATGTTGATAATCTTGGCGAGTTGATAGGGAAAGTTGGCCCGGCTAAAGAGCTGCGAGACAACATTGCTATGGTACAAGCAAAGCTTGAGACATCACGGGACGGAATAGAGGTCGCCCGTGGTTGGGCGGAACGGTCCGAGTTACTAACTGGTGTAGAGCGTATGTACGCCACTGCAGAACAGGCATGGGGTGCCATCGACCTGGCGATTGTAACTGGTGGAGTGCGTAACTGGATGTATCGGCGTGGCGAGGCCCTTGGTGCCCTGAGCGCAGTCCCGTCTATTGGTAGCGCACTACTAGTCGGAGGGAATCGACAGATGAAGCTGAGTGAAGGACCTGATGTTGAGGAGGGTATGACTGAGGCTGATTACCTGGATTCAGTTATCGCCCCACGGCTTGGAGAGTTCGGTATTAGAAGCGAAGTATTACGGGTTGACTCTGGCTTCGGTGATAATGTCATGGAAGCAGCAGCTCGCAAGGCGCATGAGCTCGTTGCTTTGGACGGCGATAGCCATATTACGATTGCTTCAAACGCAGGAGCGTGGCCGCAAAATGCGGGGCAGTTTCGTAGGGCGGCCCGAGGAGTATATCCAGCGTTTGATGAGCGTGGTAATCAGCTTGAAGCAATAGCAGATGAGTTTCCACTTGGTACTGGAGAGGAGCCAGCTGCTACTCACCAGCATCCACTTTCAGCAGTTGGCCAAATAGTTCGAAACCTACAAGAATTTACGAGGCAGGTGGCGTAAGCAGCTGGTCTCATAAGGAGCTCAGCATACAGCCACCTCCCTCTCGTGTATACTAAAGCTAAGATGAATAAGCATAGGCAGGTTGTCACAGGCTTACTTACTGGATTTGGCTTGACTGCGTTTATGCTACTACCAGTTGGTGCCCAAAGCGTAACCCAAGGGTATCAAGCTAGCGGCACCTTACAGAATGGTATGGTAGTGCGCTTAAAGCCAGGCACTCCTGGTACTGTAGAGGCATTGGATCAGAAGAATGAGACCGACATGTTCGGCTTGGTAGTTGCGTCAGCAGAAGCGACGGTCTCATTATCCAACCCAACCCAAAGCCAAGTGTACGTAGCAACCTATGGTGAGTATACTGGCCTGGTTAACACGCAGAATGGTCTCATTAAAGCTGGTGACCAGTTGGTCATTTCATCAGTGACTGGCGTTGCCATGAAGTCGGACGCTAAGCACCAGGTAATCATCGGTAAGGCATTGCAAGGGTTCTCAGACAACTCAAATGCCGAGGGACATATCAAGACGAGTGATGGTACTACGGTTGCTTTAGGCCGCATCGCTATTAATATTGGCGTTGCACGCAATCCAACGTATGCTGGTGATGTAGCCCCGGGGGTACCCCATATCTTGGTAAATATCGCCCATGCCATAACCAACAAACCTCTCACTGCGCTTCGTTTGTATGGCTCTCTGATTGCCCTGTCCATCGCCTTTGTAGTTGCTGGATGCATCATGTATGCAGGAGTACGCACCGGTATGAATTCCATAGGTCGCAATCCCTTGGCCAAAAAATCTATCCTTCGTAATCTTATCACGGTCACTATCATGTCTATAGTAGTTGTGTTCATTGGCCTCATTGCGGTATATTTACTACTGAAGATATAGCTTATGCTTAAGCGAGGGGGCCAAGCAAGCGCATGACAATTTGGTGGCTGCTACTCATACTTTTTGCCATTCTGGCAGGTGGCTCGGCATTTATGTGGCTCGCATTGCAGCTGAGTGCTTTAAAGAAGCCAGCTAAATCGGCCGCTGATTCATATCAAAATGCCGCTGAGCAAGATGTGGAGCATATCTTTAATCAAGAATTTCGTGAAGAATTGCGTAACCGTGGGCGGTTACATTTTGAGAAAATTCTCGGTGAGAACGCCATGTTCCTGCAGCAGGACCTACGGCTCACTACCTCGCAGCTCAATGAATATATGAAGGGCGAAATTAGCAAGGAATTGAAAGAAGCTTTCGCTAATTACCAGAGTGCTATTACGGATGCGAAGCAGCTAGCAGTGGATTCGATCGAGAAGACGAAAACAGCTGTTGATGAGGAGCGAAAGAACCTAGTCGCACAGCTGGCCGCTGAGATAAATGAAGAAAAAGAGCGTCGTATTAAACAGTTTGATGAACGTATGGGGCAGATCGTGAACCATTATGTGATGGCGGCTATTGGTGATCAGATTGACCTGAATGACCAGTTAGAGTATATCCTGGCTGAATTGGAAGCGCACAAGGCAGCGATAATAGAGGATATTCGCAGTGGGACCTAAATTATCTCCGATTATCACAACGAATCCTACCGGCATGCTTCGCTTGCCGGTGCTGGTCTTTGGCATGGTTGAAGTTCGTCGATTGAAACGTGAGCTAGAAGCGCTTGAGCAGTTTATGCATCAAGCAAAACTTCGCCAAGCTGGTAAGCAAGCGGCGTTGCCGCGATTGAGTCGGCTATTGGACGCACTAGCCGAAGATAATCATTTGAATTTACTACAGCCTGCCCATCGTAAAAAATTGCAGGAGTTTTTGCAGCATATAGAGCACCAGGCCCCGATAATCCACATAAGCTTCGCAACAGACCCATCATCGGCCATTACTGCCAAGCTAGTGAATTGGCTACGAACTAATATAGATCCTAGTGTTCTGCTTGATATCGGATTGCAGCCAACAATCGCAGCTGGCTGCGTAGTGCGAACCAATAACAAGATTTTTGATCTGAGCTTGCGTGAGCGATTCAAGAATGCTCGCGGTTTGTTGCTACTGGCGCTCGAAGGCAACTCAAGCCCAGCTATTCAACCGTTGTCCCAACCGCCGCCTGCTGCTACAAATCAGCCAGCCGCACCACAGACGCCAGCGCAGCCTCAATCTGCCTTTGCCATTCCGGAGATGCCTGTATGAGCGATAATCGTCACTTCGATCAGCTTGTTGCCGCTGGCAAACCCGTCGGTGAAGTTATTGCCGTTGATCGTTTTATGGTACAGATTAAAGGCCTGCAGCCCAGCAATCTACATGCCCTAGTAATGTTCGAGGACGGGAGCAAGGGCTATATTCATCATATTTTTGATGATTATTTGGTTGTTTTACATCTCGGTACAAAAACAGTTCGGGTAGGTATGACTTGTGTAGTGCAGCATGAAGATCTTGTGACAAAAGTAGGTAAGGACTTTATTGGCCGAGTGGTGAGCGTGAGCGGTGAACCATTAGACGGCAAAGGGCCAATTGCTGCCGATGGGGTATTGCCGGTTTTTGCACCGGCACCCATGCTCTATGAACGTGAGTTACTAGACAAACAGCTGGAGACGGGTGTGACGGTTGTTGATACACTATTCGCCCTCATGCGCGGGCAGCGTATTGCTATTTTGGGAGATGGTAAGTCAGGCAAGAGTACATTATCTACACAGCTAGCAATTAATCAACGTGACACTGACATAGTTACTGTCTATGTGCTCATTGCCAAACGTCGTACAGACATAGACATGTTGCTTGCTCGCCTGGAAGCCAATGATGCCATGAAGAAGACTATCGTCGTGGTGTCGACCATGAGTGACTCACTCATCATGAGCTATCTTGCGCCATATGTTGGCTGCGCTATGGCTGAGTATTTGTGGCAGCATCTTGATCAGGATGCTCTAATTATTTACGATGATCTTACTGCCCACGCACATGCCCATCGTGAGATTGCACTGCTTTCCGGTATGAGCCCTGGCCGTGACAGCTATCCTGGCGATATGTTTTATGTACACTCCAGTCTTTTGGAGCGTGCCGGTAAGCTAAATCGGAACCACAAAACGCTTACCAGTATACCGATGGTATTTGCACCTAGCGGCGATATCACTGCCTATCTGCCTACGAATATTATGTCCATCACTGACGGGCAGTGGATTTTAGATATGAAGATCTTTCGTGACACCATGCGACCTGCAGTGAGCGTAGGCCTTAGCGTCTCACGTGTTGGGGGTCGTGGTCAGACCAAGCGTCAGCAAAATCAGTCGGGAGCCGTGTTTAAAGCATTAACGTCTTATGCGCAAGCGCAGGAATTCGCGCACTTTGGCTCAGAGCTAGCTGTTAGCGCACAATCTGATCTGGCTAAGGGAGATCTGCTGTACAAGGTATTGAATCAGGTTCCAGGCGAGACATATAGCTTTATGGCTCAGACCCTCATGCTTGATATTGTGCTGAATTTGAGTGAGGGTGAACATGTTAACGTTGAGACCATGAAGAAATTAGCCAGCGAATATGGCCAGAAGCTTGCCACTAGAGAAGCGATCGACAGCGACGAAACGTTTAATCCTTTGCGTGATGAGCTCAAACGAAAATGCCTTGTCACTTCGAAGGCTACTCCTAAGCAGCTATCCGGAGTCGATGGAGCAGAAACTACAGCTGGCTCTGACGACAAGAAGAAAGAAGCTAAAAAGAAGGAGCATGGCGACGACGATGTGGTAAAACCGGATGTTAAATCCAAGGAAGAGGTTAAGAAATGAGTCGCCTCCAAGAAGTAGCGGAGCGCCGGGCCGCTATGGCCACTATCGTCAGCCTGACGAGCGTCTTTGAAGGACTCGCTAGTATGCGTATCGCTCAAGTGAAAAACCAAGTGCTAGAATCGCAACAATTCTTTAGTGAAATTTGGCATATGTATCAGCAAATCCGTGTTGATAGCCTCTTTCGCTTTGGGCGAGGGCACGGCGAAGACGTTATTAAGAAACAGTTGTATATCGTTATCACGGCTGAGGGCGGTTTCAGCGGTGATATTGACCAGAAACTTATCAGGATGATGCTTGCTGATTACAACCCAGACAAGCAAGACATCATAGTTATTGGTCATCATGGCGCCTTACAGTTATTGCAGGCACATGTCGGCTTCAAGAAGTACTTTACGCTACCTTCACGGGACAAGAATATTAACGTTCATCCATTGGTCCAAGAGGTGCGTCATTATCAAAGCACTTCTGTCTTTTACCAGACCTATGTCTCGCTCATGGTTCAGGAAATTAAGCGTATTGAATTGCAGTCTGCTGTGGCAGAGCAAGGTGCCGAAACGGCCGGTAAGGCCGGGGCTGAAGATGTGATTAGCGAAGCGAACTATATTTTCGAGCCAAGCACCTTTGACGTAGTCGCTCATCTGGAACGTTCTATGACTGAAATTGCTCTGTCTCAAGTTATATTAGATTCCAAGCTTGCACAGTATGCTAGCCGTTTCCGTGCTATGAGCATGGCAAAGGATAAATCTAACGAGCTAGCAGGCGATCTGACGATGCTGTATAACCGCACGAGGCGACGGATTCAGGATGAAAGACTAAAGGAGATGATCAACGGCTTGCGCATGGGAGGAAAAACATGAACCAAGGTGTCATACGTGCCGTTAAGGACCTTATGGCGGTTGTTGAGTTCGACGATCACGTGCCAGATTTACGCGAAATTTTGATAGTCGACGGTATTGGCACGCAGCTCCTCGTAGACAGTATCGAAGTAGGTGGTCGTGCAGTATGCTTGGTTGTCCGCACCGATTACCGTTTACAAAAAGGAATGACCGTAACCCCAAGTGGCAAGAGTATTGAAATTCCTGTCGGTGACAAAATGATTGGTCGTGTCGTCGATGCTTTAGGCGCCCCCATAGATGGCATTCCACCAGTTGATGATTCTGACATGGAACACTGGAATATTTTTCGGCTGCCCGAACGTGGGAGCGCCGCTAATACCGGCAAACCAGAGATATTGGAGACAGGTATTAAGGTATTGGATTTCTTTGCGCCATTCGTAAAGGGTCGTAAAATTGGCATCGTAGGGGGTGCCGGTGTAGGCAAGACTGTGCTTACTATGGAAATGATCAACAATGTCGCCAAGAACGGTGGTGGCTTGAGTTTTTTTGCTGGTATTGGTGAGCGTATTCGTGAGGGCCACGAACTGTACGACACGCTCAAGAATACAGGTGATATTTTAAAGAGTACCTGCATGTTCTTTGGTCAAATGAATGAAAATCCGGTACAGCGTTCGCTGATTGCACTGAGTGCTGTGACCCTCGCTGAGTATTTTCGTGATGTCCAAAAGAAAGATATTTTGTTCTTCGCTGATAATATGTATCGGTATATCCAGGCCCGCAACGAGGTCGCTACTATGATCGGCCAGGTGCCGAGTGAAGGTGGCTATGAGCCGACGATTTTCAGCGATGTTAAAATGCTCCAGGATCGACTGACCTCTAATGAGCATGGCTCAATTACTGCCGTGCAGACCATCTACGTGCCTGCTGATGATAGCTCTGATCCGGCTGTGCAGATGATCCAGCATGAGCTGGATAGTATCATTATTCTTAGCCGTGCTGTTGCTGAGCAGGGTATCCGACCGGCAGTAGACTTGATCCACACTACGAGTTCCTTGCTCACCCCGGAAGTTGTCGGTGAGCGCCACTATTTACTGAGCGTGCAAGTACAGAGCCTATTGCAAAAGTATGAAATGCTGAAGCCAATCATTGCTATTATTGGCGAAAACGAACTAAGCCCGGCTGATCGTGCCGATTTCGCTAAGGCAAAGAAACTTATTGAGTACTTCACCCAGAATATGAACGTTATGGAGAGCATGACTGGCAAGAAGGGTGAGTATGTGAAACGTGATGACATGCTGCAGGGTATCGAAGAAATCATCGTATGATTGAAGAAAAGACGACCGGCTCCGAGGAGATTGCAGCCGCAAAAGCGCAGCAACAAGCCATCAAATCAGATAAGCCAACGATGCATATTAAGATCTATTCACCATTTCATATCTATTACGACCAGGATGGCTATAGTATTTCCGGGGTCAATCGTACGGGTCCTTTTGACATACTAGCCCACCATCACAACTTTATGACGTTACTTGAAGCCGGAGAGCTAGTGGTGCAACCTATAACTGGTCAGCTGCAGCGCGTGCGCATTAGCGGAGGGCTGATGCATGTTAAGGCCGATAAGGTTACCGTTTTCCTAGACATCTAGCTTGCAGTAAATAAAATTGCTTATCATAATAATTTGTGTTATTATATATTTAATAATATCTATAGTTAGGAGTTGCCTTCATGATACGGAATCCAAATATTCTGCAACGAGCCATTGTTCCAGCACTCGCTGTCTCACTTGGTGTAAGCGCATGTGGTAGTGCGACTAGTAATATGCTTGGCGAACACTTTTCAAAGCCTGGAGTCTATGTTGTTGAGGGCGTCAGTCCACAAGGCATTGAACTAGGCGGCTGCCTCCCTGTTGAGTCACCGGACGGGTTTTCGGGTATACAAATTCTCGGCAGTAGTGTTGCTAAATATGGCAACACCATAGAGGTAGTTGGCGGTTCTGACGTATGGAGTACGGATCGTTACGAGCGTAATAAGCCACTTGACCCGCAGAAACTTGCAGATGCGGCCTACGGAAATGCCCTTCGACAGGAGTCAGACTCAGTGCCTGATGTCTATAAGGAGTCAGGCAAGAATATCGACTGTGGTATAACGGTAAAACCCAGTGATGTTCGGTTTGGGCTTAGTAATCCCCACGGCGTATCATTCAACGATCTCACAAGTCCTGCGAGCTACCCAAATGCTATGCTAGGTGGGGTTGTAGTAGCTCCTGGCGGTGGTGAGCCGAAATCGGGTCAACAATTGACTATAGTTGCCTTGTCGCCGGAGGCACCTGCCCCCGCACCCATACAAAACTAATTACCTTAGGATGACACTGCCTGTTGGGCTAATCGAGTGCCATATAATCAAAACCAAGACTTTGTCCTGCAGGCGCAGGGTTGGCAGTACAGATGCTAAAGCCTGAAGTGGAGCGGTCAATATAGTATTGTAAGCCAGCAGTTGCACTCCCTACAGGTGTCACCACGACGTGTGGAATATTCGTAAATTTTTGGCTAAATGTGATAGCTGCAAAACAACCTGCGGGCGGTGTGCTCCCTGTGTTTATGGTAATAGAGCCAGATGTATCTGAGCCACTCAAGGATGTGGTACCACCTCCACCGACTGCTGTACCGCGACTAATGCCAGGCGTAGTTCCTCCCGCAGTGATGTGATGAGTTAGATTGAGATCACCATTAAGTTGCAGGGAGCCAGTCGTCAGCGACGCGGTGGTAACATTTCCGCTGAAGTTACTATTGCCCGCCACGTTGATCCCACTTTTTAGGGTGAGCGAGCCAAGCAAGTTAAGCGAGCCGTTGAGGGTGAGGTTATTAGCTTGTACGTCTGCCAGTTGTGTTGCTCCAGCCACATGTAGACTGTTCAACGATAGCTCTCCGCCTACTTTCAGCGATCCTGCAACCTCAAGGCCACTGCGGATAAGTACTGCTCCTGCAAACACTGCGTTTGCTTGCACGGTAAGTACCTGTTTTGCATTGCCGACAGCTACGTCGGTGCTAGCCAGCTGCTGTAGCTCCTGTTGAGATAGGCTTTGCGTCGCAAGCGCATTTTTGTTCTGCTTGCCGCTCTTGATTGTTAACACTACTAAAATCCCCACAGCCACGACTACAACGAGAATGAATAGCATCAGATATAGATTGAACTTCTCCCAGATTCGTTTGAAAGGCGATTTTTTATGAGAATGTGGCGGCAATGTTACTGATTGACTTCCACCAGTCGCATCGGTGATATTTTTGTCGGAAGCCGCTTCGTTGCTGGGCGATGACTTGCTAGGCGCAGCCGTGGTATCTTCGGTACCGTCGGTTTGCTCCAATGAATGCACGTCATTATTAGTGTCGGACTGCGCTTGTGATGGATCCATCTAATTCTCTCTTAACCTAATCATACTAAATCTGGGCTGAAAAACGTAAACGGATTGTGTTTGACGCAGATATATTAGAAGATAGAGACATGACATGGCGACGAGTACTGAAGGTGGCGCCTGGTATGCTCAGCATACTGGCGCTCTTGTTTTGCAGCCTGCCTGCTTCCGCGCAACAATCCTCCTCAGCACATTACTCAGTCGATCAGACGTTTTTTGGTGCAGGCAGCCAATTAAACGCCTGCTCAACAACTTATTGCTCCAGGCAATCGGCTGGTGATACCGCTGCAGGCAATATCTCAGGAACTGCCTTCAAGGCTATCGCAGGATCCAATACCGACCGTAACCCTTATATCGCCTTTTCTACTTCCGGTGGCACAACCGACTTAGGCATTTTGAGCACAGCAGGCACGGCAACTGCAAACGCAACCTTCGCTATCAAGACATATCTTGCGAGCGGGTATATTGTGTCGCTTGCATCAAACCCCCCCTCATCTTCTGGTGCGGGGGCACATACGTTCACTAACCTTACTTCACCGACAGCAGCTGCAACACCTGGATCAGCAGAGCAGTTCGGTATTAACCTTGTCGCCAACACAACGGGATGCGGCGCACCTGCTAATTTTGGCGCTGCTCCCGTGCAGGTTCCCGATAGTACATTTAGCTACGGTACGGTTGCGAGCGGCTACAACACTTGCGGCTTATTTAAATATGTGAAGGGTGATACGATTGCTAGCTCCACCAAAAGCTCTGGTGAGACAGACTATACCATATCCTTTATATACAATATTAACGCAGTTACGCCAGACGGTAACTATGTCTATAATGGCGCCCTTGTTGCTACGTCCACCTACTGAACAGCACGAGGCAACGTGAGGTTGCGGCCGCGCATCTGTCGCTGCAGACGACGGTACTGCAAGTGGAAGTTGGCATCACCAGCAATCCGTAGTACATTTTCCTCTATCATTGGCGACTCAAAAGCGGCAACATACTGATCAAAGATATGTGGTGGAATGACGCGCGCGACAGGAAAAGTTAATTCACGGTCGCGTACCTTGGCGGCGCGTTGCTTTGCAGTCTCAATAGGTGTCTGTAGCCATAAGCCAATTGCTTGGGATTTATTGTATTCGGCGAGTGCGACCAACTGTGAGCGCTGCTCATATGTATTATTGCTGGCATCGTATAAGACATGTCTACCCAGTTGTAGGCTCTCGGCCGCGCGCTGTTGCATTACTTCGTGTACGATTTGTCGTTCTTCCACAGAGTATCTTGGCAAGCGGAATAACTCAAACCCAATTCGGTCTGCCTGCAAGTGAGCGGCATCTAACCATCCGCTTAGGCTTTTTGCTAGTGTTGTTTTTCCGGCCCCAGGATACCCTATGGTGTAAAAAAGTATCGGCCTCATCTTATTGCATAATAATTGACGCGCGAAGATTTCTCAAGGTGAATAGCCAGGTTCTCTTTATTGGACGGTACAACAAACGCCATGGTTGACCATTTTTTTGTTGACCCTGTGGTCTCTAGATGCCTGCTTGAATCGGTGCCAGCTTAGCTTCGCTTCATAAGAAATGAAATTTTCTAAAAGCTACTCTTAAGCTTGCTGTGGATAAGTATATTGCAAGCCCTGGCATAAGCGTGATAGGATCAGGTTAGATATTCTACAGCAAACACAAAGAAAGGGTCATACACAGATGAGAGAAAGATTGCTAGGGCTAAAGCGTAGCACCTATATTCTTATTGCAATGGCGCTATCTTTAGCGGGCCTAACCCCAGCACTTATGGGCAAGGCATATGCTTATACGCAGCTTACGACACGTAGTATTGAGATGAGCAATGCGGCTGTAAGTAACACGGGAACGTCCTATCTCGTCTCATTTACGGCTACCACTGCTGCCAAAAATGTTCGCATCGATTTCTGTTCAAATTCACCCCTCTATACAGATACTTGCACTACACCTACGGGCTTTACGGCCGCAAGTGCGACATTCACAGGAGGTACTCAAACTTCCTCGGGCTGGAGCATCGCAAGTAGCGCCGCTGGACAGGTGACCGTATCTAACGCTACTACTGCGTATACTGCTGGTGCTGTTACCTACACTATCGGTGGCATCACTAACCCATCCACAAATGGGACTTTCTATGCTCGCATATACACGTATGTGGCTGCCTCAAACGACTATTCAACCGCTTCGGCGCCTGGAACCGTAGCTGACTTCGGTGGTATTGCGCTAAGTACGGCTAACCTAATTAGCATTACGGCAAAGGTGCAGGAAACGCTTACCTTCTGCGTATCAGGAGCTGTCTTGCAGCCCACTAACCTTACATGTACAAGTGCTACGACGCCTACACTTACGCTAGGACATGGAAGCCCAGCTGTAATTGATCAAACGGCGGTAGATGTAGCAAGCGCGTATACCCAGGTGTCAACAAACGCTAGCTCAGGCGTATCAATGCGCATGAAGAGTGGCAACACTTGTGCTAATGGCGGTTTGAGCAATAACGGTGGTACAACTTGTAACATCCCTGGTGCACCTGGTGGCACTTCCTCATCAGTAAGCATGCCCGCAGGAACCGCTGCATTCGGTCTTTTCGTGGCCGCTAGTGCAAACAATGCAACTGGTACGGGGAGCATAACCCCGGCAACTACATACAATGGCAACGGACATACTACTATTTCTTCTGACTTATTTTATGGCATGAACGGTACAAATGTCACGAGTACGTATGGTGATGTCATTGCTACATCCGCTGCACCTACTAGTCTTACGAATAATCAGTTGGTGTTTGCCGCAACAGCTGCCTTGACCACCCAGGCCGGTATTTATACGGTTAACGAGTCGATCATTACGACCGGCACGTTCTAAGGGATTGAAAATGGATGGGAGTACAAGCGAATAAGATTGCAGCCAAACTGCTAATCACGACGGTTGTGGCTTCGCTCCTGGCTGGAGCGGGGCCGTTTTCTATAAAGTATGCAGCAGCAGCACAGATATTGTTTCGATCTATGAAGATCAGCGATAATCATGCCGGAGATGCAGGCGTTACATACAATACTTCATTTTTTATACCCACTAGCGGCACGGTTGGTTCGATCGAGCTGCTATTTTGCTCGAATAGTCCTCTAGATGGTGATACCTGCACCACTCCCAGTGGCTTTGACGCGAGTGGCGCAACTCTTAGTACTCAATCCGGGCAAACTGGTTTCTCGATCGCATCAAGCTCGACAGCTAACAACCTTATTCTTACACGTCCACCAGCTAATGCAGGTATAGGCATGGTTAATTATGTATTGGACGGTGTGCATAATCCTATTGGCGGCGGTGCGTTATTTGCTAGAATCTATACCTTTGCAAGCAGCGATGCAAGTGGCAGTTCCACTGACTTCGGCGGCCTAGCCTTAGACATTCAGGGGCAGCTTAATATCAGCCTGGAGGTACCGCCATACCTCATCTTTTGTCTCGGTGAACATATCACTAACTTTGACTGTACCACGGCAACGGATCCTTTTTCTGACCTAGGAGAGCTTAGCCCAAGTACCACCGGCGCCGCACAACATCAAATGGTGGTGGCTACGAACGCACAGAATGGGTACTCTATGTGGGCATCTGGCATGAGTATGACTTCAGGTAATAACGTTATTGCGCCAATGAGCGCAGTAGGAGCTTCACAAAAGGGCACGGCTCAGTTTGGCATGAACTTACGAAGCAACACTTCACCGGCGGTAGGGCAGGATCCCGTAGGTCCCGGGCTAGCCACGGTAAGCGGTAACTTTAATCAGCCGAATAGATATTATTTCCATTCCGGAGATAATATAGCGAGTAGCTCCACTTCTGATGATTATCGTAAGTACACAGTAAGCTACATCGTCAATATCTCGAGCAATCAGCCAGGTGGTGTATATTCAACTACATTAACTTATGTATGCTTGGCAAACTTCTAACACTTCTGTTACCATAAGTGCAAATATTAAGAGAGGGGAAACATGGTTCGACGCAGAATCTTGACCGCAGTCGTGGTGGTTATGATTGCTGTAAGTAGTTTGGGCGGTATTGCATCGTATAAGGCATATGCAGCGCAGACAGCCACAGTAGGCGGGAATGCTCTTAAAATTTCGCCAGTACGTGATGATATCGTGATGAACCCAGGCACATCTAAAACCATAGATGTCTTCATCACAAACCTGACGAGTGTCCCGGCTAACCTACATGGTGTAGCCAACGATTTTACATCCGGTGGTACTGAGAGTGGTCAGCCCGCAATTATTCTGGACGAAAATCAGGCTGCGCCGAGCCATAGCCTGAAGCAGTATGTGGCTCCCATAGGTAACTTCACGCTTGCTGCTGGAGCGCAAAAGGATGTAAAAGTAGTAATTACAGTGCCTAAAGGCGCAGTGGGCGGTGGCTACTACGGTGCCATTCGATTCTACCCACAGCAGCCAGCAGGCGACAAAAGCTTGAATCTAGCAGCTAGTGTTGGATCGCTCATTCTGCTCAAAGTAAATGGGGTAATAGACGAAAAGCTTAGTGTTGCCAGCTTTGATGTTCGCCGTGGGGATAACTCAGCCTTCTTCTTTACGGGAAGTAAAGGGCTAACAAATGTCGTACGCTTCCAAAACACTGGTAATATTCAGCTAGAGCCGTTTGGCAAGCTGCAGCTAAAACGATTTGGTAAGACAGTTGCAGAATATGAGGTGAATACGAATGACCCAAAGAGCAATGTACTGCCAGATAGCATTCGTCGATTTGACACCCCACTCAAAGGTGTTGGCCCCTTCGGCAAGTTTACCTTAACGGGTAACTTCGGATACGGCTCAACAGGGCAACTACTAACTGCAAAAGCTACTTTTTATGTAGTTCCAGTTGCATATGTTGCAATTGTCCTCGCGGCAGTAGCATTACTCATCCTCTTGGTTATCTTCTTGCCGCGAATGATCCGGAACTATAATCAACGGGTCGTACGCCGCGCTCGCCGTCGCTGATAACGAAGCCAAGGGGGCACTAAGGTAGGTGAAACAGCTGCTCTTGAAACACTTAGGAATTATTGTCATGGCTCTTTCACTAGGGGTTGTGCTGAACCTTGCCCGTACCACATTTGCCCTAATTCCACCGCCCGGCCCAGGTTCTGGCTCTTCCGGTTTGCAAGGGACGGTTAAAATTCCAGCACCAAAGAATGCGGCCAGTATTGCCACACCAGCCAACGGACAGTCGTTTAGCCAGATGCCGCTCACCATTAGTGGGCTATGCACGAGTGGTTTGCTTGTGAAGATTTTTTCCAATAACGTATTTATTGGGTCTGCAGAGTGCATGAATGGTAGCTATAGCCTACAAGTGAGTCTTTTTGATGGTACGAATGAGCTTATTGCACGTATTTTTGATGCGCTGGATCAGCCAGGTCCTGATTCGAGTAAAGTAACGGTCATCTATAATAACGGTCAATTTGCAGCAAGTGGCCTCGCACAATTTACTCTAACAAGTATCTATGCGCTGCGTGGTGCTAACCCAGGAGAGCAGCTGAACTGGCCAATTAATATTAATGGAGGTGTCGAACCATATGCACTCAGCGTCGACTGGGGCGACGGTAAGCCTGCCACGCTCTATAGTGAGCAGTTTTCCGGTAACGTCACGATAAGCCATGCATACAGCAGCGCAGGCACCTATATGGTGATCGTGAAGGGCACTGACAAGCTAGCGCAGACGGCTTTTTTGCAGCTTGTAGGTCAGGCAAACGGTGCGGTGTCACAATCTTCTAGTAAAGCCAATAGTAATGGTGGCTCGGTCATTGCGACGACCAAGGTGCTGTGGGCACCGGCTGCCATCTGTATCCCTTTAATTTTCGTATCATTTTGGCTTGGCAGGCGTTACGAACTCGCAGCACTACGTCGTCACCTAGAAGGCTCTGAGGACTAATAGCAAAAGAGTAAAGTATTTGCTAAAATAGTTTGTATATGTTGAAAAAAGTGTACGTTGGTATGAGCGGCGGAGTAGACTCATCGGTTACGGCTGCCTTGCTGAAAGAGCAAGGATACGATGTCACGGGCGTATATATGAAAAATTGGAGCCAGGATTTGCCGGGCATGGTATGTCCATGGAAGGAAGACTACCAAGACGCGAAGCGGGTTGCCGTGCAGCTTGGCATCGATTTTAAAATGTATGACTTCGAAGCGGAGTACCGCCATAAAGTAGTGGACTACATGCTAGAGGAGTATAGAGCAGGACGTACACCTAACCCTGACATCATGTGTAATCAAGAAGTGAAGTTTAAGCTTTTTTTGGAGGCTGCACTTGAAGATGGAGCAGACATGATTGCCACTGGCCATTATGCTCGTATCCAGCATGGTAGGCTGTTAGCCGGCATCGATCCGCAGAAGGATCAAAGCTACTTTTTATGCCGTGTCAGCGAGACAGCACTGCATAAAAGTCTCATGCCTATCGGTGAATATGAGAAGCCACAGGTACGGGCTTTAGCACGAAAGTTTGGTCTCTATACAGCAGAAAAAAAGGACAGCCAAGGCATTTGTTTTGTAGGAAAAGTAGGCATTAAAGAATTCCTACAGGAATTTATTAAGGATCAACCAGGCCCCGGCAATGTTATTGATGCCAGCGGCAAGCTCATTGGGCAGCATGACGGCGCACTGTTCTATACTATTGGCCAACGACAAGGATTAGGGGTTGGCGGCGGCTTACCCTACTATGTTGTTGGCAAAGACATGGCTAAGAATGAGGTGTACGTGACCGCTGACCTACAAGATGCTCGTCTGTGGCACGATGCGATTACGCTAGCCAGTCCGCATTGGATTAATGGGCCGCCACAAAAAGGGGAAAGCTATACCGCGCGCACTCGTTATCGTGCTGAGCTCATTCCGGTTAAGGATTTGCAAGAGCAATCAGATGGCAGGTGGCAGCTTAAGCTTAAAGATGAGGTTCGTGCGCTTACTCCTGGCCAATCTGCTGTCATCTACGAAGGTAATCGTGTGGTCGGAAGTGGCATAGTCGTGTAAGTGACATATACGTACATGTATCGTATGCCGGAAGTATAAGCACCGCGATTAGCGATATTCCTGCGGCACACTCATATGGACAGTCAACTTGCTAAGCTGATCTAGCAATTTCACACTTGCATGCAGCAGCATGGACCGATAGGCGAGAAGCAGCTGCCACGAAGCTTGGAGCAAATAGGTTTCACGAAAACTGTCGCTTCCGAAGGTGTTGCTAGCGAGGTACTATCGACATCCAAGCGTTAGGGAGTTTTCGGGGTATTTACTGATACGCTGGGGTTGATGCTGAGAAATCTTGAACAGGAGACGGCGTAGTAATAGTGACTGCCTCATAGCTTAGTTTCATGTCGGTAGAGCTGGTGCCATCAGTTGAGCTCCATTCGCGCATCAGGTGATCATGAGTGTCCACCCAAGCGTATTGTTTGACGGCAGGTGTGGCATTATCGGTGATTTGATATTTGATGCAGGTGAGATTTCCGCATGCTTCAGAACCAAGTTTGGTGAATTTAGTGTTTGCTATGGAGCTCAAGAACGATAGGTTAGTATCTGGATTGGTTGTTGTCGGTGTAGAAGTGCCCGAAGGATATCGGATCCAGGTAGTGCCATTCTGAATATATGTCGAGCCATTGAAAGTGATTGAGTTGAGGGCGCTCCCTCCGCCTGAGCTCATGAGTGAGGAGTTCCCTTTTCCATCTTGTTCAAAGGTCATGGTTGTGTTGCTGTCAGCTTGGACGGTAGTGAGAGTCGCCTTGAATGCGGTTTTATCTATTGGCTCGGCCGCGGCTATTGCCTGAAAGCTACACAGATCGGAATCATGGTAGGTAGCTAAACATTGACTTTCAACTGCTGAATTACGGACTTTTGGGGTATTGGAGCCCGTTGACGGATTTTTATGCTTGTCCATGATGCGCCATCCAGCCAAAGCCACCGCCGCGAGCACGACCACCACAATAATAATAAGAAGAAGGTGGGCAAAACCTTCCTCGCTACGTTGTTTGACCTGGCTCATGATATCCATCCTGCTTATGTTTAACTTAATTATACACACATGGACCCACTAGTTGACTGTCAATAATCCTTCTAGTTGATGGCAAGTACGTAGGCCGAGCACCATACGAATAGCCGTACATGCGGCTGCTAGACAGTTTTTTATGCGAGCGCAGTATAGGGTTGCCACCGAACAGTTAGCCCCCTCTAGACAAACTTGCTATACTGAAAGTGCGTTAAGCATTAACACAAACTAACCTATGAAGGAGGGCGTATGGGCCTCTTCGGTCACGACGACGACAAAAAAGACGACCAGGCTACGGCCGGTGCCGGTATGGGGCAGCAGCCCGTAGCCGGTGGCGACATGGGCGGTCCGGCAATGAATGGGGGCGTTGACAACACGCAACCTCCAGCTGGCGGTGCAATGCCAACACCAGATGGAAATGATCCTGGCATGGGTGGCATGCCTACAGCTCCCCAAGGTGGCGACACCGGTATGGGTGGTGGCGCAATGCCTTCTGCTGATACTGCGCCTGACGCCGGTATGGCCCCAGAAGGCCCTGCTGCAGGTGCGGCTCCTGGTGTCGGTCCTGATGCGGGCGCAGCCGGCTCTCAGGCTCCTAGTGCGGGTCAAGGTACGGAAGGTGGAGGGGAGGAAACTCCCAAGAACTGGTAGAATCCAGTCCCACCGACCGCAAGAAGCGGCTCAGTCAACTAACGCGGAACAAAGGTAACTCGTAAAAAGTTTTCTGGTGAGGCGAACCAGCTTGGCTGGTTCTGCCGAGCCATCCATTCTTTGCAGATGAGCTCTAGCTGTTTCGTTGGGACAT
>Ga0247666_1000075_pt1 | contig 51442 bp, 44 predicted proteins | sample CNK07_metaG_FD_183025 | JGI IMG/M metagenome (GOLD analysis project Ga0247666, IMG submission 183025) | Soil microbial communities from Purdue University Martell Research Forest, Indiana, United States - CNK07 | ecosystem: Environmental > Terrestrial > Soil > Temperate forest > Bulk soil...
AACGAAGGAAGCTTTCGGCGGTCAGCAGTCGGTTCTCGGGAGGCATTGATCCCGTCAGCCGTCATCCGACACCCGGCACCCGGAGAAAATGATGGAACTCAACAACCTCAAACCGAAACGAACCTCGCGCCACTCGAAGAAGCGCGTCGGCCGCGGCCCGGGATCGGGCAACGGCAAGACCGCGGGACGCGGCGAGAAGGGGCAGAAGTCACGTGCCGGCTTCTCGCGTATGCGTGGCTTCGAAGGCGGACAGATGCCGTTGCATCGCCGTCTGCCGAAGCGCGGCTTCACGAACATCTTCAAGAAAATCCATGCAGTCGTGAACCTCTCCGACCTCGAGCGTTTCGATAACGGCGCGACGATTGACGAGGGAGCCCTTCGCCAGGCTGGTCTCGTCAAAGGCCGCAACGACGGCGTCAAGGTTCTCGGTCACGGCAAGCTCTCCAAGAAGCTGACCGTGCACGCGACCAAGTTCTCCGAGACCGCTCGCAAACAGATTGAAGCGGCAGGCGGCACCTGCCAGGAGATTCAGTAACTTGAACTTCCTCGAGACACTCCGCAACATCTGGGCAATCGAAGACCTGCGCAAACGCGTGCTTTTCACGTTTGCGCTTCTTGCTGTCTACCGCCTCGGATCGCACATCCCAACGCCCGGCGTCGACCCGGTCGCGCTCGCGGAGTTTTTCAAGGCGATGTCGGGCGGGGTTTTCGGCTTCCTCGATCTCTTCTCCGGCGGCGCTCTGCGCCGTCTCTCCGTCTTCGCCCTCGGCATCATGCCGTACATCTCGGCGTCGATCATCCTCCAGCTCCTCACGGTCGTCTGGCCGTACCTCGAGAAACTCTCGAAGGAAGGGGAGATGGGGCGCCGGAAGATCAACCAGTACACGCGCTACGGCACCGTTGCGCTGTCGATCGTCCAGTCGCTCGGCGTCGCTTTCTGGCTGAAGTCGCAGGCAGCTCCTGGCGGCGCTCCGCTTGTGCCGGTGTCCGTGCAGGACTCTCTGTGGGGGATCGGATTCCCCATCATGACCGTCCTCACGCTCACCACCGGCACATCGTTCATCATGTGGCTCGGTGAGCAGATCTCCGAGCGCGGGATCGGCAACGGCATCTCGCTGATCATCTTCGCCGGCATCGTCGTCAGTCTGCCGTCCGCAGTGCTCGGCGTCATCGACGATGTCCGCAACGGTCAGCGCAACCTCTTCGCCATGCTCGGCCTGATCATCTTCATGGCCGCAGTCGTCGCGTTCGTCGTCTTCATGGAACGAGCGCAGCGTCGAATACCAGTGCAGTACGCCAAGCGCGTCGTCGGCCGCAAGGTCTACGGCGGCTCGAACACGTACCTTCCGCTGCGCGTCAACACCGCCGGCGTCATCCCGGTCATCTTCGCGTCGTCCATCCTGGTCATCCCGCAGACGCTCGCCTCGATGATCAAAACACCGTGGGCGCAAGCCATCGGCGGCCAGATGCGCGTCGGTGAGCCGCTTTACTACTTGCTGCAGGTCGTCGGCATCATCTTCTTCGGCTACTTCTACACGTCGATCGTCTTCAATCCGGTCGATACCGCGGACAACATGCGCAAGTACGGCGGCTTCATCCCGGGCATCCGCCCCGGCAAGAAGACCTCGGACTACATCGACCGCGTGCTCACGCGCATCACGTTCGTCGGATCGCTCTACCTGGCTGCCGTCTGCATCCTCCCCGAGTTCCTCATCGCCGGCGTGCACGTGAACCAATTGCCATTCGGTGTAGGCGCTGCGCTCGATCGCGCTCTTCCGCTGTGGTTCACGGAAGGCATGGGCTTCAACTTCTACTTCGGCGGTACCTCACTGCTGATCGTCGTCGGTGTGGCCATGGATACCATCCAGCAAATCGAATCGCAGCTCGTCATGCGTCACTACGACGGGTTCATGAAGCGCGGACGTGTCCGCGGACGGCGCGGGTAAGGATCGACACTCGTGAAGCTGATCTTTATCGGTCCGCCGGGAAGCGGCAAGGGAACCCAGGCGAAGCGGCTTGCCGCCCAGCATGGGGTCCCCCACATCTCAACGGGCGACATGCTTCGCGAGGCCATCGCCGACGGCACCGCGCTCGGGCAGCAGGCTGCGCCGATCATGGCCTCCGGCGCGCTGGTTTCGGACGACCTGATGATCGGCATCATCAACGACCGGCTGGCGAAACCGGACGCGGCGCGAGGATTCATCCTGGATGGCTTCCCTCGCACGGTTGTACAGGCAGAAAAGCTCGACACCATCGTCGGTGACAGTAAGGGAAATGGCTCAGGGAATGAGGCCGATGGCCTCCGGGTTCTGCAACTGCTGGTCCCGGATGAGGCCATCGTCAAACGGATCTCGCTGCGCCGGTCGTGTCCGGTCTGCGGGGCCATCTATCATCTCGAATCTGCACCCCCCGCTGTCGACTCTGTGTGTGACCGGGAAGGCGCGGAGCTGATCGCTCGTCCGGACGACAACGAGACAGCCGTCCGGAAACGGCTGGAGGCGTTTCATCGTCAGACGCTTCCAGTGGCCACGTTTTACAAGACGAAACAGGTTTTGCGCGAAGTCGACGGGATCGGTCCCGTCGATGAGGTCTTTGAACGTATAGAGAGATCCCTCTCCTGACCATGCTCGATCGTATGAAAGGGCCGATCCTCAAGAACCGCGAAGAAATCGCGGTAATGGATCGCGCCAACCGCATCGTTCTCGACATCCTCGAGATCATGCGGTCGATGATCAAGCCCGGCGCGACGACGGCGCAGTTGAATGCGGTCGCCGAGGAAGAGCTGGCCAAGCGCGGCGCGAAATCGCCGTTCAAAGGCTATGCTCCGATGGGACTTCCGCCCTATCCGGCCGTGGTCTGCTCGTCGGTCAATGACGTGATCGTTCACGGCATTCCGAACCGCGCCAAACTCGAGGAAGGCGACATCGTCGGACTCGACTTCGGCTCGATCTTCGAAGGGTTCGTCGGCGACGGCGCGATCACGGTTCCGGTGGGCAAGGTCACGCCGCGCGCACAGGAACTGATCGACACGACGCGCGAATGTCTCGACCTGGCCATCGACGAGATGCGTCCCGGCAGGCACATCGGCGACATCGGCGCGGCGGTTCAGGAGCATGCGGAACATCACGGCTTCCACGTGATCCGGAATTTTGTCGGACATGGGATCGGACGCCGGATGCATGAGGACCCGCAGGTTTACAACTACGGCCGCCGCGGACGTGGGTTGGAGTTGCGGGCGGGGATGGTGCTGGCAGTCGAGCCGATGCTTTGCGAGGTCGGATCGAAGCTTCGTTCGCGGATCGAGCGCGCCGGCAGGGATGGAGTCATCGACGACGTTCGTACGGACGCCGATCGATGGACCGCGAGAACGATCGACGGCACGCTGGCCGCGCATTTCGAGCATTCGATTGCGATTACGGCGGACGGGCCGGTGGTGCTGGGGAAGTAGGCGTCGGCTGTCGGGTGTCGGGTGTCGGGTTTTCCCGAGAACCGGCACCCGAGAGCCGAGAGCTCGTAACGGAGGAACATGTCGAAGGAAGAAGCGATTGAAGTGACCGGAACCGTCCTGGAGACATTGCCGAACGCAATGTTTCAGGTCGAGCTGGAGAACAAGCACAAGGTGCTCGCGCACATCTCCGGCAAAATGCGGAAACACTTCATCCGTATCCTTCCGGGAGACAAAGTCCTCGTGGAACTGTCACCGTACGACCTGACAAGAGGTCGCATCACGTATCGATATAAGTGAGCTGATCATGAAAGTTCGTTCATCCGTCAAGAAGATTTGCGTGAAGTGCAAAATCGTCCGTCGTCAGGGCGTGATTCGCATCATTTGCGAGATTCCGAAACATAAGCAGCGGCAGGGCTAGGAGCTTTTAACCAATGGCACGTATCGCAGGTGTGGACCTTCCACTGAACAAGCGGGTCGAAGTCGGCCTGACGTACATCTACGGCATCGGCCGTTCGCGCTCGCTCGACATTCTCGGCAAGGCGACGGTCAACAAAGACACGCGCGTCAAGGATCTCTCCGAGGACGACGTGCGCAAGATCCGCCAGGTCATCACCGACGAGGGGAAGGTCGAAGGCGATCTGCGCAAGGACATCGGACTCGACATCAAGCGTCTGATGGAGATCAACTGCTACCGCGGGATGCGCCACCGCCGCGGTCTGCCGGTGCGCGGTCAGCGGACGCATACGAATGCCCGCACGCGTAAGGGCCCCCGCAAGGGCGCCATCGCCGGCAAGAAGAAGGCGACGAAGAAATAAAGACGTTGTCGGTTCTCGGTTGTCGGTGGTTTGACAACGGACAACCGACAACCGACAACCAGGTTTACGCAGCTCTAAGAAACTCGAGGAACATTAATGGCAACTGCACGAGCACCGAAAGCTGGAGCCCGCCGCGCGGGAACGAAGAAGAAAGAGCGGAAGAGCATTCCGCATGGCGTGGCGGCAATCAACGCCTCGTTTAACAACACGATCGTGGCCATCTCCGACCCGATGGGGAACACCCTCTCCTGGTCGAGCGCCGGCCGTATCGGCTTCAAAGGCTCGCGCAAAGGGACGCCTTTCGCGGCCCAGGTCGCAGCCCAGAATGCCGCGCAGCTCGCGCAGGAACATGGCGTGCGCTCGGTCGATGTGAGGGTCAAGGGACCGGGAGCCGGACGTGAGTCGGCCATCCGCGCCCTGGCCGCATCCGGACTCGACATCAAGTCGATCAAAGACGTCACGCCGATCCCGCACAACGGTTGCCGTCCGCCCAAGCGTCGCAGAGTTTGATTTCCAGCTCTTAGCTCTTAGCTGTTGGCTCTTAGGGGAACGAGAAAACTCCTGAGAGCTTACAACTAAGAGCTGAGAGCTTCGTTTTCCCGGTACGCGTAGTTCCGGTCCGCAGTTCCGTACGGCGTGCAGCAGCCGCCGTACACGCGACGTTCCATGGTGGGACGGGCGCGAAACTTCAGGAGGTCTAGTGGCACGTTACTCGGATCCCGTTTGCCGGCTCTGCCGGCGAGAGGGCATGAAGCTGTTTCTCAAAGGCGACCGTTGTTTCAAAGATAAGTGCTCGATCGAGCGCCGCAATTACGCGCCTGGTCAGCATGGCCGCCGCCGTTCCAAGGTGCTCGGCTACGGAATCCAGCTTCGCGAAAAACAGAAGGTCAAACGCATTTACGGTCTGCTGGAAAAGCAGTTTCGCCTTTACTTCAAGCGCGCTGCCGGCAAGACCGGCATCACCGGCGATAATCTTCTTCGCCAGCTCGAGCTCCGGCTCGACAACGTCGTCTACTCCCTCGGTTTTGCCGCTTCCCGCGCTCAGGCCCGCCAGCTCGTGCGCCACGGCCATATCGAAGTGAACGGCAAGAAAATCAACATCCCTTCCTACCAGGGTCGCAAAGGGGATGTCATCCAGGTTCGCGAAAAGAGCCGCAAGAATGACCAGATCCGCCAGGCCGTCGAGACGGCAAGCGGACGCGGCATTCCGTCGTGGCTCGAGCTTAATCCCGATCAGTTCCTCGGCCGTGTGAACGATCTTCCGAAACGGGAAGACATCCGCCTGCCGATCCAGGAACAGCTCATCGTCGAACTCTACTCGAAGTAACCAAGTCTGGCTGTCGGCTCTCAGCCGTTGACTCGCGGGATGTTCCGGGAGTCAACCGCCGAGGGCCGGCAGCCGATACAGCGAGGAGGCCGCTCACATGTTGTGGTCAGATTTCCAGAAACCCAAAAAGCTCGATTACGATGCCGAAACTCTCACGCCGAACTACGGCCGTTTTACCGCTCAGCCGTTCGAGCGCGGCTTCGGTACGACGATTGGTAATGCGCTCCGCCGCGTGCTTCTCTCATCGATTGAAGGCGCCGCGATCACGGCCGTCCGCGTCGAAGGCGTGCTCCACGAGTTCTCATCGCTCACCGGCGTGGTCGAAGACATGACCGACGTCGTTCTCAATCTCAAGCAGGTGCCGTTCCGTATGCACGGCGAAGGTCCGAAGACTCTCTATCTCGATAAGAAGGGACCGGGCGTCGTTACCGCCGCCGACTTCGAAGAGGACTCCGACATCGAGATCCTCGACCCGACGGCGCACATCGCCACGTTGTCGAAGGAAGGCTCGCTCAAGCTCGAAGCGCGTCTCAAGCGCGGCCGCGGCTACCAGGTCGCCGACCGCAATGCCGATGGCGATCTGCCGCTCGGCTACATCCCCATCGATTCGATCCATTCGCCGGTCCGCCGCGTGAACTATCACGTCGAAGGCGCGCGCGTCGGTCAGATGACTGATTACGACAAGCTCGTCATCGAAGTGTGGACGAATGGCGCAGTCTCGCCTCAGGAAGCCGTCGGCCTCGCCGCCGACCTCCTCGGCGATCACCTCCGCATCTTCAGCCAGTTCGAAGCGCGCGGTGAAGAAGCCGAGGATGTGGCAGCACCGGAAGTCGATCCGCGCATGGCGGAAATGCTCACCAAGCCGATCGAAGAGCTCGACCTCTCCGTCCGCTCTGCCAACTGCCTTAAGAACGCCAACATCCGTACGCTTGGCGATCTCGTGCAGCGCACCGAGCGGGAGATGCTGTCGACGAAGAACTTCGGCCGCAAGTCGCTCGACGAAATCAAAGACGTCCTCGCATCGCTCGGTCTGTCGTTCGGCATGACCCGCGCGCCGCGTGGCGCCGAGATGCGCGACTAGTCGTCCGGCGTTGAGGAAAGTGAGGGGAACGTAATGAGACACGGAATGGTCAATCGCAAGCTGGGACGCACGAGCGCGCATCGCAACGCGCTCTTCCGCAACCAGCTCGCCTCGCTCATCGACCGGGAGCGCATCATCACCACGCTGCCGAAGGCGAAAGAGCTGAAACCGCAGATCGAGCGGCTCGTGACATTGGCGCGCACCGACAGCGTTCACAACCGCCGTCAGGCCGCACGCGTCATCGCCGACGACACCAAGGTGCAGAAGCTGTTCAGTGCGCTGGCGCAGCGTTTCGCTGATCGTCCGGGCGGATACACCCGCATCATCAAGCTCGGACCTCGCCGCGGCGATGCCGCCGAGATGTGCATCCTCGAGTTCGTCGACTTCAAGCTGGAGACCGAGGCACCGACCGAAGAGGCTCCTGCCAAGGGCGCGAAGAAAGCCGCTCCGAAGAAGGAGACCAAGGCGAAGGCGGAGCCTGAGGAAGAAGAAGACGAGCCCAAGCCAAAGGCGAAGCCGAAGAAACCCGCGAAAGCGGCGGCCAAGCCCAAGGCAGAAAAACCGAAGTCCAAAGAAAAGCCCCCAGCCAAGAAAACCGCCGCGAAGAAGAAAAGCGGCAAGTAGTCAGAAGGCCCGCCTCGCGCGGGCCTTCTCATTTTCCGGAGAATTGGTGGAGAATGTCCCGTCCATTTCAGACGGAGGAGTCGCACTATGGCTGATATCAATCTCCGGGTCGTCGATCTCTACCATCTCGACAACGTCACCAGCTTTCAGCAGGCTGCTGATTCGGGCCTCTGGGGCGTCATCCACAAGGCCACGACCGGCGCGACGGGCCAGGATGATGAGTACGCGAAGCGCCGGCAAGCAGTTCTCGATGCCGGTATGCTTTGGGGCGCGTATCACTGGGGCACGGCCGCGGATGTCGGGCAGCAGGTAGACAACTTCCTCACGGTCGCGCAGCCGGATGACGCAACGCTCGTCGCTCTCGACTTCGAGGAAACGGCCGGGAACCAGATGACGCTCGATCAGGCCCGCCAGTTCCTCACGCTGGTCGCCGGACGGCTTGGCCGCAAGCCGGTCCTGTACTGCGGCGGCCTGTTCAAGACCGACATGGGCAACACGAAGGACGCCTTCTTCGGCTCGCATCGCCTCTGGCTGGCGCAGTACGGCCCGACGCCGCAGCCTCAGGCCAGTTGGAGCGCCGCGTGGCTTTGGCAGTACACCGACTCGAAAACCGGCCCGCAGCCCAACCAGGTCCCTGGCATTCCGGGCGACACCGCGGGCAACCTCGATTGCAATTCGTACAGCTTCACGAAGGAGCAACTGGCCGGCGAGTGGGCGTCGTAGCTCATCGGTCGGACAAAAACAATGCACCACAGAGACACGGAGGACACAGAGTTTTAACAGCTGCTCTGTGACCTCTGTGTCTCTGTGGTGCAAAGGGTCCGTTAGACATCGACAATCACAATGTCGAATCCCCGCCCTCGTTCCAGCAGGCGGTGAACGGTGCTCGGTACTACGCGGCTGACGAGTCCTGATCGCGTGGGGCGCCCGACGACGAACATCGTGATGCCCTCGGATTTCGCGAAGTCCAGAAGCGCCCCGGCGACATCCTCGGATTCGCGGGTCACGACCGTGGCGCCGAGGGAGATGGCGAGTTGGACGTTGTCGCTGAGTTTGCGGTGTTGCTCGGCGCTGATGTTCTCCGGGTGTGCGCGGCGTTGGCGCACGTAGACGGCGTACCACCGCGTGTTCATGCGCCCGGCCAGGCGCGATGCGCGGAGGACCAGCGACTTTGCGATCAATGGCTCGAACGGAAGCGCGACCGCGAGGCGCAGTTCCGCAGCTCCCTGCACCACGACCGGCGCGCCAGAAAACGTCGCCGTCTGCAGCAGCGCCAGCTCGCGCAGCCGCACGAGAAGCTCCGTGCGAAAGAAGTTGTCGAGCGCGCGGGTAGCCTGCTCCGGCGGATAGATCTTTCCCTGACGCAGGCGCTCCTGAAGCTCCGCGACAGGAAGATCGACGAGTATCACCGAGTCGGCCTCGCGAACTATGCGGTCCGGGATGCGCTCGCGAATCTCGATTCCGGTTGCGGAGTGGACGACGTCCTGCACTCCTTCGAGATGCTGCACGTTGAGCGCGGTCATCACTGAGATGCCGCTGGCGAGAAGGTCTTCCACATCCTGCCATCGCTTCTCGTTTTTCGAGCCCGGCGCGTTCGTGTGCGGCAGCTCATCGACGACAGCGACGTCCGGATGCCGTGCGATGACCGCGCGTAGATCCATCTCTTCGATGAGGACATCGCGATAGGAGACCTTCTGCCGCGGAATCACTTCCAGATCGGCAATGCGCGTCGCCGTTTCCTCGCGGCCGTGCGTCTCGACGAGACCGATGGCGATGTCGACACCGGCGCGGCGCATGCGATGGGCGTCGTCGAGCATGCGCATCGTCTTGCCGACGCCGGCGGCCATGCCGAGGTAGACCTTCAGCCGGCCGCGTCCCTTGTCGTCGGTTTTCGTGAGGCGCAGCAGCTCGTCGGGATCTGGACGGGCATCGTCGGTAACGCGGGGCATGCGCTCAGAATACCTGACCGAGCTTTGTGGCTGCGCGAAGGTTCCGAGTGTGAGAGCATGCGAGTGATGGAGACAGGGTCAATACGATGCGGCCGCGGGAAGGAGCATGGGGCGAAGCTACCGCGTTCTTCGAGCGCTTCCGGCGCGGCATCTGGATCGATGCCGTCCTGCTCGTCGGCATCACCGGCATCGTCTTCGGACTCTCTTCGCTAGCCGGCGAGTGGCGCACGCTCCGGCCTGCCGTCCACATCGATCTCTCGCTCTCCGCGCTTCCGCTCTACACCTTCTACTCGCTCACACGCGGCCTGATCGCGTACTTCCTTTCGCTGCTATTCACGCTGACCTACGGCTACTGGGCGGCGAAGGATCCCATCGCGGAGCGCGTCCTCGTACCGCTGCTCGACATTCTGCAGAGCATTCCCGTTCTTGGCTTCATGCCGGGCGTCGTTCTCGCGCTCGTCTCGCTTTTTCCGAACAGCAACGTGGGGCTCGAGCTCGCCTCCGTGCTCATGATCTTCACCGGCCAGGCGTGGAACATGACCTTCAGTTTCTACCACTCGCTCCGCTCCATTCCGAAAGACCAGATCGAAGCCTCGACCATCTATCGCTTCGACTGGTGGCAGCGGCTGAAGTGGCTCGAGTTGCCGTTCTCCACGATCGGCCTCGTCTGGAACAGCATGATGAGCATGGCAGGCGGCTGGTTTTTCCTGATGATCACCGAGTCGTTCGTCCTCGGCGCCAGGGACTTCCGCCTTCCCGGCATCGGCTCGTACATGAGCGTCGCCGTGGCCAAGGGCGACGTGCGCGCGATGGTGTGGGCGATCGTCGCGATGATCACGATGATTGTCGTGCTCGATCAACTGCTGTGGCGGCCGGTCGTCGTCTGGGCGCAGAAGTTTCGTGTCGAGGAAGGCGGCTCGGATGAGCCTACGTCGACGTCGTGGTTTTACGACTGGCTGCGACGATCGAGCGTCATCGACTGGCTGACCAGCGCGCTTGCTGCGGTTCGCCGGCGCCTCGGCGAGCACGATCAGCCAGTGGCGCATGCGCAGGAAGCGAAGCGGGAGCGCCCGGATGCATCGCGCGTGTTGTCGTTTTCGCTCTTCACATTCCTCGTGATCGTTCTTCTCTTCGGCAGCTATCGCCTGTTCCTGCTGCTCGGGCAATTGCCGGCAAAAGGCTACCTGCCGATCCTCGGTGCATGTGGTTGGACGCTGGGCCGTGTGCTCCTTTCGACTGCACTCGGGACGATCTGGACGCTTCCGGCAGGTCTGGCCATCGGCCTTTCGCCGCGTCTCTCGAGGATCTTTCAGCCGATCGTGCAGATCGCCGCTTCGTTTCCCGCGCCGATGCTGTTTCCGCTCGCGATCGCGGTGTTGAAGGCCGCGGGCGTCTCCCTCGGATGGGGCAGCGTCGTTCTCATGCTCCTCGGAACGCAGTGGTACATCCTCTTCAACGTCATCGCCGGCGCTTCGTCGATCCCATCGGATCTCGGCGAGGCGGCGCGCAGTTACCGGCTGAGCCGTTGGCTTCGCTTCCGATTTCTCTACCTGCCGGCGGTGTTCCCGTATCTCGTGACGGGATGGGTGACGGCGGCGGGCGGCGCGTGGAACGCCAGCATCGTCGCTGAGTACGTAACGTTCAAAGGCCAGGTGATGACCGCGAACGGACTCGGGGCGCAGATCAGTCTCGCCGCGGAGCACGCCGATTTTCCGCGGCTCGGGGCTTGCGTCATCGTCATGGCGGCAGTGGTTGTGACATTCAATCGAACCGTCTGGAAGCGGCTGTACGGACTGGCCGAGTCCCGATTTTCCCTGAGTAAGTAATCGCGCAAGTGAGGTGACCGATGACAGCGACGATCGATGTTCCCGCAACTTCTGAAAAGACAGAGACCCTCTGCGAGATCCGCAACGTGTCGCACGACTTCGCCATGCCGAATGGCTCCCGCCTTCGTGTGCTCGAGGACATCAACGTCGCGATCAAACCCTCGGAAGTGGTCGCGCTCCTCGGGCCATCGGGCTGCGGCAAGTCGACGATCCTGCGCATTCTCGCGGGACTCATCCGTCCGACCCAGGGCGAGGTTCTGTATCACGGCCAGAAAGTTCGCGGCCTTACGCCGGGCATCTCGATCGTCTTCCAGAGCTTCGCGCTCTATCCGTGGATGACGGTCACGCAGAACGTCGAGGCGGTGCTGCAGGCCGCGGGTCTGCCACTGGACGAGCGGAGATCGGTGGCGGAGCGCGCCATTCGTACCGTTGGACTGGCCGGATTCGAAGAGGCTTATCCACGCGAGCTGTCGGGCGGCATGAAGCAGCGGCTCGGCATCGCACGGGCGCTCTCGATCAATCCGGAGTGTCTGTTCATGGACGAGCCGTTTAGCCATGTCGATGCGCTGACTGCCGAGGGGTTGAGGGCTGAAGTGATCGATCTGTGGGAACCACGCGATTCCAATCCGTCATCGATCCTCATGGTCAGTCACGACATCAAAGAGGTCGTGTACATGGCCGATCGCATCATCGTCCTGGCCAGCAATCCCGGACGCGTTCGAACGATCGTCGAGAACAAACTGCCGAGGCCGCGCGATCAGCGGTCTCGTGAATCGGAGGCGCTCGTCGACTATCTGCACGAGATCATCACCGGCGCCGAGATGCCCGACATTCCTGTCTCGGCGGTTGCGCGGGCCAACCGCATCGAAGTCCTTCCGCGCACGGATACTTCGGACGTCATCGGTCTGCTCGAGTATCTCGACGCGAAGAACGGCGTCGATGACATCTTCGAAGTCGCAGCCGCAACCGGCCGCGAGTTCGGACACATCATGGCCACGACCAAGGCCGCGGAGATTCTCGATCTGGTCGACACGCCGAAACAGGACATCGTCCTGACGGCTCAGGGCAGGCGCTTCGTGCGTGCCGAGGCGGGGGAGCGCAAGGCGATCTGGCGCGAGCAGCTCCTCAAGCTCCGGCTGTTTCAGGACGTCTACGCCATGCTCAAACAGCGGCCGGACCACGGCGCCAACGGCGATCTCGTTCGCGAGATGATCATCATGGCGTTGCCACGCGAGAACTACGAGGACATGTTCGATACGCTGGTGCAGTGGGCGCGGTTCGGGAACCTCTTCGCTTACGAGGATGTCGCCGATTGGCTGTCGCTCCAGGAGGGGTAGCTAGATGGTTGTCATCACACAACGCACTTAAGCGTGCATGAGTAACACTTTGGCATGTAACTGGAGGGCAAGGCAGCTCTCGCTCATGCTAACATTGCTCATAAACGCGCTTAAGAATGCATAATCATCACTTTAGAATGTAGTGCAAGGCAAGAATCGCTATTCGGTAACACTAAAGAGTTTGTTAGAAACACTTTCATGTTAATGCATATCAGAATTTCTGATCTTACACACCACTTAAGCACTATATGTGAACACTATATTTGCACCTTACACAACTATAGTGTTAACACGAAACACTATAGTGTTCATGTGCAATACTCTAGTGTTACTATATAACGCTATCGTGTTATCTAATAACACTATCGTGTTAACTCATAACACAATCGTGTTAACTCGAAACACTATTGTGTTCATTCGGAACACTATAGCGTTAACTTGAACTCTCTCGGTCAAGAGATATCTCTCAGAATCGATTCCAAGCCGCGGGCGCACTCGCGGTTCCCGTTTCGCCCTTAATGTAGCGCGGTTCCCACCAACTCGTGATCGGTTCGATTCGATTGGAGCTGATACGATCCGGAGCGATGAACGGCGCGGTATCGACGTCTCTTTCCGAGATCCTGAGGAGCGATGACATCCTCGTAAACCTCCGCACGGAAACGCTGCGCGACGCTGTTTCGCAACTGCTGGCCAGACCGCTGGCAAGCGCGGGACTCACGCCGGCAGCCGTTGCCGCGGCGGTCGAGACCGTGATGAAGCGCGAGGCTGATGGCACGACCTGCATTCCGCCCGTGGCGTTGCCGCATGGACGCACGTGCGAGGTGACGCAAGTCGTCGCCGGCCTCGGCATCAATGCCCGAGGAGTTGTCGGCGAGCGTCCCGAGATGCAGATCATTCTCGCGTTCGTGTCCCCGCTGGATGCGTCTTCGCTCCACCTGCGATTCCTGTCGGAGGCGGCTCGGGTTCTGCGCCAGGAGCATGTCATCGCGGCTCTGCTGTCGGCGCACGATGGGGCCGAGGCGCTCGCGATCATTCGAGCGGGCGATCGCTGAACGGCCACAAAAAACCTGAAACCACAGAGACACAGAGGTTGAAGCTGTTCTCTGTGACCTCTGTGTCTCTGTGGTTCATTTTTTTTTCGCGGCAGTATCGAGATCGAGATTAAGCAGCAACACGTTTACACGCGGCTCGCCGTAGATGCCGAGGAACCGGCCTTCGGTGCGCGCGTGGATCGTCGATTCGATTTGGGAATTCGAGAGCCCTCGCGCGCGTGCGACGCGTGCCGCCTGCGAGAGCGCATTCGCGGGAGAGATGTGCGGATCGAGTCCGGATGCCGAGGCCGTCACAGCGTCAGCCGGGATTCCGCTTGAGGGTTTCGTGTCCGCATACTTCGTCACGCGATCTCTGATCGTATCGAGCAGCTTCTTCGATGTCGGGCCGAGGTTCGAGCCACCTGATGCGGTGCCGTCGTAACCATCGTTGCCGGCCGCGGATGGACGCAGATGGAAGTAGCGTTCGGCGGCGAAGTTCTGGCCGATGATCTCCGAGCCGATCGGCTTTCCGTTGCGCTCGATCAGCGAGCCGTTCGCCTGATGCCGGAACGCGATCTGTCCGATGCCCCAGACGATCGCGGGGTACAAGCCGCACGTGACGACGAGCAGCACGACGGTGATGCGAAGAGAGATTTTGATGTGCTCGAACATGGTCGTGAGTCCTTAGGCGAGATGAACCGCGTGCAGCAGAAGATCGATCGCCTTGATGCCGATGAACGGGATGAGGATGCCGCCGACGCCGTAGAGCAGCAGGTTCCTGCGAAGGATGCGGCCTGCGCCGAGCGGACGGTATTTGACGCCGCGCAACGCCAGCGGGATCAGCGCGATGATGATGAGCGCGTTGAAAATGACCGCGGAGAGGATCGCGCTCTGCGGCGTTGCCAGCCGCATGACGTTGAGCGCCTGCAGTTCCGGGAAGGTGACGAGGAAAAGCGCCGGGATGATGGCGAAGTACTTGGCTACATCGTTCGCGATCGAGAACGTCGTCAGCGCGCCGCGCGTCATCAGAAGCTGTTTGCCGATCTCGACGACTTCGATCAGCTTCGTTGGATTGGAGTCGAGGTCGACCATGTTGCCGGCCTCTTTCGCTGCCTGCGTGCCGGTGTTCATGGCCATGCCGACGTCGGCCTGTGCCAGCGCGGGCGCGTCGTTCGTGCCGTCGCCGGTCATGGCGACGAGGTTCCCCTTCGACTGCTCCTTCCGAATCAGCGCGAGCTTGTCCTCGGGTGTCGCCTGCGCGAGAAAGTCATCGACGCCGGCCTCGCGCGCGATCGTGGCCGCCGTCAGCGGATTGTCGCCGGTGATCATGACGGTGCGAATGCCCATCATGCGCAGGCGGTCGAAGCGTTCCTTCATGCCGCCTTTGACGATGTCTTTGAGATAGATCGTGCCGAGCACGTGGCCGTTCTCGGCGACGACGAGCGGCGTGCCGCCTTCGCCGGCGATCCGGGCGACGTCCTTCTCCACCTGCTCGGGAAACACGCCCGCGAACGACTTGACGAATCCGGCCACCGAATCGGCGGCTCCTTTGCGGATCGCGCGGCCCCCTTCGAAGTCGAGTCCGGACATGCGCGTCTTGGCGGTGAACGGAACGAAGTGCGCGCCGAGCTCGCGCAACTCGCGACCGCGCAATCCGAACTGCTCTTTCGCCAGAATCACAATCGACCGTCCCTCGGGAGTCTCATCAGCGAGCGACGATAGCTGCGCGATCTCGGCAAGCGTCGCGGCGCCGACGCCGGGAGCGGGGACGAACGCGGTCGCCTGACGATTGCCGAGGGTGATGGTGCCGGTCTTGTCGAGCAGCAACACGTTGACATCGCCCGACGCTTCGACCGCACGGCCGGACATCGCCAGGATGTTGTGCTGCAGCACGCGGTCCATTCCGGCGATGCCGATCGCTGAGAGAAGTGCGCCGATCGTCGTCGGAATGAGGCAGACCAGCAGCGCGATCAGCACGGTCACCGAGACGTCGCTCGACGAGTAGAGCGCGAATGGTTTGAGCGTGACGGTGGCGAAGAGAAAGATGATCGTCAATCCGGCCAGCAGAATGTCGAGCGCGACTTCGTTCGGCGTTTTCTGCCGCTCTGCGCCTTCGACGAGTTTGATCATCCGGTCGAGGAATGTCTGGCCGGGATCCGAAGTGATCTCGACGACGATGCGGTCGGAGAGGACCGTGGTGCCGCCGGTGACAGCCGAGCGGTCGCCGCCTGCTTCGCGGATGACGGGCGCGGACTCGCCGGTGATCGCTGATTCGTTGACCGAGGCGATGCCTTCGATGACGGTGCCATCGCCGGGGATGGTCTGGTTCGTTTCGACGACGACGAGATCGCCTTTGCGCAGCGCCGAGGCGGCAACCTGCTCTTCGCGTCGCGATGTCGCCGGTCCGCTGCCCACGAGCTTGCGGGCAACGGCGTCGGTCTTCGCCTTTCGTAGCGCGTCCGCTTGCGCCTTTCCCCGTCCCTCGGCCACCGCTTCGGCGAGATTCGCGAAGAGTACCGTGGCCCAGAGCCATAGCGTGATCTGGATCTGGAAAAGATAATCGACGTGCTTGGAGAGGCCGGGGATGAGCAGGATCGTGGTGAGAACCGCGCCTACTTCGACGAGGAACATGACCGGGTTCTTCATCATCCGGCGCGGGCTCAGCTTGACGAGAGCGTCCGTGAGCGCGCGGCGAAGAATGGCCCGGTCAAACAGTGAGAGTTTCGTTTGCGTGGCCATGGGTTAGAACACCTTTCCAGCGTTCATCAGGAAGTGCTCGACGTACGGCCCGAGGGCGAGGACCGGGAAGTACGTGAGCGCGCCGACGATGACGATCACGCCGATGAGCAGGAACGTGAACAGTGGTCCGTCCACTGGGAACGTGCCGGCGGTTTCAGCGAGCTTCTTCTTCGCCGCGAGCGAGCCGGCGATGCCCATGATCGGAATGATCATCAGGAAGCGGCCGATGAACATGGCGAAGCTGAGGGCGATGTTGTAGAACTTCGTGTTGGCGTTGAGGCCGGCGAAGGCACTGCCGTTGTTGCCGGTGGCGCTCGTGAACGCGTATGTCATCTCGCTGAGCCCGTGCGGGCCAGCGTTGGCGAGACTCGATGTGCCGGCTGTCGTGACCGCGGCCGCGGCGGTGCCGACGAGGATCGAGAACGCCAGAACCAGCACAGCCAGCATGGCCAGCTTGACGTCATGGGCCTCGATCTTCTTGCCCATGTACTCCGGCGTCCGTCCGACCATCAGCCCGGCGATGAAGACCGTCAGCACGATGAAGAGGAACATGCCGTAGAGGCCTGCGCCGACACCGCCGAAGATCACCTCGCCGAGCATGATGTTGAGCAGCGGGATGGATCCGCCGATCGGCGTGAAGGAGTCGTGCCACGAGTTGATGGCGCCGCACGAGGCGTCGGTGGTGATGACAGCGAACAGCGAGGAATCGCCGATCCCGAAGCGGACGTCTTTGCCTTCCATGTTGCCGTCCGCGCTGGCGACGCCGAGGCGGTGGTGGAGCGGGTTGCCGTGCTGTTCCGCGATCGTGACGACGAACACACCGGCCAGAAAGACGATCCCCATCGCCCAGAAGACCGCCCAACCGTGCCGCTGCTTGCCGATCATCGAGCCGAGCGTGTACGTCAGCCCGGCCCCAATGGCGAAGATGAGGAACATCTCCAGGAGGTTGGTGAAGGGCGTGGGGTTCTCGTAAGGATGCGCGGAGTTGGCGTTGAAGAAACCGCCGCCGTTGGTGCCGAGCTCCTTGATCGCCTCCTGCGAGGCCACAGGGCCTTGCGGGATCTTCTGGATTGCACCTTCAATCGTCGTGATCGAAGTGGTCGGATGGAAGTTCTGAATCACGCCCTGCGACATGAGCACGACCGCTGAGACCAGACAAATGGGCAGAAGCAGCCAAAGCGTGGTGCGGGTGAGGTCGACCCAGAAATTGCCGATCGTTTTCGCGCTATGCCGGACGATGCCGCGGATGACGCCAATGGCCAGGGCGATGCCGGTGGCCGCGGACACGAAGTTGTGAAACGTCAGCGCCACCATCTGCGAGAGATGCGACATCGCCGACTCGCCGCTGTACGCCTGCCAGTTCGTGTTTGTCGTAAAGGAAACGGCGCTGTTCCAGGCCAGGTCGGGCGCAACGGCAGGGAGCTTGTCGGGATTCAGCGGAAGGAGATGCTGCAGTCGCAGGATGGCGTACGTGAACAGCAGACCAACGCCGTTGAAGAGCAGCATGGCGATCGTGTACTGCATCCAGTCGTGCTCGCGTTTCTCATCGACACCGCCGATGCGGTAAACGAGCCGCTCCACTGGCCGCAGTAAAGGATCGAGGAAGGTCCTCTCGCCGCAGAACACGCGACGCATGTAGAGTCCGAGCGATTTCGTGACAGTAAGGATCAAAAGGAAATAGATGGCGATTTTCAATAGCTCGAGCGAAGTCATTACAGCTCTTCCGCGCGGATCAGCGCATACAGCAGGTAGATCAAAGCGAATACAGCTAGAACGAGTCCGGCAACTGCTTCGAAGGTCATAGCATCCTCAAACCTCGTTGCAGGCGCGCGTGTACCAGATCGAACCGGCAAAGAGCACAACGGTCAGAACGATGAAAATCAAATCCCACATGGCTTGTCCTCTTAGAAAGTCACCACCGTGCCGATGACGGTGATGGTCTGGTTGTTGGTCGATTCGTTTGTCTTGCGAGCGAAGACCGCCGCAGAGGAATGGTCGTGCCGCCCTTCGACTTTCACGATCAAGTTCGTTACCGGGTGAAACTCGTACGTCAGCGTCTCCTCCGTGAGCTTCTGCGCCGCACCGCTGATGGCATTGTCCGGATCGTGGAAGAGAGAGCCGCGCACAGCCACGGCATGACGGTTGTCGATCGCGAAGCGGGCGAAGCCGGCAATGCCAAGCCAGTTGGCTGTCGCGTGGCCTGGAAGCTCCTGGCGTCCGCGGTCCAGCGAACCCGCCAGACTCAGTTTCGGCGTGACCTTATACAACGCGATCAGATCGCCGAAGTGACGCCAGTGTGTGTTGTCGTGCGGCAACTCCGGCCCGTCGAATGTATTGAGCGAGGTGGTGAGGCGAGCGCTCGTATACGCGATCTTCACTCCGATCGCTTTGGCGTCATTGTTGTCCTTGATGTGCTGCCATCCGTTGAGAACGTGAACGTCGCTGCTCCAATGGCTGTCGAACTGGTATGCGGCATGGACGCCGGTCTGATAGAAAGGCGAGAGCTCGCCGGGCCACGAGCGCATGTAGTTCCAGTCGTCCTTCGAATAGAAGGATTCGAACCCGATGTGCGATGAGTAGATGCCTCCTTCGATGGTCAGCCTGTCGGATACTTTGTAGATTACGGAGGCCTGGTAAATATGACGAAAGCCCTTGCTCTCCGCGGCATGAATCACATCCGCGCCGTCCCCGGCGACCAGCGACAAGTGAAATCCGAGCGGCGCCGCGTCTCGGACGATCTCGAGGGCCGCTAGGTTGAGACTGAGCTCGTTCGCATGCTCCGCAGTGCTGCCGGCGCCGGCAAAGAAGGATTCGTGTGATGCCGGATCGTTGCTGTTCCAGGCGTAATAGCCGTCGACGAATCCGTGAATGGTGACTGCCTTTGCCGGCTCCTCGGCGCGCGCGGTAATCGCGGCGAAAAAAAGATAGATGGCCGAGACACAAAATGAGCGTGTTCTCACTCGCGACTCCGCACGAACAGCGCCGGAGCGATGATCCAGGCGATCAAGATCACGCACCGCAGTCCGCCGTTTGCCGGCGGGCCGATGAGGGCAGTCCACTGTCGCCCCGCGTTGGCCGTCATAGCGATTTCAGTGGCGATCCCGAGAAGCACCGACGTGGTGCCGACCAGCAGCGCGTGGTCCAGGGTGGACTCGGGCATGACTAGCCTGACGTACATTCCCGCGACGGCGACAATGGCGACGACTTCAATCGCCACACAGATCACCGGCGATGTCGCGTACATGCTTCGATTCGCGACAGCGACGAGCAGTGCTGCCACACCCCAGAAGACCACGATCAGCGCGGCCCTCGCCGCTGCGTTGTGTTTCCGTTGCGCGGTGGCGATCGATCGATTGCGTCATGCTGATCATGCCGGCCCTCCCTGACGAACGCTCCAACACGTGGTCGAAGAAGGCCTTGTTAATAACAACGAAAGCGCGACTATTGAAAGCAGTTAAGAGTGGATTAAGAGTGTCGAAAGGGATCAGGAGAGTATTAAGAGTCCTCCTCATCGAGTCGGAGGACCTCGATTGCAGGCAGTTGCGCTTTCGAGATTGGATCGTCCGCAGGCGGCGCTTGCCTGCGAGCGCTGCGCGTTCTCAACCCATGCACGAAGTAACGAAGGGCAAGACTCCGGCGCACGGCACGACTTACAGCACCCGAATCGGAAGAACCATCGCCTGAATGCCTTCGAATTGCAGCCGGCGCTGAATGGCGTGAGGGGTTTCGTTGTGGAGCAGCCGGTGATACCACTTCTCTTCTTTGAAGATCAGGCGTCCGGTGAAGAAAATGGCGCGGGGAAACTCTTTCGCCACCTCGAGACAGATCGCTTCGACCGTGGCCACTGCTTCGGTGCCGAGGGCCATCCGATAATCGGCGCGGAAACCGTGGCCCTGTGCCCAGGCCACGTACTGCAGCAGGTTGGCCTCTGTGTTCGTTTGCAGGCTGCCGAGCTCCTCTGCGCCCTTGAAATTGCCGGAGTCGACCACCGCGGCAGAGACAAAGACCAACTGTTTGAAGTAATTCGGAAACGCCTTGTGGATCGACAGGATCTGGTGCAGCCCGAATCCAGAGAACGACGAGATGCTGATCACCGCGGTGGGCAGTTTCGGGTCCAGTTCAGAAGGGCCAGTGGCGGTTCCCGTCTCGGGAAGCGGAACCGTCGTCAGAATGTCGTCGAGCCGCTTCAGTCCCGCGCGGACCTCGTCATAGTGACGACGGATCGCGAAGCAGAGAGCGATGAGGACTCCTGTGATGACCACGGTCACCCATCCACCCTGCGAGAATTTCTCGAGCGTCGTAATGACCAGAATGCTGAGGCACATCACTAGTCCCGTTCCGTGGATGGCGAGCTGGCTCTTCCACCGCGGCTCCTTGGCGCGGTCTTTGATCCAGTGCCGCGCCATTCCCAGTTCGGTCAAGGAGAAGGTGATGAACACGTTGATGGAGTACATGACTACCAGCGTGAGGATGTCTCCTCGGGTATACAACAGCGCGGCCGCTGCGGCGATCCCCATCATGTAGACGCCGTTCTTGGTGACGAGCCTGTCGGAGAGCTGGCTGAAACGGTGCGGCATCCAGGAATCGAGCGCCATATTGCTGAGAACGCGCGGTCCGTCGAGGAAGCCCGCTTGCGCGGCCACGAACAGCAATGCGGCCTCGGCCACGAGACAGAGGATCACGAACCCCGTGCCTGCGGATAAGGTTCCGATGTGCCAGCGGCCGAACAGGTTCGTCAGCAGCACGGCGTTCATCGTCTTTCCCTCTGCCGGTGTCGAGTTCGTGAGGAGATAGGCAAACATGATTCCGCCGGCCGTGAACGCCAGCGAGACAGCCATGAGGGCCATGGTCCGTTTCCCTGTCCGGACGCGCGGCTCGCGAAGCATCGACACGCCATTGGAGACCGCTTCGATTCCGGTGTACGTACCACCGCCGAGCGAGTAGGCGCGCAGGAGAATGAGCATGAGCGGCAGGAATCCGATCGTGCTGACGGAATGGGAGTAGTCGACATGCGCGTCGTGAAAGACCTTGGGCAGGCCTGTCGCGTGAGAGGCGATCGCATACACGATCGCAAACCCATGTGTGACGATGAACAACACGAAGATCGGCGCGAGGATATTGACCGATTCCTTGACGCCGCGGAGGTTCAGAACGATGAGGATGAAGAGGATGAGGAATTCGGTGAGCAGTTTGTAGGGCGCCGCGGAGAGCGGAAGGAACGACCAGAGCTGATCGCAGCCGCTGGCAATCGACACCGTGATCGTCAGAACGTAGTCGACCAGCAAGGCGCAGCCCGACACGACGCCGACTTTGCTCCCCAGCAGCTTCGTGGCCACGAGATATCCGCCGCCACCTCCGGGAAAGTGTTGAATCAGGTTCGAGTACGCGATCGAAATGACCGCGATCGTCACCGCCGTCATCGCCACGAGCATGATCGACAGATGCGAGTGCGGTCCCAGCGCCTTGTAGGCTTCTTCGGGACCGTAGGATGACGAGGACAATCCATCCGCGCCGAGCCCCACCCACGCCAGAAACGCGATGAGCGAAACGTGATGAAAGATCTTCGGATCGCTCACGTCGCGCGGCGGACCGACGATCATCCGCCGCACGCGTTGAATCGTCGATTGCTCCGGCGGTTGGTCGTTCACCAGCAAGGTTTGCCGTCGATGAGAAGAGATCAACTCAGGGCGCGATCTCAGTCGCGGCTCCTGATGAAAAGGGCGGGCGCGATGACCCAGGCGATCAGCAGCACGCAGCGCAGGCCACCGTTTGTTGGAGATCCGAGGAGGGCGAACCACTGCCGGCCGGAGTTGGCGGTCATCACGATCTCTGCAGCGATCCCAAGCAGCACCCAGGTCGTGCCGGCGAGCAGGGCGTGATCGAGCGTCGCGTGCGGCACCACCAGCCTGATGTACGCACCTGCCACGGCCACGATAGCGATCGTCTCGACAGCGACGGAGATTACCGGCGAGGCCGCTGCCATCATCTGGTGCGCGATGGACACCAACAGCGCCGCGACGATCCAGAAGGCGACGATCAATGCGATTCGTGTTGCGGCGCTGTGCTTCCGTTGTGCGGAATGAGGAGTGAGCGTGTTAGTCATGGTGACCATGGCCACCTCCACACTCCTTCAACAGCGGTGGCGCGTGCCTGTCGTTAAGAACAGCGAAACGTAGGCGGCGAAAGTACTTAAGAGTGGCTTAAGAATTTCGAAAGGCTTTGATCCGCAGATGACGCAGATGGGCGCAGATAGAGGCCCGTCATCTGTGTACATCTGCGTCATCTGCGGATCAAATCGGTTCGGCGATGAACCGGTAACCCACCCACGGCTCGGTCACGATGTAGAGCGGCTCGGAGGGGTTCGGCTCCAGCTTCTTGCGGAGGGAGCTCATATGAACCCGCAGCGTGTCGGCGCTGGTGCTGGGGGCGGAGCGCCAGACGCGGGCGATGATCTGTTCGATGAACATCGGCTTGCCGGCGTTCGTGGCCAGCAGTTCGAGGAGGGAGTACTCGGTCGGCGTCAGGCGTAGTTCGCGTCCGCCTTGCACAACACGGCGGCGATCGAGCTCGATCGTCAAGTCGGGAAACGTGAGCGTAGTCGATGGTGGTGCGGTGCGACGTAGTTGTGCCCGGACGCGCGCCAGAAGCTCGGCCATCGAGAAGGGCTTCGTCACGAAGTCGTCGGCGCCGAGGTCGAGGGCGCGGACTTTGTCGGGGTCGGCGCCGCGGACGGAGAGGACGATGACGGGAACTCGCGACGAGGCACGGATTCCGGCGATGAGCTCGAATCCATCCGAGCGCGGCATGGCCAGATCGGTGAGTACGAGGTCCGGAATCTGCGACTGAAAGGCACTCATCCCCTCCGCGCCGTCGGCGGCGGTGGTCGTCGAATAGCCGTTGGCGCGCAGCTCCTTCGAGAGCGAGTCGCGGATGGCCGGATCGTCATCGACGATGAGAATGACGTTCGAGATCGTCATGCGCGCTCCTCGGCAGGCAAGGACGCCGCGGGCAAATCCACACGCGCGATCGTCCCTCCGCCAGCCCGTGGCGCGAGACCGATGCTGCCTCCATTCGCGGCGGCAAGACCGCGCGCGATCTCCAGGCCGAGGCCGCGTTGGGCGAGATCGGTGGTCTCGGTGGCTACGTTGCCGTCCGCATCGACCACGCCGGGCGGAAGGCCGGGACCGCGGTCGAGAATCTCGATGCGCATCTTGTCCGCGTCGATGGGATGTTTGCGCGCCACGAGCTCGATTGTCGCATTCGGCGGCGACACGCGATGCGCGTTCTCGACGAGGTTGACGAGAATCTCCAGAGCCAGCGACGGATCGACATTGGCATCAGGGCAGTCCGGCTCGACGTGAACGGTGATGGGCCGCGCGCTGAAGACGATGGGAAGGTTCTCCCGCGTAGCGCGAAAGAGATCGGCAGGCGGCGTCGGCTCGCGGTGCGGCTTCGACTTGCCTGCTTCGAGCCGCGCCATGGCCAGCAGGTTGTCGATGCGTCTCCGCAACCGCGCCGTCTCCTCGGCGATGGCACCGATGTCTTCGAGCAACTCGGGGTCGGCTCCCGCGCGGCGCCGGATCGATTCCGTCCGAATCGACACCGCAGTAATCGGCGTGGTGAGGTCGTGGGAGATAGCGCGGAGCAGCGAAGTCTTCAGCGCTTCGCTTTCACGCAGGGCGCGGACGTGAGCGTTCTCTTCGATGAACCGTTCCCGTTCCACTGCCAGTGCCACGAGCCGGGCCGCGGATTCGAGCGTCTGTTTGGAGGCCTCGGTGCCGCGAGCGACGAGCGCGCCTGTCGTCTTCCCGCCGACGATGAGCGGAAGGTAGACGTCGCGTCCGAGCGGCGACGGAAATTCGAGCGACTCTTTGTGGCGTCCGACGCCGGCGATCAGATCCTCAATCTCGTCGGGCTTGTCGCCAGTCCACGAGACGATGTTCTGCCGGAACGGACTGCCGTCGAAAAGCACCAGTCCGCCTGCGCGTGCGCCGAGGAGCTGCAATGCACGCCCTGCTGCCTCGCCGAGCGCGCCGACGCGGTTCGTGGCCGCGAAGAGGTCGATGCTCAGTCCGTAGAGCGTCTCCAGCTCCGTCCGCCGCTGCTTCGCCTTCTCCGCCTGCACATGCGCGGCGACGACGAGGCGGTTCACGGTGACCGAGGCGACGAGAAAGGCGACAAGGGCAAACCAGTTGGCCGGGTTCTCGATCGTGAACGTGTAGAGCGGCGGAAAGAAGAAGAAGTTGTAGCAAAGCGTGGCGATGACCGACGACACGGTTCCCGCAAGCAATCCGCCCCAGACCGAGATCAGGAGGACGACGATGAGGTACGCGAAGCCGACGGTGTTCGGATTGAGCCTGAGCGCAGAACCGCCCGCGGTGACGACGGCGATCGACCCGAGCGCCGCGATCCAGATGACGATGGGATTCGTTCGCCGATCCATGCCCCACCAGTGAAACACAGGACAGAGGAAAGGGCGTTAACGAGAGCTAAAGGCAGAACAGTGGCGTGAAGGTTGACAGTCGTAGATACTCATGTCTATACTTTTCCACATGACGGAACGGGCAAAGATTTTCCAGAACGGCGGAAGCCAGGCGGTCCGGCTGCCAAAGTCGTGTCGATTTCCTGATGGGCAGCGAGAGGTGCTGATCAAGCGTGTCGGTCGCCGAGTGATTCTCGAAGTGGCCGATGAGTGGACGGACGACTTTCTCGCGATGCTCGGTACATGGAAGGAGCCCATCGAACTTCCACGGTCTCGGAGTATCTCGAAAATAAGAGATCCCTTCAAATGAGCCTGGTGTTCATGCTCGATACGGATACAGTGAGCTACGCGTTGCGCGGACAAGGCCGGGTCGCCGACGTCATCGGCCGGCACCGCCCGTCGGCTCTTTGTGTCAGCGCGATCACGATGGCGCAACTGCGCTTCGGGGCTATGCGTCGAAAGTCGGCCAAACTGGATCAGATGATTGAAGGTTTCGCTGAAAACGTGGCTGTAGTTCCATTTGAGGCTGACTCCGCTTTCATGTTTGGCCGAATCGCAAGCCAACTTGAGGATCTCGGCACTCCAATCGGTGAGTTTGATGCCCTGATCGCCGCTCATGCGGTGAGTCTCGGGTTGACCCTTGTCACAAACAACGTCAAGCACTTCAGCCGCGTAGCCGGCTTGAACGTTGAGAATTGGCTGTAGATAGATAAGGCATCAGCCGATTTCGACGTTGCGGACCATTCGCGGCCGGTAGCGCTCACGTCCGCGCCGCCTTCGCCGAGTCTGCGGCGCCAGCGCTGCTCCCATGCGACCGACGAGGCCACCCACGACGCGAATCCCTCCTCGCGTCCGCAGACCATGCGTCGCGCTCGTTCATCGACAGCGCACGCGAATCATTGTCTTCGAGGATCAATCAAATCGGGTGGAGCACATCGCGCCGCTGAAGCCGCACGCGATCGCTGCACTTCGCGAGATGCCGCCCGGTACGCTGCGGATCATTCGCGGCGTTTGAAGAAGGAAGAGGGCAGCACAAGATGCACGCCGCGATCATCATCAGTACGATCGCTTTGACACCGTTTCATCGCAGAAATGGAACCCCATCCGCGACCTCCGGCAGCGCTATTCTCGTCTGAATCTGGCATCATGGCATCCAATCAACCACTGTCGGCCGTAAGTCTGTCGGTACTCAAAACAACTTTTGGAGGAGATTTGTATGAATAGTCGTGATCTGGCTCGTTACCTCGTTCTCGGTGGTGTCATCGCCGGCCTCAGCGCCGGTACCAGTTTGCGTGCCGACCAGGCAAGGTCGAACACGCTTTCTCTCAACCAGTCGTCGCAGGCCGTGCAGATGGCTGACAAGGCCAAGGCCGCCGACAAGCATGCTTGTAAAGGCCTCAACGGCTGCAAGGGCTTGGGCGCCGACGGCAAGAACGCCTGCAAAGGCCAGGGCTCGTGCGCGTCGAAGGAATACAAGCACAGCTGCGCCGGCCAGAACGCCTGCAAGGGTCAGGGCGCCGGCGGCAAGAACGAGTGCAAGGGCAAAGGCTCCTGCGCCGTTCCTCCGAAGGCTTCGTAATCCACCATCCCCGGAGGACGGGTCGGCCGTCCTCCTCGGGGGGTGGGGAGTGGGGGGTGGGGTGTGGAAGAGAAATTGACCGTCGCTTGCTGGTCAACGTCTCTCGCACCCCCCACCCCCCACCCCCCACCCCCCATCAAAGAACCCATGAATCGATTCAACTTCCCTGACCTCGGAATCGGCATCGGATTGCGGACCGTGCATTACGCGCACATCCTCGATGCGCAGCCCGATATCGACTGGTTCGAGGCACTCTCCGAAAACTATCTCGACACCGGCGGCCGTCCTCGCTACGTGCTCGAGAGGATCGCCGAGCGATACCCGATCGTTCTTCACGGCGTCTCGATGTCGATCGGCGGAACTGATCCGGTCGATTTCGATTACCTGCGAAAGCTGAAGGAGTTGGCGCGCGGCGTCAACGCCCGATGGATCTCCGACCATCTCTGCTGGACCGGCGTGAGCGGACGCAACGTCCACGATCTTCTGCCGATGCCGTACAACGAGGAGTCGCTCCGCCACACCGCCGCGCGCGTTCGGGTCATCTCCGATTTTCTGGAGACGCCGCTGGTCGTGGAGAATCCGTCGTCGTACGTGGAGTTCGCAACATCGACGATGACGGAGTGGGATTTCCTGGCAGCGCTGGCGGCCGAAAGCGACTGCGGACTGCTGCTCGACGTGAACAACATCTACGTCAGCTCGTTCAACCACGCCTTCGATCCGACGACATACGTCGACGCCATTCCTGCCGATCGCGTCGTGCAGGTCCACCTGGCAGGACACGCAAACCACGGCACGCACATCATCGACACGCACGACAATTTCGTCATCGACGAGGTGTGGCAACTTTACGGCCGCGCCTGCGCCCGCACCGGCAACGTCGCAACGCTGATGGAGTGGGATGCGGATATCCCGGATTTCGAGACCGTGCACGCTGAGGCGCGGAAGGCGGAGGCGTTTCGCGGGAGTGGGGGGTCCGGGGTGGGGGGGCGGAGAAAAAGCAAAACCAAAGGCAAAACTGGCTCTCTCCGACGCCCGACACCCGACACGCGACCCCCGCAAGACGCAGAGGCCGTGTATGTCTGACGTGCTGGGAGTGGGGAGTCGGGAGTCGGGGGTCGGAGCAAGAAGCAAGACCAAGTCGCTCCGACACGCGACCCCCGACACGCGACACCCGGGGAGTCGGGAGTCGGGGATCGTAGAAAAAGCAAAACCAAACTTCTCCGACCCCCGACCCCCGACGCGCGACCCCCGCAACCTCGAACTTGCCCGGTTGCAGGAGTGGATGCAGGCGGTGGTCACGCATCCTGGCGATGTGTATGAGGCAGCCGAGGCGGCGGCGATTGGGGTTGATTCGGTGGTGCTGCCGTCGAAAACCTTGCAGCCGATTCAGCGAGTTGGGATCTATCACGGCATGTACATGCTGCGGATGATCGAGGCGCTGGAGGCCGACTACGAAGCGCTCGTATACATGATGGGCGGTCACGCGTTCGGACATCTGGTGCGCGAGTACGTGCAGCGCTTTCCGTCGCGAAGCTACACGCTGAACCGGCTCGGCGACCATCTGCCGGAGTTCATCGCCGGCTCGACGTTGAAGAGGAAAACGTTCCTTGCCGATCTGGCCCGTCTCGAGCTGGCGATGACGCATGTATTCGAAGAGGCCGAGGCCGCGCCGATGGCGCCGGACGCGATCGCCGCCGTGCCGCCGGAGCGGATCGAATCGCTGCGCTTCACGCCCATCCCGGCACTCCGTCTTCTGACCTTCGCATCCAACGCGAATGACATCTTCCAGGCGTTTCGTGAAGAGCGTCCGGTTGAGCCGCGCCGGGTGAAGTCCTGGCTTGCGGTTCACCGGCGCAATTACGGCGTCTACCGCATGCCGCTTTCGCAGGAAGCCTTCACATTTCTAGGCTTTCTCGTTTCCGGAGAGACCATCGGCAGTGCCATCATGAAGTTTGCGCGCCGCTTCCGGCGGATGCCGAAGCAGCAGGACCTCTTCAACTGGTTCCGCGACTGGAGTGAGGCTGGGCTTTTTGCGGCAATTGCCATCACCGAACAGGAGACGTGATGATCGACAAGCTGGTGCGGTGGTACGACGTGGTCATGTCGCGCGGATTCGACAAGCTGCGCAGTCCGCTCCTGCTCGTGCTCCGGCTCATGTTCGGCTGGGAGCTGTTTCAAACAGGGAAGGGGAAGCTCCAGAACATCGACCGGTTCACCGAGTTCCTAACGCACCTGCACATCCCGATGCCTGGCGTGAACGCCCACTTCGTCGCTTCGCTCGAGTGCGTCGGCGGCCTGCTCCTACTCCTTGGGCTGTTCGCGCGTCTGATCTCCATTCCTCTGACGATCAACTTCATCGTTGCGTACGTGACCGCCGATCACGACGCGCTGGTCGGGTTCTTCAAGGATCAGGATGCCTTCACGAGCGCGGCGCCGTTCCTCTATCTCCTCGTATCGCTGATCCTCCTCGCCTTTGGTCCAGGTTTTTTCTCAGTGGACGAGGTGATCAGGCGAATGTACCGGCGCAAGGCGTGATCAGTGGATCCGTCCGATCAGATCTGAATCTCGCTCTCGACCGCGAGACCGCGCAGCCCCGAAACCCCGCAACCGCGTGTTATCGTCCGTTCTCCTCCCGAGGAGGCGAATGGGGTCTGGTGGCTCCCGCGGTCTTCAAAACCGTTGTTTCGGCGCGGAAGCGTCGAAGGGTCGGTTCGATTCCGACCCGCCTCCGCCACGCAGTTGGGCGAGACCGCGCAACTCCACACTCTTCCCCAGCCCTCAGGAATATGGGTGACGCGGATTCGCGTACTATGCCCATCGGTCGTCCCTGCAAATAACGAGGACCGTTCCTACATGAAACGCGCCCTGCACGTCGTGCTTCTGACGCTGGTCCTTCTTTCGACGATCGAGGCGTCCGCGGCTGCGCAGAAGCAGATCAAGACCCCGCAGAAGAAGCCGGCCGCGGTTCGCGTGTACAAAGCGGTTCCGGGACCGGCCATCGCTGCATCGCCGCGGCGAACGCCGGAACGGAGCCGGATGGGAGTCAAATCCCAATCCGATGGCCAGCTCGTTGCGGCGCCGGGTCCGGTCTCCGCGGGCCCGCCGAGAGAAGGCTCGATGCCGCGCGCGGGTAGTCCTCAGCTCGACCTTCGCTTCCTTCCGCAGGCGCCGTTGATCCGCCAGGAGCGTCCCGAGCGTGAAGTCCCGGTCATCATCCCCGTTACGGTCGCGGGGAAAGTCGTCCTCCCGAACCCCAACAACACAACAGCACCGGTGCTGAGCGCTCCGTCCCCTTCGCCGTCCGTCAATTTCCCCGGCCTGGACTTCGCCACCTGGGGCTCCGGCCACCCGCCCGACCCCGTCGGCGACGTCGGCCCCAATCACTACATTCAGGCCGTCAATGCCTCCGCCGGCATCTACAGCAAGTCGGGTGGCACGCTTCTGGCCGCGTTCAACTTCAACGCGTTGATGGCGCAGGGTCACTTCGGAAACCTGTGCGATACGAACAACTTCGGTGACCCGATCATCCTTTACGACACCTTCGAGGACCGCTGGATCCTCACCGACTTCGCCTTCCAGCTCAACGGGTCAGGGGATGTCCTCAATCCCCCCGGCGCTTTCCAGTGCTTCGCGGTTTCGAAAACCGGAGACCCGATTTCCGGCGGATACAACTTCTATTCGCTGCATCTCACCGATCTGGTGCACGACTACCCGAAATTCGGAATCTGGCCAGACGGCATCTACATGTCGGCGAACATGTTCGGCTTTCCCGCGACCGGAACCTTTCAGGGCACGCGCGTCTGGGCGCTCAACAAGGCCCAGATGTACGCCGGCGCTCCGGCGATTCAGGTCGTTCAGTTCAGCCCGCCGGCGAACGAAGTCACGCTCCTGCCCAGCAACGCCCGGCTTCAGGCGGGCACGCCGCCCGCGGGCTCGCCAAACTATTTCTCCACGGTCGGAAACTTCACGAACGCGGTCTCGACATACAGGTTTCACGTCGACTGGAACCGCATATCACTCTCGACATTCGATGGCCCGTTCGTGACTATCGCGCCCGCGAGCTGGACCACCGCACCGAGCAACGTGCCCGCAAAAAACGGCGAGAACAACGACGCCCTGGCGACGTGGCCGATGATGCAGAACCAGTACACGAACCTCGGCAGTGTCGAGTCTTTGTGGCTGACCCACACCGTCGCCAATCCGACGGTCCCCGGCGTCGCGGCCGTCCGTTATTACCAGACGAACGTGACCAGCGGCTCCATCGCCGCGAATACGACGCAGGCAGTGACGCACGCTCCCGACGCGGTCAATCGGTACATCCCCAGCCTCGCCGTCGACCGCGCTGGCAACATGGCGCTCGGCTACAGCGCGTCGACGTCGACGCTTTTCCCGGCCATCCGTTACGCGGGACGCCTCGCCACCGATCCGTTGAACACTCTTCCGCAGACGGAGACGTCGCTCATCGAGGGGACCGGATCACAGACTGGCGGCTCCAAGCGGTGGGGCGACTACTCCGCCATGTCGCTCGATCCCGACGGCTGCACGTTCTGGTACACCAACGAATACTTCGCGACGACCGGCAACAACTGGCAGACTCGCATCGGCTCGTTCAATTACGGCTCGCCTTCCTGTCTGCCCGTGATGACAGGAACTGTGTCGGGCACAGTGACCGCCACCGCAGGCGGCGCTCCGATCGTTGGCGCGGCCGTCTCGTTCGGGAACAGAACGACAACCACGAATGCCAGCGGCCTGTACTCCTTCCTGCTCATCCCCTCGGGGACCTATCCCGGCATCACCGTTACATCCCCGGGCTACAACACAGGCACCGCAACCACCATCGTCGTGACCGATGGCAACACCACCACGCAAAACTTCTCACTGAGCGCGGCGCCAACGAGCGGATGCCTGGTTGACACGGCTCAGGCGGACTTCCAGACGGGCGTTCCGACGAACACCGATCTTGCGAGCACCCCCGACGCGGTGATCCTTTACAACCCGCCAGTGCTCGACCAGCAGAACTCGAGTCTCAGCAGCAGCGGCAACGGGATCGACACCGTGAACTGGGGCGGTCAGACATTCACAGCCGGTCTCACCGGCCCTCTGGCACGGGCGGACATCAGCGTATTCTGCTCCGCCTGTACCGGAACGTCCCCGGACCTCACGCTTTCGCTTCGTGCGACGAGCGGTGGTCTGCCGACTGGTCCGGACCTGGCCACGACGACACTTCCCGGGAACAACAGCGGTGCTTCGGGCTTCCTCACCGGCACCTTCGCCAATCCGGCAACGGTGACGGCAGGGACGACCTACGCGCTGGTGGTGCGGCCGGTTCCGAATCCCTCCGCGGGCACGTACGCGCTCCCATTCAGCGCAAGCGACACATACGCGAATGGCCAGCTCCTTTCGTCCTCGGACAGCGGTGGTACCTGGAGCGGAGGCGCCGCCGATTTCGGATTTATCACCTACGTGAAGATCGCCTTTGCGACTTCGGGCGATTTCGTTTCCGCGCTCAAAGACGCCAACCCGGCCCCGGGCATGACGCCGATCTGGTCGACTTTGTCCTGGACCGCGACCGTTCCCGCGAACACCTCGCTGAAGTTCCAGGTGGCGGCCAGCAACTCGTCGAACGGCCCGTTCAACTTCGTCGGTCCCGGCGGGACTGCGGCGACGTTCTTCACAACGTCCGGTGCGTCGCTCAGCCAGTTCTACGGCTTCCGCTACCTCAAATACAAAGCGTATCTGGCCACCACCGATACGACGCAAACGCCGGCGCTGAACGACGTGACCATCTGTTACTCGGTCGCCGATTGCAGCGCACCGATCACGATCACAGCCACGCCGTCGCAGGTCTGCGCGAGCTCCGCCGGCAACACCGCCAGCGGTCCGGCCGGAGCGGCCAGCTACGCATGGTCCATTACGAACGGGACGATCGCCGGGAGCACTGCATCGCAATCGGTGACGTACACCGCGGGCGCATCCGGAAGCGTCGGACTGACGCTCAACATCGTCGACGCCGCCGGGTGTCTCAAGTCGGCTTCGACCAGCGTCACCATTCCCGCCACACCCACGCCGACGGTCACCCCAAGCGGTCCGACCACGTTCTGTACCGGAGGCAGCGTGACCCTGACATCGAGCAGCGCGACAGGCAACCGGTGGTACAACGGCGCCACTCTCCTGGCCGGTCAGACCAACCAGACCTACGTCGCTGCCACCACCGGCAACTACAACGTCATCATGTCGAACGGCAGTTGTTCGAGCGCCCCATCCGCGTCGACGGCAGTGACAGTCAACCCGATTCCAGCCACTCCGACCGTGACGCCAGGCGGGCCGACCACCTTTTGTGCGGGCGGCAGCGTGACGCTGACCTCGAGCAGTGCTGCGGGCAACCAGTGGTACGACGGCGCGACCCTTCTGGCCGGTAAGACCAGCCAGACCTTCGCCGCAACGGCGACCGGCAACTACAACGTCGTCGTCACCGCGAACGGATGTTCGAGTACGCCATCTGCTTCGACGGCAGTGACAGTCAACCCGGTTCCGGCCAGTCCGACCGTGACGGCAGGCGGACCGACCACCTTCTGCACCGGTGGCAGCGTCACCCTGACGTCGAGTAGCGCCACCGGCAACCAGTGGTACAACGGCGCCACTCTCCTGGCCGGTCAGACTAACCAGACCTACATCGCCAGCACCACTGGCAACTACAACGTCATCGTCACCGCAAGCGGATGTTCGAGTGCGCCCTCCGCGTCGACGGCGGTGACAGTCAACCCGATCCCGGCCACTCCGACCGTGACGGCAGTCGGACCGACCACCTTTTGCGCGGGCGGTACCGTTACGCTGACGTCGAGCAGCGCCACGGGCAACCAGTGGTATGACGGTGCGACCCTCCTCGTGGGTAAGACCAGCCAGACCTTCGCCGCAACGGCGACCGGCAACTACAACGTCGTCGTCACCGCGAGCGGATGTTCGAGCGCGCCGTCGGCGTCGACGGCCGTCACCGTCAACTCCACCCCCACGCCGGCCGTGACGCCGAGCGGTCCGACGGCGTTCTGCACGGGCGGCAGCGTGACGCTGACATCGAGCAGCGCGGCCGGCAACCAGTGGTACGACGGCGCGACCCCGCTGTCCGGTCAGACGAACCAGACCTACATCGCTTCCACCAACGGCAACTACAACGTGGTTGTGACGGCGAATGGCTGTCCGAGCGCGCCATCCGCATCGACGGCGGTGACCGTCAGTGCGATGCCGCCGACTCCGGCCGTCACGTCCGGCGGGCCGACCACCTTCTGCGCCGGTGGCAGCGTGACGCTCACGTCGAGCAGCGCCACGGGCAACCAGTGGTACGACGGTACGACCCTTCTGGCCGGTAAGACCGGCCAGACCTTCGCCGCAACGGCGAACGGCAATTACAACGTCGTCGTATCGACGAGCGGTTGTTCGAGCGCTGCCTCATCGTCGGTCGCCGTTACCGTCAATCCGCTTCCTCCCACTCCAACGATCACTCCCGGAGGACCAACCACCTTCTGTACCGGCGGCAGCGTCACGCTGAGCTCCAGCAGCGCCTCCGGCAATCAGTGGCTCCTGAACGGCAGTGCGATCGGCGGCGCGTCCAATCAGACGTACATCGCCACCGCTTCCGGCAATTACACCGTGAGGGTCACCGACGCAAACGTGTGCACAAGCGCCGCCTCACCGATCATCACCGTGACCGTCAATGCGATCCCGGCCACTCCGACGATCACGCCCAGCGGCTCGGTACAGTTCTGCAGCGCCGGCAGCAAGACGCTGACCTCGAGCAGCGCAACGGGCAACCAGTGGTATCTCGAAGGGAACGCGATTACCGGCGAAACCAATCAAACCGTGAGCGCCAGCAACGCCGGCCATTACACCGTCGTGGTCACCACGAACGGCTGCTCCAGCGCGTCATCCGCCGCGACGAACGTCACGATCAACTCCACGCCGCCCAAACCGGTCATCGCGCCAGGCGGGCCAACGACCTTCTGCGCCGGCGGCAGCGTCACACTCAGTTCGAACAGCGCGTCCGGAAATCAGTGGTACCTCAACGGCAATCCCATCACCGGCGGAACGAATCAGACCTTCGCCGCCACGGCGTCCGGCAGTTACACCGTCACGATGACGACCTCCGGCTGTGTCAGCAACGCGTCCGATCCGACGGTCGTCACCGTCAATCCGCTTCCGGCCACGCCGGCGATTACGCCAGGCGGACCGACGACCTTCTGCGCCGGTGGCAGCGTGAATCTCACCTCGAGCAGCGCGACGAACAACCAGTGGTTCCTCAACGGCAACGCGATCGGGGGTGCGACGAATCAGGTGTACAACGCCACGGCATCCGGCAGCTACACCGTCGCCGTGACTACATCGGGCTGCACAAGCGCCGCGTCGACGGTAACCACGGTCACCGTGAATCCGAAGCCGAACGCGACGATCACCGCTCCGATCAGCATCATCGCCAACACCACCGGCAAAAGCGCCTCCGTTGCCAGCGCTGGCGCCGGAGCGACCTACGTCTGGGGCATCACCGGCGGCGCGATCACGGCGGGCGGCGGTACCAACAGCATCACCTTCACGGCCGGTGGTGCGGGCACGCTTACGCTCAGCGCCACCGTGACCACGAGCGCCGGCTGCAGCGACACCAAGTCCGCCAACGTAAGCGTCGCTCTCCCTCCGGTGACTGTCACCACGGTCACTCCTGGCGTTGGCGCGACGGCGGGCGGCAGTCCGATCACGATCAACGGTAGCGGCTTCGCCGCCGGCGCCACCGTGAGCGTCGGTGGATCGGCGGCCACCAACGTCGTAGTCGTCAGCGCGATCAAGATCACCGCAAAGACGCCGGCGCACACCGCCGGTGCCGTCAACGTCACCGTGACGAACACCGACACCTCATCCGGCACGCTGACCTCGGGGTTTCTGTATCAGGCCCACGTCTTCGATCCGAACGGCGACAACGCCGTCGATCCGACGGACATCTTCTTCCTCATCAACTATCTCTTCCTGAACGGCCCGGCTCCTCATGGTCCGGCGGGCGTCCTTTCCGGCGACGCGAACGGCGACGGCGTCATCGATCCGTCCGACATCTTCTTCCTCATCAACTATCTCTTCCTCGGCGGTCCGACGCCGGCCGCGCTTCCCAACACGCCGCGCGCCACTGCCGCTGGAACGAGTGCCCCGGCGATCGCCGGCTCCATCGCCATGGGCACTCCGGTCAGGCGCGGCGGCCATTACTTCGTGCCGGTCATCGTGACGGCTCGTCCCGGCTCGATCGTGCCGCAGACCATGTCGCTCAAGGTTCACTTTGATGCCGAGGCGGTGGGGGAGGCAACGGTGCGCCGCGCCGGCGTGGCGAAAGATCTGAATGCCGTATTCGAATTCGGCCGGCGTACGGGGAGCGATCTTTCCTACCTCGTCTCATACGGTCCTCGCGGTCTTGCCCTCGGCGCTTCGCGCTCGGCTGTCGTGGCGGAGATCGAGATCGAGCTGGCCGGCGGAGGCGTTTCCATCAGCATCGATCCGTTGCTGACGATGCTCGGCGATCAGACGGGAACGACCAGGGCCACGGTCGCCAACGGAAAGCTTGAAGTGAGCGGCACGACCATCGGGGCCGCCGCGCCGCCGCGGCCCCACCCGTCACACCCGGAAGTCAACTGACCTTTCGTGCGTGACTAATGATAAAGTTACGATCGTCGCTCAATCCCGGTTATCCATTACTACAGAGACTTCGCCTGCCGCCGCAAAGACGCGACTGCGTTCGGAGCCTCATATCGCCTTTTGATCCTGTGTCGTCTTCAAATTCAAGGAAGAACACCATGAAACGCACCCTCCAGGTATTGCTCGTAGCGTTGATGTTTGTATCGACCGTCAACGGCGCTGTGAAAGAGAAGGCAAAAGGCGAAACGACCAAGAAACTCGTTCCCGCAGCGTCCGACACGGATCAGCCGCAGCCGGACAGCAAGAAGACGCCGGTTGCGCAGAGCATCCCGCACATTCCGTTCATCCCGATGACTCAGGCAATCGGCGAGAACGACAAATACGATCCCGATCTCCCGCAGCACCTGCAGGGACAGATCGACAAGGCAGAGTACCTTCGCCTTCGGGACGAATACATCGGCATTCTTCGCGGCATCGACCCGGATCCGACGCTGCCGTTCGACATCGCCAGACGCAACGTAGCTATCCAGACGATGGAGCATCAAGTCCCCGGCCGGCCAGGCAATGTGCCTTTCCCAGGATGGATGGCCCTCGGCCCGTCGCCCGTCCCGAACGGTCAGACGCAGCAGTTTCCGACCGTGGCGCCCGTGAGCGGCCGCGCGACCTGCGTCGTCGTCGACCCGACGAACTCCAACAAGGTTTACCTCGGCACCGCGCAGGGAGGCGTCTGGCGGACGCTGGACGGCGGAGCGACGTGGACCCCGATCTTCGATACGGCGCAATCGCTGGCGATCGGTGCGCTGGCTCTGGCTCCCTCGAATCCGACCATCCTCTATGTCGGAACGGGCGAGCCGAACAACTCAGCAGACTCGTATTTTGGCGTAGGCGTTTATCGAATCGACAACGCCGACACCACCTTTACTCTCGCCGGCCCGATCAACCCTCAGATTACGACGGGCACGACGACGGCACTCACGTACAACTGTTTCAACGGGCGAACGATCTCGAGGATCCTCGTCAATCCCACCGACCCGGCGAACATCTTCGTGTCGACCGCGGCGGGCGTCGGAGGCGCGGCTGGAAACGCCCTCTCCAATACCATTCCACCACTCGCTCTTCGCGGCGTCTTCCGCTCGACGAACGCCACTGGGGCCCCGGGCTCGGTGACGTTCCAGAAGATCATCGTCAATACAGACGGCAGCCTCGACAACCCCGGCACCGGGAACACGTCGATCTTCGACATGGCCTTCGAGCCCGGCAATGCGAACAACCTGCTCGTATCGACTTCGGGCGCGGCGACAGGCGGTGCCATCTACCGGTCCACGAACGCACTCGCCGCAACGCCGACGTTCACGCAGACCCTGTTCCCAGGCTTCAACGGTCTGGTTATGCATCTGGCCATCAACAAGGTTGGCGCGGTAGTCACGGTCTACGTTGCCTCGAACGAGCCGTCCGGCGTCACAGCATGCTCGAGCATCGGACAGGCCGGCCGGGTTCGCAAATCCGTTGACGGCGGCGTGACCTGGAGCGCTCCGCTCACCGCCGCGGAAGGGTATTGCGGCGGTCAGTGCTCGTATGACAATCCGGTCGCTGTCGATCCGAACAACGCAAGCATCGTCTACATCGGCGGCAATGCGCGCGGCACATGCTCCGACGTCTTGAAACGCTCCGCGGACGGCGGCGCGACGTTCACCCGTGACGATACCGGCCTTCACGCGGACTCGCACGGGCTCTTCATGGATCCCCTTACCGTTCCGACGACCGTTTGGTTCACGAATGACGGCGGCGTCTGGAAGCGGCAGGATGCGGCCGCCGGAACGGCCTGGCTCAACCAGAACACGAACGGTCTCAATACCATCCAGTTCGTCAGTCTGGCGGTCCATCCCACCGATCAGTTCCTGACGCTCGGCGGGACGCAGGACAACGGCACCGAAGCGATGCAGGGGTCGTACGGCAACTGGGTCTCAGCCGAGAGCGGCGACGGCGGCTTTGCGCTGATCGATCAGAGCTCCACGGACACCACCAACGTCACGATGTACCACACGTTCTTCAACCAGACGAACAACTTCATCGGCTTCGATCGAACCAATCTCGGGACGTGCCTGCCACCGCCCGATGCCAGCAAGGACTCCTGGGAGTTCCGCGGCGGTGGCTTCACGAACGACCCGACGCTTTCGTGCGACGGAACCGCATTTACAGTCTCGAACGGAATCAGCAAAACGGATACGGTCCTCTTCTATGCGCCGATGGCGCTCGGACCGGGCACGCCGAACACGCTCTACTTCGGCACCGACAGGCTCTATCGCTCGACCGACCGCGGCGACACGATGACCGTCGTCAGTCAGGCGCCGTTCGTTGCCGGAGTCGCCGTCTCCGCGATCGGCATTGCTCCGGGGAACGACAACATCCGCATCGTCGGCCTTCGGAACGGAAAGGTCTTCGCCACCACGACCGGTGCGAACCCGCTCCTCGATACCGGCTTCGTGCCTCCGGTCAATGCCACCGCCAGCGCAACCAACAAGCACGTCGCTCGCGCCGTCATCGATCCTCTCAACAACAACACCGCGTACGTGACGCTTGCGTACTACACGAATCCCTCAACCGCCGGCCAGATCTGGCGGACGACCAATCTCAATGCCGCCACGCCGACCTGGACCTCGATCGGGAACACCGCCACAGGTCTTCCGAACGTCCCCGTCAATGGCTTCGTGACTGATGCCGGTGATCCCGGCTTCCCGGGCGTCACCGTCCTTTATGCGGGCACCGACATCGGCGTCTTCGTATCGACCGATAGCGGCGCGACATGGAATCCGTTCGGCAATCCATTGCTGCCGCGCGTCGCGGTCTTCGACCTCGTCATGCAGCCGTCCTTCAGGATTCTCCGCGCGGCCACGCATGGCCGAGGCGCCTGGCAGATCGGTCTGCCGGGAAGCAACTGCGTACCTGTCCCGCCGACGCCGACCGTCACCCCCGGCGGCGCCACGACGTTCTGCACCGGCGGCAGCGTCACGCTGACGTCGAGCAGCGCTACCGGTAACCAGTGGTACGACGGAGTGACCCTCCTGCCCGGCCAGACGAACCAGACCTACATCGCCACCACCTCGGGCAACTACAACGTCGTCGTCACCGCTCTCTGCCCTAGTGCCCCTTCGGCATCGACGCCTGTGACCGTCAATCCGCTTCCTGCCACGCCTTCGATCAGCGGCACGCTCGTCTTCTGCACCGGCGGCAACACGACGCTCACCTCGGACAGCGCATCCGGCAACCAGTGGTTCGTCGGTAACGCTCCCATCGCCGGCGAAACGAACCAGACCTACCTCGCCACCGCCGCGGGCAGCTACACCGTTCAGGTGACCGACGGCAACGGCTGCGTCAGCGCAATGTCCGCTCCGGCAGTCATCACCGTGAACTCACCGCCGCCGGTCCCGACGATCGCCGGCACGACGAACGGTACCGGCACGCAGGATCAGGCCTGCCCCGAGCAGCCGCTGACGCTCACGGCCACCTCGGCAGGTGCGACTTCATTCCAGTGGTATCAGGACAACAACACGCTTAACGGCGAGACGGCGTCGACCTATCAGGCGACCGGTGTCGGCACCTACTACGTCACCGCGACAGTAAGCGGTTGCACCTCGGCGCAGTCGGCCGGCTACGTCGTGCAGAATCCGACGCCGCATTCTCCGTTCATCAGCTTCCGCGGCCAGGATTCGAGCGTCACCACGCTGAACATCTGCCAGGGCAGCAGCCAGATCATCGACTCCGACAGCGCCACCGGCATCCAGTGGTACAAGGACGGCGTAGCCATTGCCGTCAACGGCAACAGCCAGAGCTACACCGCCACCGGCTTAGCGCCCGGCACGTACGTGTTCACCGCGCAGCTCAACGCCCTCGGTTGCCATAGCCAGTTCGGGCGCAACGTCACGCTCACCGTCGACAGCATGCCGCCGACGCCGACCATCAGCGGCGACACGAACGGCACCGGCACGCAGGACCAGGCCTGCCCCGAGCAGCCGCTGACGCTGCACGCGAACGGCGCCACCGGCGCAACGTCGTACACGTGGTACAGCGACAACGCCGTCATCCCGAACGAGACGACATCGACGCTGATCATGACCGGCGTCGGCAACATCTCGGTCACCGCCACGAACGGCACCTGCACCACGCCGCACTCGGCGACCTACGTCGTCCAGAACCCGACGCCCCACTCGCCGTTCATCAGCTTCCGCAACCAGGCTTCCAGCGTCACCACGCTCGCCATCTGCCAGGGAAGCAGCCAGATCATCGACTCCGACAGCGCGACCGGCATCCAGTGGTACAAGGACGGCGTCGCCATCGCAGTCAACGGCAACAGTCAGAGCTACACCGCCACCGGCCTGGCGCCAGGCACGTACGTCTTCACCGCGCAGCTCGACGCGCTTGGCTGCCACAGCCAGTTCGGCCGCAACGTCACCCTCACCGTCAACCCGCTGCCGGCTACACCGACGGCCACCCCCGGCGGCCCGACCACATTCTGTGCCGGCGGCAGCGTCACCCTGACTTCCAGCGCCGCAAGCGGTAACCAGTGGCGTCTCAACGGCAACCCCATCGGCGGCGCGACGAACACCACGTACCCTGCCACCGCCTCGGGCAGCTACACGGTGACGACCACCGACGGCAACTCCTGCACCAGCGCGGCATCAGCCGCCGTCGTTGTCACCGTCAATCCGCTTCCGGCAACACCGACGATCACACCCGGCGGACCGACCACGTTCTGCGCCGGCGGCAGCGTGACGCTGACCTCCAGCGCCGCGAGCGGCAATCAGTGGTTCCTCAATGGCAACCCGATCGGCGGTGCTACGAACACCACGTACCCTGCCACGGCGGCAGGCAGCTACACCGTGAAGACCACGGATGTTAATAGCTGCACCAGTGCTGCGTCCGCGGCAACGGTCGTTACCGTCAATCCGAATCCCAACGCCACCATCACCGCTCCGGCCAGCGTCGTGAAGAACTCGACCGGCAACGTTGCCTCGGTGGCCAACGCAGGCGCCGGCGCGACATACGCCTGGGGCATCACGAACGGCACGATCACAGCCGGCACGGGTACCGCCAGCATCACGTTCACAGCGGGCGCAGTCGGAACGCTGACGCTCAACGTGACCGTGACCACGAGCGCCAACTGCAGTGACGCGAAATCAGCGAACGTGAACGTCGTCCTCCCAACCGTTACCGTCACCTCGGTCTCGCCGAACTTCGGCACCGTCACCGGCGGCACGAACGTCACCGTCAACGGCACCAACTTCGCCGCCGGCGCGACGGTCACCTTCGGCGGCACGGCCGCGACGAACGTCGTGGTGGTCAGTGGGATCAAGATCACCGCAAAGACTCCGGCGCATACAGCGGGAGTGGTCAACGTTACCGTGACGAACACCGATACATCGACCGGCACACTCACGTCGGGCTATACCTATACGGCGCAACACTTCGATCCGAATAACGACGGAACGATCGACCCGTCCGACATCTTCTTCCTCATCAACTATCTATTCCTGAACGGACCGGCGCCACACGGCCCCGGCGGTTTGTTGTCCGGTGACGCGAACGGTGACGGTGTTGTCGATCCAGCCGACATCTTCTATCTCGTCAACTACCTCTTCCTCGGCGGCTCGACGCCCAATCGCCCGACGGGCAGCAGCATCGGTACCAGCCCGATCACGACCAGCTCGGCGGGCGCAGGAGCGCCGCAAATCGCTGGATCGATCGCCCTCGGTAAGCCGGCTCTTCGCGGAGGCCACTACGTCGTGCCGGTCGTCATGACCATGAAACCGGGTTCCGTCGTGCCGCAGGCGATGTCGCTGCGTGTGCACCTCGATAGCGTTTCCACGATCGGCGCAGTGACCGTGCAACGTGCCGGCGCAGCGAAGGATGTTCCGGCCGTCTTTGAGACCACACGCCGCTCTGGTAACGACGTGTCGTATCTCGTGGCGTACGATCCGCGCGGCCTTGCAATCGGCGGGGCCCGGTCAGCGGTCATCGCCGAGATCGAGATCGACTCTGCGGAAGAGGGTGTCGCAATCACGGTGGATCCGATGCTGACGATGCTCAGTGATCTTGCCGGAACGATGAAGGCAACCGTCGGTAATCAAAATCTGCAAGTGAGCGGCACGACGACGGGCAGCGGCGCAGTGCCGCGGCCGCACGTGCCCGGACACGAAGTGAAATAGGGTGGGGAGAGAAAACGCATGAAAGCACACGCAAAATCATTGAAGGTCATTTGCGTCACGGCTCTGATGAGCACTCTGGCGGCTCTTCTCACCGCGGGACCGGCTCCGCCTCTGCCGCAGGATGTAGTCACGGTGGGAATCGTGAACGGCCCGCAATTCACCGTGGTCGATGTGCCGGTTTCCATCCGCGACGTGTCGGGCACCCCACTGGGACTCGATCAGCCGCCGGGCTCGCGCATCCAGTCGTACAGCATCAAAGTGAACTACGCGCCGGCGTCGGCAGTGCAGTCGATCTCGTTTTCGCGCGCCGGCATCACGCAATCATTGACGCCGACGTTCGAGAACAGTCCATCCAGCCCCGGATCGATTTCGCTGCTCGACACCTTTCAGGAGTCGACGAATCTGATCCCCTTCACCCTGAACGGCCTCCCGCCGGGAAACCAGGTCGCACATCTTCTGGTCACGCTGTCGCCGACGGTCACGGTCGGCCAGGTCATCACGCTGACGCTCGATCCGACGCTCACGCAGCTCACGGATGAAGCGGGAGATCCGGCAACGATCGAGACCACAGCTAATACCAGGTTGGCTCTCGTCAGCGGTTCCATCACGGTCGTCCCCAGCGTTCCGGCGATGTCGTATCTCGTCCTCGGACTACTGGCCGTTGCGCTTGCATTCGTCGGCATCAAGCTCATTCGTTTCTAAAGTCAAATGGTCTGGTAACGGCACGCGGCAAACAATCTTCGATCCCTAAGGCCCCGGCAAATGAATCGCAAGCCCCTCGTCAGTTTTTTCGCGTTGCTCTTTTCAACTCTCACCTTCGTCATCATCGCCTCGCCGGCGATCGCCCAGGATGCGATGACGGTCGGTACCGCCACCGCATCCGGTAACAGCGTCGATGTTCCGGTCTACATCCGCGACGTAGCCGGCACACCGCTGGGCCGCGATCAGGCAGCAGGGTCGCGGATTCAGGCGTACAGCATCAAGGTCACCTATGCACCAGCCGCGGCCGTCCAGTCGGTAACGTTCTCGCGGGCCGGCATCACTGCCGGCCTGACTCCCATCTCCGAGTTCTCGCCCTCGACTACGGGTTCGATCTCGCTTCTCGACACGTTTCAGGAATCGACGAATCTCATTCCCTTCACGCTCAACGCGCCCGCGCCCGGCGATCAGGTCGCGCATCTCGTTTTCACGCTATCGTCATCGGCAGCTCCGGGAAGTTCGATCTCCCTCACGCTCGACCCATCGCTCACACAGCTCAGCAATCAGGGCGGCGACACGAAGGAATCGACGTCGAACGGCGGGCTCACTCTCACGGACGGCGTCATCAATATCCCGAATCTGACGCTGGCTCTCGTTCCCGGCTCGCGCACGGTCGTGCTCAACGACACCACCGCAATTGCGGCCCAGACGAGCGCTCCCGTACAGAGCGACACGACCGTTTCGCTATCGTCGACGAATCCGAGCATCGCCACAGTCCCTGCCTCGGTGGTCATTCCGGCCGGATCTCAGTTTGCGAATTTCAGCGTGACCGGCGTCGGTATCGGCAGTGTCAACATCAATGCAGCGCTGCCGGTGTCGCTCGGCGGAGCCAGCGCCTCCGCCGCCGTGACGGTGACCGAACCACCGCCGCAATGCGTCACGCCGCTTGCGCCGGTCCTCTCGGGGCCGTCGACCGCGGACGCAGGGAAGGCCTACACGATCAGTTGGAACACGGTCAGCAACGCGACGGACTACGCGATCGATGAGTCGACGGACCAGAATTTCCTGTCTGTTTCAACGACGAATGTCACGACCACATCGGCCTCGTTTACGCATTCGGTTGCCAATCGCTACTACTACCGCGTCCGCGCCCGGAATCAGAGTGCGGGCTGCAACGTCTCGTCCCTGTTCTCGACGGCAGTCTCAGTCCTGGTCAGCGTGGCCCCGGTCGCGCAGACGAAGATCCTGCCGGTGGTCGGGTCGGTGCCCGGAACGGGTGGCTCGTACTTCAAAACCTCGCTCCAGTTCTTCAACGCAAAGACCACTGCGATTTCCGGGAAAATTGTGTTTCATCCACAAGCTGCCTCCGGAAGCGCTTCCGATCCTTCCATCGCCTACGTGATCCAAGCCGGGAAGAGCCTTTTCTATCCCGATCTTCTTCCCGCGATGGGTATTGCCAGCGGCCTTGGCAGCGCGGATGTCATCGCCGATGCCGGTAACGCCTTTCCTGTCACTCTCGCCCGCGTGTTCAACGACGGTGGTGTGGCGGGAACGACAGGGTTGGCTCTGGACCTGATGGCTCTGAGCGACGCGCTCCAGAACGGCGAGAGCGGAGTGTTGATCGCGCCTGCCGACACGAGGTTCCGCCTCAACATTGGGATACGTACGCTGGAATCGGGAGCATCGATGACGCTCACGGTTCGAGACAAAGACGGCGCAGTCGTGAAGACAGCATCGCAGAGCTTTGGCGCGACGTTTTTCCGGCAGCTCGGATCGTCAACAATTCTCGACGGATACGCTCTCGCCGGCGGGGAGACGATCACAGTTCAGATCACCTCCGGCAGTGCGTTCGTGTATGGCTCGACGACGGACAACACGACGCAAGACCCCAGCGTGCAGTTCGCGAAGAGGATCGAGTAACACGCGTCACAAGCGCCCTTAAACACAGATGGTAGTGTCTCGCGACACTTCGCCAGCGCGGGTTCGTCCACCGCGGGCTGTCGGTTCGAAAAAACCATGTGCGTCCGGCCTCCAATGAGCACCCGCCCCAGATGAAACGCCTTCTTCGGTTCGCGCTGCTGGCGTTGACGATTTCATCTCCCCTCAGCCTCTCCGCGGCGCAGAAAACGGTTGTTGAGGAACCGTTGGACACTGCAGTTCCAACCCCAGCGCTCATTCGTTCGCCGCGCCGGATCCCGCAAAGGAACCGAATGGGCGTGCGGCCCCGGTCTCAGGACGAGATCGGGACGCCGGCCGGTGTGATTCCTGCCGGTCCTCCGGTCGAGGGCGTGATGACCAAGGCTGGCAGCGCGCAGCAGCTTGATCTCCGGTTTCTTCCGCAGGTGTTCGTGCAAGAGCACGTGGAACGGCCAGAGCGTCAGCTGCCACTCGTTAATCCCACGCAGATTCCCGGAGACCTGGTGCCGGCGCCGCCAACACTTCCGGCGTTCCCGACAGTGAATGCCCCAGCGCCTTCACCTTCGGCAAGTTTCGCCGGTCTCGACTCCTCCTGGAGCGACGGCCTTCCGCCTGACGCGAACGGCGACGTCGGGCCGGCTTACTACATCCAGGCGATCAACACCGCCGTGGGCGTTTACCGGAAATCGGACGGCTTACGCATGGCTGCGTTCTCTTTCAACTCGCTCATGAGCCAGGGGCACTTCGGGAATGTCTGCGACACCAACAACTACGGCGATCCGGTCGTGCTTTACGACTCGTTCGAAGACCGCTGGATCATCACCGACTTTGCGTTCAAGCTCAGCGGCTATGACATCATCAACCCTCCCGGTTCCTTCCAGTGCTTTGCCGTATCGATTACCGGCGATCCGCTCAGCGGCGGCTGGCACTTCTACTCGATCAACACCGCCGGCGGGATGGGCGATTATCCGAAGTTCGGTATCTGGCCCGATGGCCTCTACATGACGGCCAATATGTTCGATTACCTCTATTTCGGTCCCTACCTGGGTCCGAGGGTGTACGCGTTCAACAAAGCGCAGATGTACGCCGGCAAATCCTCGATTCAGATCGTCTCATTCAACGGGCCGTCGTACGAAGCCACGATCCTTCCAGCCAACGCGCGGCTGCAGGCTGGCACGCCTCCAGCGGGCTCTCCGAACTATTACGCCGACTATAACTACACGAACGCGGTCTCGATCTATAAGTTCCATGTCGACTGGAGCAGGACTTCTCTCTCCTCGTTCACCGGTCCGTTTAATTCGACGGCGCCAAACAGTTGGGCCTATGCGCCAAGCACCGTACCGGCGCTGAATGGCGTGGGGCTGGACTCCTTAAATGACCGGCTGATGGCGCAGAACCAGTACATGAACCAGGGCGGCGTCGAATCGCTCTGGATGAACCACACCGTCCTCGGCGCCGCTGCATCAACAGCCGCTCCCCGCTATTACCAAGTCGGTGTGACCGGTGGAACCGTGGCAGCGAATACGAGCCAGGCCTTCACCTACACGCCGGACAGCACGATGAACCGTTTCATGGGCAGCCTCGCCGTCGATCGGGCGGGCGACATGGCCCTCGGATACAGCACAACGAGCTCAAGCTCGTATCCGGCCATCAAGTATGCAGGCCGCCTCGCAACAGACCCGGTCAACAGCCTTCCTCAGACCGAGGTACCGCTGGTCAGCGGAACGGGATCGCAGAGCGGGATCAACCGATGGGGCGACTACAGCGCCATGACGCTCGATCCCGATGGCTGCCGGTTCTGGTACACCAACGAGTACTACGCAACAACCTCGGGCTACAGTTTCCTGACCCGAATCGGAGCATTCGCGTTCCCTTCATGTACGCCGGTCGGAAGCGGCGGAACGTTGCAGGGAACCGTCACCGCGGTTTCCGGCGGCGCGCCGGTCAGCGGGGTGGCCGTCGCCTTCGGCGCGCGATCGGCGGCTACCAATGCCTCCGGTCTCTACTCTTTCGCAGGCATCCCGGCGGGAACCTATCCCGCGGTCAGCGTCAGCAAACCGGGATATGTCTCGCAGACCACGGCACCGATCGTAATCACAGACGGCGGTTCGACAACCAAAGACTTCGCGCTCAGTGCAGCGGCAACGAGTGGATGTCTGACCGACACGACGCAGTCGGATTTCCAGACCGGTGTGCCGGCCGCGGTCGACCTCAACGTGAGCTCCGGCAACGTCACACTCGCGACTGCTTTGACCGGCACCCTCGTCTCGGGATTGAAGGACAGCAATCCCGCGGCTGGGGCGATGCCGGCCTGGTCGACACTTTCATGGACCGCAACGACGCCAGCCAACACCTCGGTGAAGTTCCAGGTTGCCGGCAGCAACTCCGATTCAGGTCCGTTCAATTTTGTCGGTCCCGACGGGACGAACGCGACATTCTTCACGGCGACCGTATCGTCGCTCGGTCAGTTCTCCGGGCTGCGTTATCTCGAATACAAAGTGTACTTGGCCACCACGACCATCACAGTAAAGCCCACGCTGAGCGACGTCACACTCTGTTACACGAACGCCGACTGCAGCGGAGCCACGGCGACGATCACGACCTCGCCACATGTCTGCGCCAATTCCACTGGCAATATGGCTAGCGGTCCGGCTGGGGAAGCGAGCTACCTGTGGTCGATCCTAAGCAACACCGGCACAATCACCAGTGGCGCAACGTCACAGACGATGACGTTTTTGGCAGGAGCCGGGCCTCTTGTCTACCTGAGCCTCACGACCATTGACGGCGCCGGATGTCCGGCAACAGCAGTGAAGAGCATTTTCCTGAACAACGGTCCGACGGTCACTCCCTCCTCGATCAGCAACGGTACTGTCGGTGCGGCAATGTATGTGCCCTTCGGGGCCAGCGGAGACGCACCACCGAGCACCTTCAGCCTGACGGGATCGCTGCCGCCGAACGTTCAGTTCTCGAGTGGAACGTTGAGCGGAACTCCGAACACGATCGGGACTTACACGTTCACGGTCACGGCGACGGATACAAATGGTTGCTCGGGCTCGCAGACGTACACATTGACCATCGCAAGCCCTGCCGGAACGCCGCCTGCAAACATGACGGCGACGGCAATCAACACAACGCAAGTGTTTCTTGCCTGGAACCCCGTTGGATCCGCAACCTCATACGATGTCATTCGAACCGCGCCCGGCGGCGCGCCGGCCGTGATCGGATCGACAGCGTCCACCGTCTACGGCGATACGGGCCTCGTTCCTGGATCGACTTACATTTACACCGTGCGGGCCAACGGACCGGGCTTTCCGGCCAACGCGATCAGCCTGCCCGACATCGCCACGACGATCATGTTCACCGACGACCCACTCATCCTCGGATCGACACGGTTCAAGGGCGTTCACCTCACCGAGTTGCGAAGCGCTGTCAATGCGGTTCGTGCCGTGGCCGGACTTACGGCAGCAACGTTCACCGACGCTGCTCCTGCCGGCAAAACCGCGAAGGCGTTGTACATCCAGGAATTGCGTGCCGCCCTCGATCCCGCGCGCTCAGCGATCGGTGTTCCCGCGATGATCTACAGCAACGCAGCGAGCGCGGGCACGCTCGTCCGAGCGATCGATCTGGCCGAGATCCGCAATGGGGTGAAGTGAGAGCATTTCACAGGCGGACGGAACCCAATTGCGTGACCGGGAAGGTTGCCCATTGTGCCTCTAACGGATTCCGAACAACTGCCGCGCGGCCTCATCGAACAATTTCAGGGGGAGTGTGAGAAATGCGGGCTAGAAGTATGTTGAGGTCGAAGACAGCGGACTTCACGGAAACTCGCCGCGCAACTTATTGACGAGCGCCGTCGTCACTTTGGGCGAGCGCCGGTTGAAACGCACGACATGCAAGCCATTTCGAACGTCGGTCACGAGCGTGCGGTCCACCGATTGCCGCAGCAGTTCGCTAACGGCTTTGCCCAAGCTAATGCGATGACGGGCGGCGTACGCTCGCGCCACCTCCAACGCACCATCTTCGATCTCAAGTGTGGTTCGTGCCATTACCGTATCAAATCCGAAAGTCGATGATGTGATGCTCGATGGGTCCGCTAGTGTCACTTCCCCGGCACGTCTGTCAGGAAGCCAACCTTCTTCGCGCCTGCCTCGTGCGCGGCATCCATCGCCTGAATGGCCCGGTCGAACAGCACCGCATCCTCGGCGTTGACGAAGACCACGCGGTCTGCGACCGGACGCGAGAGCATCTGCGGCGCCAGTGCATCGCGCAGCGCCTTGGCGTCGGCGAGCTTCAGCGAGTTGAGGTAGATGCCGTCCGCGCGCACGGTGACGACGAGCTGATTCTGCTCCGAGGGTGGGGGGGCGCCGGTCACTTCAACCTTCGGTGGCACCTCCACATCGAGTCCCATCTGCAGGATCGGTGTGGCCACCATGAAGATGATGAGCAGGACGAGCACCACGTCGACCAGCGGCGTGATGTTGATTTCCGATCGAACCCCGTGGCTCGAGCCAGCGGACATTGACATTGGTTTTCTCCTGGGGGTCGCGTTTCGGGAGTCGGGTGTCGGAGATTCGATTCTTCTCTACGACTCCCGACCCCCGACGCGCGACCCCCGCATACTCACATTCCGTGTTCCTGCGCGATCTTCCCGCCGGCCATCTGGTTTTCGGTCAGGAACGAGACGGCGGTGAAGTCGGCGTCGTTGGCTGCTTTCATCACCATCCGCACTTTGCCGAAATTGATGCGCCGGTCGGCTTTGATCATGACGTTGCGGCCCGCTTCCTTATCGTGCTCCGCCTTCATGTAGCGGGGTAAATCGCGGTCGGGAATCCAGTCCTGACCGATGAAGACCGTGCCGTCCTGTTTGATCGAGACGATCAGGTCGGACTCTTTTCCCGGTTTCTTCTCCGAGTGCGGCCCCTGCGGGAGTTGGACGTCGACGCCGGACTGCAGCATCGGCGTCACCACCATGAAGATGATGAGCAGCACGAGACAGACGTCCACGAGCGGCGTGACGTTGATGTCTCCTTTGACTTCGTCGGGGCTTCCGCCCCCAGCGCCGAATGCCATCGATGACTCCTAACGGCCCGCGGCCGCGTTGGCGCGAACACGCGCTTCATTCTTGATGAAGTAGTCGATGAGCTGCGACGACGAGTTCGACATCTCCACCTGGAAGCGCTCGACCTTGTTGAGGAAGTAGTTGTAGAGCCACACCGCGGGGATGGCCACGAAGAGGCCGAACGCGGTGGTCACGAGTGCTTCGGCGATACCGGCCGATACCGCGCCGAGGCCGCCGGAGCCGCTGATGGCCATGCCCTGGAACGCGTGAATGATGCCGGCGACGGTGCCGAAGAGGCCGACGAACGGTGCGGTCGTCGAGATCGTGGCCAGATTGCCGAGGCCTTTCTTCATCTCCGCGGTGGTCATCAGCGTCTCGCGCTCTATGGCCCGCTGGCCCGAGGCGACGATGTCGAAATCGTCGGGCAGCGACTGGGTCGACTCGTACTGGAACTCAGTCAGACCCGCGCGCAACACACGTGCGAGATGCGAGTGCCGGTACTTCTTGTCGGCAGTCATCGTGATGGCCTCTTCGAGCTTGTGTTGTTTGAGCAACGGAGTAACGCCGAGGGCGATGCCGAGCGACTCGCGCTTGGCGCGCTGGAAACGGACGATCCGCTCGATGGCGATCGTGAGCGACCAGATCGACATGAGCGCCAGCACGACGACCACGCCGCGGGCCACCCAGTTCATCGTCGCCAACATCCCGAGGAGGCTGAAACTGTTGTTATCCATGCACTTCTCCTTTTTCCAGTGGCCAGCGTATCAGGGCGGCGGCCAGGGTTTGTACTCTGACGCGTGCCGTAGCCTGGTCACTTATCTCATTGCATCTTGAAATTCACCGTGAGCGTAAAGATGACCGGCACCGGCTGCCCGTTCAGCGTGCCGGGCTTGAACTTCCAGCGCTTGACTGCATCGATCGCCGACTGGTCAAGGCCCATCGGCAGACCCTTGAGCACGCGAACATCGGTCACGTTGCCGTTCCGGTCGATGATTGTCTCGACGATGACCAATCCTTCCACTTTGGCTTTGCGCGCCACCTCGGTGTACACCGGTTCGATTCGGTTCGTCGCGATCGGCGGATTGACGTCGCCGCCGACGCGCATCGGCTTGTCGCCCTGCCCCCCGAGTTGTCCGCCGAGCTGGCCGCCCAGTGTGCCGCCGAGGGTACCTCCGACGACTCCGCCCACCACACCACCCACGACGCCGCCCGTCTGGCCTCCCACTACGCCACCGTCCTGGGCGCCGGCCGTGTCGGTCGGAGCTTCAGTCTGCGGCACTTCGCGCGGTATGTGCGTCGGCTGATGAAAGGTGGGCTGCGTCTTTGGAGTCTCGACATGAGCCACATGCGGCGTGGACGAAGCCGATGCCGCGGGCGGCGGGGGAGGTGGAGGCGGCGGTGCCGAGACGACGAAGGCCTGAATCGGCTTGGTGATGATCTCGGGGTTCTTCTTGACGTAGTAGCCGGCGGCGACGACCGCTCCGATGACCACGATGTGCAGGAAGCCGGAGATGAGCACCGTCTTCCACCCACCCTTTTTCTTATCCTTGCCTGCGGATTCGATCAGGACGTCATCAAACATTGTCGGCTACCTCTTGCGGATACTGCTGTGCTCCTTCAGGGATGATGCCAAGTGGGGGGTGGGGGGAGTGGGGAGTAGGGGGTG
>Ga0247666_1000076_pt1 | contig 51143 bp, 51 predicted proteins | sample CNK07_metaG_FD_183025 | JGI IMG/M metagenome (GOLD analysis project Ga0247666, IMG submission 183025) | Soil microbial communities from Purdue University Martell Research Forest, Indiana, United States - CNK07 | ecosystem: Environmental > Terrestrial > Soil > Temperate forest > Bulk soil...
ACGACTTCGTCGCCAAGATTAATAACAAGCCGAGGCGTTGCCTCGGCTACAAGAGTGCGTTACAGTTGGCGGAAGAGAAAGGCATTATCTGAATTAGGTAGTGTCCTAATAGAGGCCAGAATTTAGGATGTGTTCATTTTTTATATTATAAATTATTTTATATAAAAATGCAACTCACTCTTCTAAATGTACTTCCTACACGGAGGCACGTAGTATCGTCCAAAAACCTGACTATAAGAGCGGGCCTCCGAGTGCCGAAGCCAGCATTGTCTACGACTGTGACGCAACTTCGTAAAGTGCCACCACATACATACTCTCAGACCAGCCAAGCGGTGTATTTTCGTTAGCCTTATCCGTGTGTGAAAAATATAACTCCGGAATTTTGCCATCTTTGGTGATAGTTGCGGTTGCTCGATCAAGGTAAGCGCGTGCCTTAACATCATTCCCCAATCGCTTATAGGCAATGGCTAGCCATGACAAGCCAAAGCACCACTCAGCTTCTTCAGAGTAGCCATCATCATTCTTGTTGTAGTATGCGTCAAACCTGTAGCGAATGAGGCCTTTATCTTTCGCCAAGTGGTATTCCAAATTTACAACAATCTGAAGCGCCATGTCCTGTGCAACAACACCATATGGGTATATCAATGAGAGCAGGGCTAGGTCCGTAAACTTAGCTTCAGATTCGCGTGGCAAAAGTGCGTCCAGTGCCGCCTGGCCGCGGTCAATAGCGTCCTGGTCAACGTCCATACCCCCCACTGCTTTCCACTTTTTCAGCGCAGCCAAAACTGCGCCTATAGAACTAGCATGGACTTCCTCATTCTCCTCCCACATACCGGAGTCAGTATCATGCCAGTATTCGACATTGCAAATGTAGTAAATAAGCGTCTGTACAGTTTTACGATCCTGATCACCGCGCAAGACGCTTTTACCTTGAGCCTCAAAGTCTGCTAGTTTAAATAGCACTGCGCCAACGGCATCATGTTGCTTATTTCCCCATGACTCCCAAAACTCTTCGAGTGTCTCTGGATTGTAGCGGGCATGAATGAATTGCCAGCTTTCAAATGGCTTATTAGTAACTGCCCAATTTATCTTGTCGATATGTTTATCAAAAATATCTAGTAGCGTATGGTATGTCTTACGCACGACATCCCATTCACCGGCATACTCAAACGCTAAAGACTCGTAGACATTGTCGCGTAGCCAGGCCTTATCATAACCTGTCTGCACGGTTTGTGAAGATGCAAGAAAGAGTCCACTCGGAGTAATGAGTTTGCGCAAATTGTCGAGATGTCGTTGAGTGCTTTCATCTTGCGCCATGCCTAGTTCTCCTTGTCGTGATTGTGATCGTAGCTGTCGTGAATATTTCGATCATATATGAAGCCTAACAATTGATTCAAAATCTTCTCGGATCCTTGCCCATTATGCAATTCAGCGCGCACCTCTGCCGCTGAGGCTTCGAGCCGTAATAAACCAGCTGCTAGTTCGATGTGTTCTTTTACGAGCGGGTCCTTGGTCATTTCAGCTTGTTCATGCAACTTCCAGGAAGCTTGTTGTGCCTCGGCAATCGAAGTGGTACAACGCACACAAACATCGTATTCCCCTAAACGCATGGTGTGTCCATTGTAATCAAACTCTTCCGCCTTCGGGAGTTGCTTTAGTACGGCTTCAACGTCACGTAAAGCTTGTTCGGCAGCGGCCTCAATGTTCGGATCATCCGATTGTTTTCGTATCATCACCGACCTTTTTGTTACTTTTACTCGTGTCAATTATAGCATTAGCACTTTAAACCGCTAAGTATGCTACAGCAGTTACATATTCCAAGGGGCAAAGCTCATCGCTTCTTGTTGGGCATTGAGCAGTTCTACCTGCGTTCAGCTCTCTCAATACTGCAAGCAGACGGCTTAGCCTCAGCCATTGGACCTGTGAGAATCGTATTCGACGATTCGTAACTGACCGAAAACTAACTGAGGGCAGGGCTATATACCGGAGATGGTTATGGTATAGTTTAGCTATATGGGACACATTTATTCCCTGCTGAGGGCGGGTAATGTCGAAAAATAGAAAACGGAGAAGTCCAAGTAGTATAGTCGGTCGCATTCTAGCGGCGCTATCGGCGTTGGCGCTCGTTGTAACCCTACTGCTGCAAGGCAACAATATAGCACTGTTCAATTCGAAGGGAATGATTGCCCATGAACAGCGCAACCTCATGATCCTCACGGTGGGCATATTGCTTGCGATTGCCATTCCGACACTCACTCTTTTCTTTTTTACCGCTTGGAGGTACAGGGAGTCAAATAGCAATGCCTCACGTGCTTCCAGTAATCATCATTCCCGGCTGCTCGTTCCGGTTATATGGTTTACTCCGTGTGTTGTCGCAGTTGCCCTAGCAATGATAATGTGGCCAGCAGCTCATAGGCTTGATCCAAAAAAATCGATCTCTGCAGATGGCAAGTCGCTAACTATCCAAGTCGTGTCAATGCGCTGGAAATGGCTTTTCATATATCCCGAGCAGCACATCGCAACCGTTAATTTTGCCCAAATTCCTATCCATACGCCGATCCATTTTGAGTTGACTGCCGATGAAGCACCGATGAGTTCATTCTGGATTCCCAATCTGGGCGGCCAACTATATTCGATGACTGGTCACATGAATCAGCTTAACCTCATGGGAGATATGCCAGGAGATTATACAGGTAGCTCGGCAGAAATAAATGGAGCCGGCTTTTCCGGAATGAAATTTACCACTCGGGTCAGTTCAAAGGACGCGTTTGATGCTTGGGTACGTGGAGTAAGCCTGTCAGGGAACGCTCTCGATACTGCGGGGTATGACCGTCTATTAAAGCCTACTCAAAACAATTCGCATACATTCTACTGGCTCTCAGAAAGCGACTTGTATGATAAAGTGCTAATGAAATACATGGGGCACAACGACGATATGCATATGATGAATATGGGGATGCACTAATGAGAGAGTTTCTTCTAGGAAGATTAAATGCGCACGCGTTGCCGCATGAATGGTTTACTATTGGTGGAACCATCGGTTTTATTTTGCTGCCGCTGCTTGCACTTGCCGTGCTTGTTCGCATAAAGGGCTGGAAATGGCTTTGGGGCGAGTGGCTGACTTCGGTTGATCCAAAAAGGATCGGCATCATGTACTTCATCGTGGCGGGATTCATGCTAATACGTGGCGGGATGGATGCGATAATGATCTGGCTACAGCAGGCTTTGACAGCTGGCAATGCCCATGGATATCTGGGAGCGACACATGGCTATCTCTCGGCCGACCACTTCCAACAGATCTTTACCGCTCATGGCAATATTATGGTCTTTTTTGTGGCCATGGGCTTTATATTTGGACTCATAAACTTTATTGTGCCCTTACAGATCGGTGCGCGCGATCTGGCCTCTCCATTTTTAAACACTCTGGGTTTTTGGCTGTATGTGGGCGGGGTTGTCATGGTTAACATGTTCTTCGGTATAGGTGGAGAATACGCTGCTACCGGCTGGCTGGCTGTTGCTCCGCTGTCAGAGACCCAGTTTAGCCCCGGGGTTGGCGTCGATTATTGGATATGGAGTCTGCAAATTTCCGGTATAGGCACGACAATAGGCGGAATAAATTTTATTATGACCATCCTAAAGATGCGCGCACCCGGCATGAGTCTATGGAAAATGCCAATGTTTACCTGGGGTTCTTTATGCAGCATGCTTATGGTCGTCACCGTTTTTCCTTTACTCACCGCGACACTCTTCTTGATATTTTTTGATCGCTATCTTGGTATGCACTTTTTTACGACTAACCTGGGCGGTAATGCCATGATGTATACCAATCTTATTTGGATGTGGGGACATCCAGAAGTGTACATCTTGATACTGCCAGCATTTGGCGTATTCTCTGAGGTTGTTGCAACATTCAGTCGGAAAAGCATTGCCAGTTATACGTCGCAGGTGTTGGGCATGATCGGCGTGACAGTATTTGCGTTATCAGTATGGCTTCACCACTTCTTTACTATGGGCGCTGGCGCAGATGTTAATGCGTTCTTTGGAGTTATGACTATGGTTATCGCCATACCAACCTCAGTGTTAGTCTTTGGCTGGATTGCGACCATGTACAAAGGTCGCATACGATATACCGTACCAATGTTATGGTTCCTTGGCTTTATTGGTATATTCACCATTGGCGGCATGTCAGGGGTACTGTTAGCTGTGCCGCCGGCTGATTTTCAATTACATAACAGTCTATTCTTGGTAGCGCATTTTCATTCGACTGTGATTGGCGGTGTACTGTTTGGTGTTTTTGCTGGCCTAAATTATTGGTTCCCTAAGTTTGCTGGCTTCAGACTGAACGAGCGCATTGGCCGGAGCGCATTTTGGTGTTGGATTGTCGGTTTTTGTTTGTCATTTATACCGATGTATATTCTCGGCATCATGGGAGCGACCCGGAGACTTGATCATTATGATGCCTCAACCGGATGGCAGCCATTCTATATACTCATGTTAATTGGCGGACTCGTTATTGCGACAGGTGTTGCCCTACAGGTCATCCAGATAATCGCCAGTGTTATACAACGACGCCAATTGGCCGATTTCACGGGAGACCCATGGGATGGGCGGACTCTGGAATGGGCAACCATAAGCCCACCGCCGTCCTACAACTTCGCCGTGATCCCGAACGTTACAACTAGGGATGCATTCCAAGAATTTAAAGAGCGTGGCGGCTTGCCACAGGCGAAGTATAAAGACATTCGCGTCCCCTACAACACAGCATCGGGCATCTATATAGCCGCATTCGCTTTTGCTGCGAGTTTCGCCTTTGTCTGGCACATTATCTGGCTTGCCGTAGCAGGAATACTTGGTGTCATTATTTGCGTGATTGTCCGGACTTTTAACGATAATATAGAGTACACTCTTACCGCCGCCGAAATCGAAAATGCCGAAAGAAGCCGAAAGAAGCATATCCTTCCAAAAAAAACAGAAGAAGGCGAAGATATGAGCTTATGGGAATTTATTAAGATTGCTGTTACCTGGGGCCTAGGGTTCGTCGGACTCAAGCGGAGGGTACATGGAAGCTGACCACGAATTAGGAGGTCACGAAGCGGCTTCCGACGATAGAGTAGGATTTGGCTTTTGGGTCTACCTAATGACAGATCTGCTGATGTTCACGGTGCTTTTTGCAACCTTCGCAGTGCTCCGTAATAATACCTTTGGCGGACCCACAGGGCGTGAACTTTTTAGCCTTCCCGCGGCCCTATCGGAAACACTAATCTTGCTTACGAGTAGTTTTACTGCCGGACTCGGTATGCTGGCTGCACGCCGAGGAAGTAAAAACCAAGTGCTCACCTGGTTTGGGGTTACGTACCTCCTAGGTATCGCATTTCTTGCGCTGGAACTCAGAGAATTTACCGCATTTATCCATGAAGGTCATACATGGCATAGCAATGCTTCACTCTCTTCATTCTTCACCCTTGTTGGAGCGCATGGGCTGCATATTACGCTAGGACTGCTATGGATGGGAATTACGCTAGTATTTATCTGGGTACGAGGCCTTGACTCCCACTTGATACGAAAATTGACATTGCTTAGTCTTTTCTGGCATTTCCTAGATATTGTCTGGATTTTTATTTTTACCGTAGTGTATTTAATGGCATTCGTATGAATAACGTATCACATCCCGCTAAAATCGAGTCTAGACCCGGCCATGGCAGCGTAACATCATACGTTATTGGATTTCTGCTATCCCTGATATTTACGTTGATACCGTACTCTCTGGTTATTCACCAGTCCCTTGATAAGAATGCATTACTCGCAACCATTCTTGGGTTTGCACTACTGCAAATGGTTGTACAGATGATATTTTTCCTTCATTTGGGGAGAGAGAAAAAACCACATTGGAATTTATTCTTCCTAGTCTCGACGATTGGCATTATTCTCCTCGTGATGGTGGGTTCCCTCTGGATTATGAGTCACCTTTCGCATGGCATGTCCTCAATGAACGTTACAGATAAAATAGTTACTGGCGAAGCCATATATCAAGTAAATGGCGTGCAGGTCGGCACCTGTTCGGGAAACGGTACCAATCATAGGATAGTGTTGTTAGGCAATGTGCCGACCCCACGCCACACCGACGCACAAATATGTGATACGTTAACCATCATGACTCAGGATAATGTCACGCGTGCTCTCATGTTCGGGCCACGCGCTAAGGCAGAGACCTATGCTGGCGAGACTAGTGTTTCAGTTAGCCCTAAGCAAAGTGCAGTAATAACGCTCACCCAGCTAGGCACCCACACTTTCCATGACCGCAAGGTAAATGGACCAACAGGCGACTTTACTGTAACCCGCTGAAATATTACCTTCTAAACCAATAAATTAATCGTTTTTTATTTCAGCTTTCGCCAGTTTGCGTTTGGCTAAAACAACGCCGATCAAAGAAGCGCCCACAAAGCTCAGACCGGTCACGCAGCTCTGCACTATCGGAGCGTGCGAACTTACAACCAGATACGTGCCAGTGCCTACGGTACCTGCCAGTAACCCATAACTGACGCGTAGTTTAACTCTAGAAGGCGAAAAATAAAGATAGGCGCTAAATCCAGCGCATGTGAGGGCTGTTAAGATATGGAGTAATAGCATACGGGTAGTATAACTTATTTAAATGAGCCATGCATCAACTGAAATGGTGACGCTTAAGATACTTATAATCAGCAGAGAAGTAAAGAACATCTTTCGTGCCCACTTCTTGTCGTCATTTGCTCTGAAACCTTGAATCGCCAGCCATAACCATCTAAAGCCAAGGACAGTGGCAACAGCTAAATATATGTAGCCAGTGTAACCAAGCATTGTGAGCAGCAACGTAGCCACTATAAATGCAGCAACATATAGTAGAATCTGAATTTTGGCGGCGAGGATACCCTTTTCTACTGGCAATACCGGTAAACCTGCCGCCTTGTAATCGTCAAATCGAAATATAGCGATTGAGTAAAAATGTGGCATCTGCCATAAGGTAACAATGAAGAAAATTAGGACCGCAGCTACATTGATATGGTTTGATACCGCAGTATAGCCGGCTAAAGGTGGCAAGGCGCCAGCAATACTGCCGACCAACGTTCCATGCACAGACCGACGCTTCGCAATACCATACAGAGCCACATATACGGTGAGTGCAATGATACCGAGTATTGCCGTAAGAGTATTAGTATACGAGACCAGTACAATAAATCCCAACACGCCGAGTACTGTTCCATATATAAGCGCTGCCTGGTTTGATATAGTGCCCTTCACAAGCGCTCTTCTTTTGGTGCGAGCCATTTTTACATCAATGCCACGATCGAGGTAGTTGTTATATACACACCCACAGGCGATTACTAGTGCTATGCCGAGCAGAGTTGCCAACATCAAACCAAAGTTGATGTGTCGCCCACTGGCCAGCAGGAATCCAGCGGTGGCCGTAAATATATTGCCGTATATAATGCCGGGTTTGGTCAATCTGTAATAAGCCTTGAGCGTACCTAGCCTAGCGTACCTTTTAGTAATCGTACCCATCGTTACCTGTAAGCATACCATACCGCTGTAGTCATGGCGTAGGATGCGTGCGAGCGCATGACGATGTCGTAACTTTATCATCCATGTCTCCCCCCTGACAATATTTGAAGAGTATACTGATTTTAGGTTTACAGCCAATTTCCACAAGGCGAGAAATATACCGGCCGATGGACATTGCAAGCGACCATAGCCATTTGAAGCTTAGGAATTCTAAGCATACTCTTTGAGGATTACTTTCAACGCCTAAAAGGCAAACTTCCGAGCCATCTACGAATCCTCTGTTTCTTTTTTGTCTTTTTTTCGCTTCTGCTCCTCTTTTCTTCAGTATGAGCATGTGGATCGTCGGTAGTTCGTTCATGGCTCCTATCACCATGTTGGTGCAGGTCGCCGAATAGGTTGCCAACCCCTTTTTCAAATACTGACCCTAGCCCAACGTCACGTGCTAACTCGCTTCCGTGACCATGACTCATACAAGCCAGGGCAAACTCCTGGGCCATCCGATTCATGATTGCTTCATCTTGCCGTACCCATTCGCTAGAAAGAAAAGCACTTGTCTCATCTCGAATTTGTTCATATGACTTTTGACTGCCATCCTCTTCTACAATCATTAAAATGTTTGCTAATGCAGCCGAGGCTTGTTCTGCTGGGTCTATGCTGGCTAGTTCCTCCTCGTAGCTCTTAAGAAAAGCTGTATCAAATCCATCTAAAAAGTCTGTCAGCGGCACCTCACTTACGCTTGTCATGGCTATTGTGAGCCTGCCATCGCTAGAATTCGAGACGATACGGCACTCTGGCCAAGCCTATCATGAAGCACTTGTACCGCTGCACCGTAGGTAATCTGCGCAGCCTCATCATAATGAGCACCAAACCCCAACTCGCTTGCCACGAAACTCTCTGGCAGATATATAGCGTCTTCCGGCGTGGTTGATCCAGGTCGAAAAATAATCGGCTCTCCATATCCGGTAAAATCACCAGTCTCTTGACCACCTGGCTGAAATATATTTCCCAGAGTACCATCCGTCAAGCCAGTAGCTACCGAACCAACAGCCCTAACGCTATGATTCTTATGTTGCCCAGCCCCATCCAGAATAGTAGCTCTGTCCAATGATACCGCCCCATACATCGCCAGCTTATGCTCAAAATCTTCCATTGCTGGCACGTTATGACTACCACTGCCCTGGCCTTCGGCGTGTGCTGCTCCAGCTAGCATAACTGCCATTCTGGCGTCAGGAACTACATTGTGATTAGAGATGGCAACAAGTGGATAGGGTGTTATGAGGGGAATTACTTTTACAGAAGACTGACGATTCTCGCCTTTGACATCATAATTAGGAGACAGCATACCCATTACTGTACGTGGACCCTGCTTCGCATACACTATGGGCTCAAAAGGCGCTAATCTGTGTATCAAATCAAAAATACGAGGAGTACCAAGACGAAGATTATGGACGCCGATATCCCTTCGCGTGCCATCATTAATTTCCACTTCAAGCCTTTCAACCGGGAACTTTGACAGAACCGCTACGTACGGCTCTACACCTTTTAAACCTACTGGGACAGGTGCCAAAACGTCCATATGCTCTGCACCACGCTTGCCTATTTCCAAAATACTTTTCATGGGTAAAGCTTAGGTTGAAAGGATAATTATTGCAAATTAGTTGCAGTAATGATCCTGCTTGCAACATTTTCGCAATAATAAAAAACCTGCAACAACCCTATTGATGGTGCATCGCTTTGTAGGCATACCAGCGCGGCAACATATATGCAGCCGATAGCGTTGCTAGCGGTACCGCTAGCAACAAACCGATGCTCGCAACTCCAGTGCGGACTATTTCTTCCATAATTGCCTCATTATTCACAACTAGCAAAAGCGGCTGGTGATTATACAGCGCAGTCAAAACAATGGTTGGTAACGCCACGCCAACATAGGCAAGCGCCAGCGTATTTATAAGCGCTGCGATATGTTCACGTCCCACTGATAATCCACGGCTGTATAACTCCCATATCGCCAGCTTACGATTAGCCCGATATAGCTCATCAATCACAGCTGCCTGCCCAGTTGTAATGTCGTCGAGTACGCCGAGTGACGCAATCACGATACCCCCTAATAATAAGCCAGAAAGGCTAATGGGAGGGGTCGCTGACTGGATGGCAAAACTATCTTCACCGCTAAAACCTGTTAAGCCAATACAATACACTGAGGCAGCTGCCAAGCCCACAACAAGCAACAGTGTACCAATAGAGCTAATAAATGCCACTATCGTACGCTTGCTAAGGCCATGTGCTATAAAAATTGTTATGGAGGAAATGATGAAAGCACCTTCCATACATACGACAAATGTATCCTGCCCGGCGATAATTCGGGGCAATACGAAGCTAGCTAACACGCCAATGCTAATGGTTAATCCGATAACAGCGGTGAAGCCTCGCCATCTCCCTATAACCACAACTAAGGCCAGCAAAAGCAGAAACAACAGGATGGCTCCCGGCAAACGATATACATCCAAATAGAGATATTGATTGCCGTTATCCTGATGTCTACTGAGCAGTATCTCGCTACCAATCGGCAGTCGACGAGCATTTGGATCCCGTAAAAATATGCTATTCGTTACGACTAAAACGCGCCCTCTATTGGTTCCGTCCAAAATCCTGACTTGTAGCCGTTGGTTATTACCGGGGAATTGTATCGTAGAGTCTATTGTTGTATGGAGTACCTTAGCACGTACATACTCGATCCCATCGCTACGGTTTCCATAAGGGCTCAGGCGTAGAACATAGGTGACGCTCGTAAAAAGTACGGCGATGATGCACAAACCGTACACGGCATGTCGCAAGCCGATTCCACGTTTGCTCAAAACATACTTCAGGGTCGCCAGATGCCGCATCAAAGCCATTGTAATAGTGTAGCCGATTCGCTCGTTTCTAGCATCTCTGACTAGTAGTTATTTTGATACTGGCGTCCCAGATAATTGATAATAGTTGGCGAAAATTTACAGGGGTGCAGGGAAACACATACTGCATTGTCGTACTGAGCATAGGCTGTGAAGGCGGTCGTCTCCAATTCGAGGTCAGACCCAAATTCATTTTGTGGCATCTGGTGGACAGGGTAACCAATATAGTATTTTATAGGAATCGTTAGCTGGCCATTATATTGATCTGCCTCGTACCGATGATAAACTTTCTGTACATAGCGCCCCACAGCCATGTGGTCGCTATGATCGGGATATACTTTGCTCACGAAATTGCTTTGCGTACGGATTAGCGTAGGCTGATAGGTGTGTAACAGCGCTGATAACGCATCCTCGAGCTGCGTTGACGTGTACGATGACTGGTGGTCAACACTATGCAAGGTCTTAATCTGCTTCGCCTCCAATCGTGCGAGACTCTCGTAACCCGTCGTGTTAAACCCTTGTCCTTTTAAGCCACCATCTGGCAAATTCATAAAAATAAGTGCTATCTGATTATTACTACGGGGTTTGGCGATGGTTATGTACTCATTGTCTGAAAGCTTTACAATACGTTGCACCCAAATATCCGGCACACCAATCATAGCAGCATACGCAGCTTCCGCTCCTTGCTGTCGCCCCAACCAGTAATATGAGCCTGAACCTGCATCACCGGCTGTAAGATACACGGTCCATACGCAGTGACCAGCCTTAATATCGTTAATGACGTCCGGATTCATAAATAAAATATCATCATCCTCGTGAGCAACGAAATTCATGGATGAGGGAACTGAACAGGACGTATATGGCACCTGATCAAGTGTGACAGGCACTACAGTAGGTGGGCTCTGCGGCAATGATGGGGTTGACGGAGCGCTGTGCATAAGGCCATGATCATAAAATAGCAGCAATTCTTGTGGCTTACTGAATGTGCCAGCAATAAGAGTGCTCGCATTTGGTCTACCATATATATTGACCACGTCTTTAAGGCTGCAGTTGGGGTAATCAGTGAGCTTCTGATCAAACGACAGCAGATATGCAAAACCACTGTGGCCTAGGTCTGGCTGCCATATCTGGCTGCTCAAAATAGTTCGCGCTTGTGCACAATTAGACAATGGCATAACCTGCACTTCGTTGTCAGAAACTAAGCGGCTGGGTATAACTCGCCAATAGTCCCCTACCAGTACGCTGACATGATGCTGTGCAAGTATTTTAGCGATGAGCATATCACGTTGATTGACTGTGCTCAGTGCAGCTTTTTCATTATGATAGATTCGAACGGCTACGAATGTCCCCATTATCACGCCAAGCATGATAATGCTACCAGCTACAACGAAGCTTCTCGATTGCCAGTGTACTCTACGGAGTAGCGTGGCAGCACAAATAAATAGCGTAAACAAACTAATGGCCAAGTAACGTGCATCAACAGCATAGGAGTGGTTACTTACTATAAATACCGCACAAGCAACAACAGCCGTCCAGACCATCATAATAGAGAGTTTCAAGGGAGAATCAGTTTTCGATATGGCCTGTCTTTTACGTGATAAGCTATTACGCAGTAAAAACACGGTGGCACATACGCCAATTACTGTAATCGCCATATTAATCACAAAAACGGCCGCACTCAGACTCTCAAAGCGCACGATAAATAGATGCGGTATGGCACGGAGTGTTTGCGCATCGAATGCGGGGTTAGCGCCAAGGTTGGTCAAAAAGCCAAGACCGGCGTAAACAGCACCGAGTATAAGGCCGTGTGAATTTTGCACGACACCGTATGGTCCGGCCACCGATTGGTTCGCGATATGCGTTAAACCGCTCGTATTAATCGTCCATAATATAGCAATGGCGCCGGCAGCACCCAAAATTTCACCAAGCAACCAATTGGCGGAAAAACTGACTAAGTCAGTGCGCCGCACAATAGCATATACAAATAAGGATAACGCCGCCGCGCCGACACCAACCGTCAGAAATAGCTTGTCGCTCGCGATAAGCACAGCCACGCTAAGGACTGCGAACCAAAAGTATACACTCTTCACTCGAGGTGATCGCACAAATAGTATGAGCCCCAGGATGTATAAAGCGTACTCAAGATTTCGTGTCGTCACCATAGTCATGTTGACTGGTAGCAAGCCTCCTGCGTATGGCTGTGCGGGAATCAACAATAGGACACTAGCAAGCGCCAAGCAAATAGTGCCGAAGACCAATGGCCGCCGTTCAATGCGATATATTACCCATACCAGTAGGAAAACCGTCGCCAGAACGGTTGCAACGGTTGCAACAGTAAAGGCGGCCGCTGAAAAGCCTCCGAGCTTAATCGCTAAGAATAGTGGCCACTTCAATAAGAAAGTATGTTGACCTGGCAACGTGGCATTATGAAACGTCGAGGCATGTTCAAACAGATATGAATTCACCAATTGATCGGCATTCCCTAGTTGAACATGAGCGCCAAGCAGTGACCACAGTATCGTCGTTGTTAGCAGCGTAAGTAACGCAAAAGCTACGTACAGCCTGGCAAAACCAGTAGCGTCAAATATGCTTTGGTGTTTCGCCACGGGCAAATGTGTCGCAACCGCCGACGCTACTGGTTTTGCTTTACTAATCGGTTTTTTGGTCTTTGGAACTTTCGGGCGTCCGCTAGCGTTCTTCTTCACTGTATTACTTGTGACTCGTGTCACTTTTGATGTAGCCTTCTTCAAGATAACCTACCAATAAAAATACTAGTCTTTCTGTCAATTATTTCAGTATATAAGGTCATCGCCCGTTTTAAAAATTCTTGTCTTATACAGATAAAAATTCCAGCAGGTAGTGATAGCAAGCGCCATAGTACGGCTAGCCACGGCAGGGACATATGAGCTTAATAGTTTTGTAATGAGCAATGTGAAGCCAAAATTAACCAACACAAGACAAGACACAGCTACCATCTGAGGGAACAGCACCCGATGATGCATACGCTTATCATTAAAGGTCACAAATTTTTGTAATAAGAATGACGCTACCAGCCCGAGCCAAAAACTAAGGCCCACGGCCACTACCGGACTCGCGCTGGCGTGCTGCGCTGTCAGAATTACCGCTATCTCAAATATATATACGCTACCACCAACTATCATGTATCGATACCCAGGACGCCCAAGCAAGACATGCAGCCGGGCTATCACGTGAGCCGCACCGAGCTTGCTTCATCAATAACGTAGAGTGGGCGATTTTGTGTCTCAGTATGAATATGAGACAGGTACAGGCCGATTATGCCCTGCGACAACAGCAGCACACTTATCAGGAATAGCAGAAGCACCGTAAGATAAGCACCTCCCGTAGCCCGCAGGCCAACTGGATCTCCTAGTACAAAATTTACTAACATGAATAAAACTAGGAGCACTGATATGGGCAGCATGATCGCTCCGATATAAGCAGTGATATAAAGCGGTGATATGCTTAATGAAATGACGCTATCCACAGCTAGTTTTAATAATTTTTTAAATGAGTAGCCTGCCTTGCCAACGATCCGGGCTTTGGCTTTGAAATGAATGTAGTCACGAGGGAAGCCAAGCCAATCAATGAGCCCACGAGTAATACGATTATGCTCACTCAGACGACGAAATTCTTGTTGTACTACTCTATCAATGAGCTGAAAATCGCTCAGTCCAGGCACCAGCTTCATGCCAGTAAAACGATTGAACATCCAATAGAATAGTTTGGAGCCATACCGCTTTACCGTTCCTTCGCGAGTGTTGTCTGTACGAATACCGACCACAACTTTACTCCCAGCGCGCCAGCGCGCGATAAACGTAGGAATAAGTTCTACTGGGTGCTGTCCATCAGCGTCCAGCATAATAATTGCCTGCCCTCGTGACTCGTGTATGCCGGCAGTGGTAGCGGTCTCCTTGCCGAAGTTTCGGGACAGACTAATTATGCGCACAGCATGAGTGCTTTTAGCCAGCTCGCGCAAGACTGAAAGGGTGCTATCCGTGCTGCCATCATTGCAATACACGATTTCATAGGTGTCTTTAGCCACCGAGTCCATGATGGCTACTAAAGAATCGTGGAAGTGACGCACACCCTGGCCTTCATTGAACACCGGCACAACTACGGAAACGAGACAATTTTGTAAGGTCGACATCTATATTAACTTTTGACTAGGTTTGAAAATATCATTCCTATGATACCGCATATAAGCGACATCTCCTAGGAGTGTCTTCAACATCCTGGCACGACTCAGGCTATGCCTACCCATAAATAGTCTAAGCCGTTGCCAGACTGGACGTTGAAGTGCATAGGTAATGGCTGCCGCTAAGGCCCGTCAGATTATATGAAGAGGAGTTTTCCGCAAGAAAGCCCAGAAGTCACTCACAACTATCACCTTCCACCATTTTTTATTATTCAACGTAAATATTAAAAAACTACTAACTATGGGTATAGTTTTAGTTTATTCGATATCCGATCATCTAAATAACAATGCTTAGTGTTAAAAGTTAATGACAATTTAACGAAATCACTGCTACGATGTCTTTACTAGAGGACCACCGCCATGAAGCTTTTACTGATCGAAGACAATAGACCGCTCGCCGATAGTCTAAAAAAACAATTAGGGAAGACATTTATTATTGATGTCTATCGTTCTGGTGAAGCTGGGCTGCAGCAAGCATTGAATGGTAGCTATGATGCAATTGTGCTGGATTTGGGATTGCCGGATAAAAATGGGCACGAAGTGTGCCGCAGTATACGGGCTGGTGGTATTACCACGCCAATCCTCATTTTAACTGGAACCGACAGTGTTGCCAGTCGGGTCGCCTTGCTTGATGATGGCGCCGACGACTACCTGACTAAGCCTTTTAATGTCGCTGAGCTCAGAGCACGTCTTGGCGCGCTGCTCAGACGTCCGTCCGCTACTTATATGGCAAACGTCCTGACTGTGCGTGACCTAGTGGTAGATCCTAATCGTCGCTCAGTCGAACGGGCAGGTGAACCTATCAAGCTTCGCCGCAAGGAGTTTGACATTCTAGAATACCTTGTACGCAACCAAGGGAGGCCTGTCACCCGAGCCATGATTCTAGACCATGCTTGGGACGGTAGTAAAGATGCCTGGAATAATACCGTTGACGTGCATATTAAACACTTGCGCGACAAAATTGATCGGCCATTTGATACGACTCTCATTCAGACCGCATACGGCATTGGCTATATGGTGGACGCAGCTACTATAACAAAGGAGAAGGGAGGGGTGATATCATGAGTGATGTAATGACAAGTATTTTAACTGATGCAAGTGTGCGTGACGGTGCTACAGTTGAACAAAAATTCTTAAGTAGTACAGTAACAACCCAGGGTGCATGGTTTGATTAGTGAGTAATGGGCCGTCTTTATACACGTCTTATAGAGCCGCAGCAACGCAGTGAAGATTTACGAAATCGAGAACTGGTGCTCAATGTATTGGTCACCGGGACGATTGGCGTTTTTTTCGCTGCGTTTGCATTACTTATACTAAGCTTATCAGTCCACCCGTACGTCTTGACACGAGTTATTCTTGTAGGCATTGGCCTGACAATAGCTCTAGGCATCTATAGACTGTCACGTATCGGCCAGTACCGGAGTGCTGCCTACTTGCTCATCGGGCTGTATGGTGGCATCGCCACAGGCGTTGCCTACCGGTGGGGTATTACCATTCCTGCCGCTATGTTGCTATATGGCATGGTTCTTGTACTATCTGGTATTCTTTTAAGCGCTCGCGCTACTCCTTATGCTCTGGCTGTAGTAGTGCTTACCGTAACCCTACTACGGACATTACAAGTACAGGGCATAGTCAGCCCAGACTATTCGGCGTGGGCCCAACAGCCCCTCAACTTTGGCACTGTCATCGGCTGCTGCCTAATTTTTGGTATTCTGGCTACCGTATCCTGGCTCTATACCTCACAGATGGAGGGCTCTTTAAGGCGTGCCCGACGAGCTGAAGCCGCACTTACCCGACAGAAACGCTTGCTGGAAGTAACGGTGGAGCGGCGTACTCGTCAATTACAAGACGCCCAACTAGAAAAGGTTCAACAAATGTATCGCTTTGCTGAATTAGGGCAACTGAGTACGGCACTCCTGCATGATCTAGCGAACCACCTGACCACGCTCAGCCTTGATATAGAAGGTCTTGAGGAAGAGAATCGCTCTAGCATGCTCAAACGAGCCAAACGAAGTATTCGCTATATAGATGATATGGTTGCTCGGGTACGTGACCAGCTACATGGACGGGCACAAATTAGACTATTCAATGTCGCTGGAGAGATTGAAGAAATTATCACTATTATGAATCATCGAGCGCAGGCAGCAGGAGTACAACTACTATGGGAGCAACCTGTAGAAAAAAAAGGTCTACGGGTGCGGGGCGAACCAATACGCTTTCGCCAGCTTATGGCCAACTTAGTCTCCAATGGCATCGATGCCTACGAGCGTGATTCTCCAGAGCCACGAGAGGTACGTATCAATGCCAATATAACGTCGGACACGATTATAATTACAGTGAACGACTGGGGTCGTGGCATACCGCCTGATGAGCGCTCCAAGCTCTTCGAACCTTTCTTCAGTACTAAAAAAACTGGTATGGGTATGGGGCTATTCATTGCTAAACGGATATGCGAAGAACAATTCGGCGGACATTTGCGCTTAGATCACAAAAAGAAACACACTGCTTTTGTCGTGACTTTAGTGAGGAGCTAGGGAATGACAATTGGGGTGGAGTCCAATATCGCGAGAGCAATCGCCTACTTACAGGCCGTCCAAGCTGAGGATGGGCACTTCGATAGCTTTTCGAGTCCTACAAAGCAGCCATTTCGCCCTGTGCGAAGCTACCAAACAACCTTCGTCTCGTCGCTTGTGCTGCAGGCACTTAGTCAAACACCAGCAGCCATGAGTATTCGGGCAAAACTGGCAGCCTGGCTACTCACCCAAAAAAATGATGCCTGGTCATTTAACTACTGGGCTACTGAGAGCCCTGAGCGGCTAACACTACCCTATCCGGATGACCTAGATGATACCTTTTGTGCCCTCATAGCACTCTATCGGCATGATCCTTCACTAATTGATGCCAGTGTGCTTGGTAAGGTAGTGCGTCTACTACTTGCAACTGAAAGCAAGGTCGGTGGGCCTTACCGTACTTGGTTAGTCACGAAAGATACGCCTGGAATTTGGCAAGACATAGACCTCGCCGTAAACAGTAATATCGCCTATTTCTTGCAGTTAGTCGCCCAAGCGTTGCCAAACGTTACTACACACCTAGCGAAGCACATTATTGAGGGCCAGTTCTCTTCACCATACTATCCATCAATCTACCCCCTACTCTACTATCTCTCACGGGCCTACCGGGGTGAAGCTGCACCACAACTACTATCGATGCTCAAGCGGCAGCGAAGGGAGGGACACTGGGGTACGCCGCTGCAGACAGCCCTGGGGATGTCAGCGCTAGATGAACTTGGCTTTTATGATGAACTTGGGGATGCGATACACTACCTCATCTCGCACCAGCTGCCGGATGGCTCTTGGCAGGCGGAAGCGTTCTGCTTGGACCCAGCCCAATCAGGCAAGCAGCATTATAACGGCAGTGCCGCGCTGACAACCGCCTTGGTGATTGAAGCTCTCCAGCGTCTCGCGGATCATACTTCTACCATAGCAGCCCCATCTCAACCAAAGGATCAAGTTGCTGAAAGCCTGCAAGGGAGAATCCTGACGGAAGCACACAAGCAATATAGCGAGCTAGACCCTACTCTACGAACGCACACCGCAAACACGCTAGAACGTATGGTACAAGGCGATCACAGCCGTGAGATTGTGCTTTTGCCTTATTTTTTTGCAAAAGCCCTACGATCCGGTAAACCACCTACCCAGCTGCTTGTACGCTTAGGGCTCGCCAACCTATACGGCTGGACGGCTTATACTATATTTGATGACTTCCTGGATGGTTCAGGCGACATACAGCTACTTTCAGTTGCCACGAGCAGTATGCGTTATTCTCTAGAACAATTCCAGACTGCCCTCCCCAACTCTCAGATATATCAACAATTCGTACGACAGACTTTCAATACCATTGATTGTGCAAATGCCTGGGAAATTCAGCATTGTAGATTCAAGGTAGACGACCAACAAAAAATCACTATTGGGGCTCTACCCGACTACGGTGCTTTAGAGCAGCTTGCCCAACGTTCATTTGGGCACGTGCTTACTCCTCTTGGAGTACTGGTCAGCCAAGGCACTATGCCGACAAGTGCAGCTGCCCGCCGACTTATTCTATCCCTCAGACATTACCTCATTGCGCGCCAACTATACGATGATCTCCTTGATTGGGAAACTGATATGCGAGCTGGTCAATGTAGCTATGTTGTCCAGCAACTATTACAGGCGATGGCCATAAAACCAGGACTGCACGAACTAGACGAACTCATCCCAATTATGCAACAGGCATTTTGGACCGATATCTTACCCAGTATAGGAAAAACATTATTGCACCATGCAGAACTTGCCAAACAATATCTTACGAAAAGCCACTTCTTTACCAGCGAAAACGATGTCACACAACTAATTAGCAGGCTACATGCCTCAGTCGTCGAGGCGCTAGACAACCGCGCACAGGCTCAAGATTTCTTGGCGTCATATCGAGCTACCTAAAAACTCTTTTCGATGTCGACAACAGTCGCAAGTGCAAGGCGTTTGCTTAGCTAAACCATTTCTAGTACTGCCCCTCATCATACGCACTACAATAGTCGCGTCGTTTATACGTATCGTAAGCGCAATAGTCGCCTATAGCTTCCAGCAGCGTACTCTCTGGCGCAGCTGTATCAATGGCCTTAATTTCTGGTAACCGAATACGCTTGGCACGATAGATATCTCTTATAGGAACGTCGCTCAACGGGTCGCGATAGAATTGAAGCGCTTCCTCTCCTAGATCAGCAGCCCGAACTCCAATACTGCCTATCGCCTTGACCATTTCGTTAGCGTAAGCAGCATAGCCTTCAGGTACGAAAGTAAAGCTCTCACCCGGAAGTCTAAAGATGGTTGCCTGGGGCTCGCCAGGATAATCATATTCACTAAACAGCACATGATGATGCAAGGCCCTCGACATCAAAAGTTCTATGCCAACAGGTGGCTCGGTATTCGAACGCCCATCCCGCAAAGGTCGACTTGCGGCATGGCCACGAAACATTAGCGTTTTGAATGATTGCAAATAATATACCCCCTGAAAAATAGCTAAGGCTGGATTTCGTGTAGCACGAACTTGCGGAATTGCATTCGATTTAAGCGCCCCCGAGGCATTGGTGCGTATCGTATCGTCACCACTCCAAGGTCTCACTTCATTAGTAAAGTAAGTATGAGGATCCATATCATACGCTGGAAAGAGAACGTCACCCGCTTCGACCCATGCTGCCAAGGTGCGTATGGCCAGGTTGTCCGGCTGATTAAAACTTCTAAACCCTTTTTGAAGATCATTGGGTGTTATACCAGGGTCATAAAATTCTGCCATAGATTCTTGCTTGCGCCTTTTTTGGCTAGAGTTGCCTAGCTCCCTCTATAAACAATTTATCTTACAAAAATTAAAAGCAAAAAGAAACGCTATAAGCTATAGCCAAGTTATCTGAGCTCAATGACACTTTACTGTCGATCTGGCATGAAGAATAATTTGAGTGCCTCAGCCACTACTTTAGGGTTACCATGAGGATTTCTCTGCTTATCATAATTCCAAGCGGCGCCATGGTCAAGCCCGGGAAATTCTGTACGCTTTCGATGAGGCAATACTTTTTCGAGTTCATCCAGAGCTGTTTTGAGGTACTTAGGACTCTTGCCGCCACCGAGCAGAAGCACCTCGATCTGCACATCTTTAAAGTGTTCTATTTTTCCACTCATTGCTCTGACAAGTTGAAAGTCATTGTGGAGCGTGTACGCAAGAACACTCATAGGAGCATAGCCGCCCGTACCCTTCTTTTCCTCAAGCTTCATAATTCTGCCAACCATGCCTTGAAGCAACCAACGCGGTATAAAATTCATGACTGGAGGTCCAAACTTCCCAGCCTTCATGCCCGTAATAAGAGCTCCAGCTAATTTACCCTCAGCAATCTCTTTCTCATAGCGATCAATGTAAGCAACTGGAAGGGTGCCCTCTCGGAATAGCGGAGGTTCGTAAATAGCCAGCTTGCTAACAGTGGGAAGCACCAGTGCCGCCTCAAGCGAAATAATAGCTCCTGAGCTCAGACCGAAAACATAGTGTGCTTTAGTCTTAGCGAACAAGGCCTCTAAGTCCTCGACTTCGCGCTTGATGTCGTATGCCTTGCCTGAAGGACCGCTCATCCCACGACCTCGACGGTCCGGCACATAGACCATAAATGTATCAGCTAACTGTTTAGCTAGTTCTACAAAATTATAGGCCGTGCCCATAGTGCCTTGGACCAATACTAATCCGGACCCGCGTGTTCCGTACCGTTGATATCCAATGCTAGTTCCATCCCTAGAAGTAACAGAACCTTCCATGTTTATGCTTGTTGCCATCACTATCCCTTGTTTTAGTTCTATACTATTTTAGTTTAATCTTTAAGACATCTAGTGCCAAGGCCAATGTAGCACTTGAGGAGCATTAGCGCTGTTTCATGCAGAATTATTCATTATTGCGACAAACTTGCAGATAGTCTTAACTTGCAGAATAATACCTGCTATCTACTACTAATAAAGGTTTATCCATGAGCACAGCCAAAAAAATCACTGTTGGGGTGAGCGTCAGCATTCTAGCAGTCCTCATCGCCGCTACTCTGTTGCATTCGAGATCAAACTCCAGCAGCAGCAACATCACCTTGCACGTAGTCGCCGGGGAAAATTTCTGGGGCAGCCTCGCTTCGCAACTGGGCGGATCACATGTATCAGTGACTAGCATCGTCTCTGACCCAAATGCTGATCCGCACGAATACGAGAACAGTAACGCTGACGCACGAGATTTCGCAACCGCAGACTATATCATCTTGAATGGCGCGGGTTATGACAGTTGGGGTAATAAACTACTAAGTGCTAATGCACGCCCAAGCCGCAAAGTGCTGATCATTGCTGACCTGCTTGGCAGAAAAGATGGGGATAACCCACATTTTTGGTATAACCCTGCCTACGTTACCTCTGTCGTGCGGCAGATAGCGGCACAATACATGGCCCTCGATCCGAAGGATACAACCTACTATAAGCAGCGCTTGCAAACGCTGCAATCGTCACTAGGAGGTTATCAGGCTCAGATTTCAGATATTAAAAGAGCATATGCCGATGAGCAAGTAGCTGCGACCGAAGACATATTTCAATATCTTGCAGATGCCGCAGGGCTTGATCTTATTTCGCCACAGCCATTCATCCAGGCAGTGGCTGAAGGAAATGATCCGCCGACTGATAGTGTGGCAACTTTTCAAAAACAACTACAGAGCGGCCAGGTACATATGCTGGTTTACAATAAACAAACGGTGACGCCCCTCACTGAGGCTATGAAGAAGCAAGCAATCGACCAGCACATACCGATTGTCGGCGTAACAGAAACTATCCAACCACCCAACACTGCCTTTCAGGACTGGATGAGCAGCCAGGTAGCTGCTATCCAAGCAGTATTACGTGCACAAAAATCACCGTAATCATAGTACAGTAAATATATACATATATGCCTAGAAAACAGTCGGTTATTACAGCAGAAAACGTCACTGTAGAATATGGCGATAGTCTCATTTGGCAAGACGCCAGCTTTACTATAGGTAAAGGTGAGTTTGTCGGTGTCCTCGGGCCGAATGGTGCAGGGAAAACAACTCTCTTTCGATTGCTTCTCGGACTTATCCGCCCAACGACTGGCAAGCTTGAGCTGCTCGGTGAGACTCCTCGGCGTGGTCATCCTCGAGTCGGCTATATACCACAACGCAGACCTATAGATAGCGAAATGCATATTGAAGCTCTCGAGCTCGTACGATTAGGTTTGCGTGGTCATCGCTTCGGTGTTGCTTGGCAACATGCCGAGCAGGAACGAAAAAAAGCTTTGCGGGCTTTGCGGGCAGTTGATGCCGAAGCACTTGCTCATCGCCCGCTCGGGGAGCTGTCCGGAGGTGAGCTGCAGCGCATCTTCCTTGCTCAGGCATTAATAGGAGAGCCGCAAGTACTGCTACTTGATGAGCCCTTGGCGAACCTCGATATTCGACGAGAGATCAACCTTGTACAGCTCGTCGACACTATTGTCCGTACGAAGGGTGTCACCGCACTGCTCATCGCCCACGATCTGAACCCCTTGTTACCCGTACTTGACCGAGTGATTTATATCGCAAATATGCAAGTTGCGACTGGAAGACCAGATGAAATTGTTACGTCAGAATCGCTGAGCAATCTATATGGTGCCCCCGTAGAGGTACTCCGCGATTCACGAGGGCGCATAGCCGTACTTGGGGCAGAGGAAGCGTCACATCCTCATGCATAATCTGCTATTCAGTACCAGCACGACCTTTAGCCCCAACCTCATTTCCGACCTGCAGGATATGTGGCAGTATGATTTCATGCGCCATGCTTTTGAAGCAGGGACAATTGTAGCACTGGTTGCCGGTTTTATAGGGTACTTCGTGATTCTACGACGCTCATCTTTCGCTGCACATGCTTTATCGCATGTTGGGTTTGCCGGAGCCGCAGGCGCAGTGCTCATCGGGCTCAACCCGCTTGCTGGGTTACTTTTGTTCACCATGGGCGGGAGCGTTGCTATGGCTACACTGGGTCGTCGCGCTGCTAATCGCGATGTCCAGATCGGCATTGTGCTCGCATTTATGCTCGGCCTAGGCGTGCTCTTTATAAGCCTTTATAAAGGCTATGCCACTGAAGCCTACTCACTGTTGTTTGGTCAGATTCTGGGCATCAGTTACGTTGACGTACTTATAACACTTATTGCTGGCGCTACCATATTATCTATAGCTGCGTTTATCTATAGGCCTCTGCTCTTTGCCTCACTCGATGAGGATGTTGCTGAAGCGAAAGGCGTGCCAGTCTTTTGGCTCGGCACTCTATTCATGTTGCTTGTTGCAGTGACCACTTCAATTGCAGTCCAAGTTGTTGGCGTACTGCTTATTTTCGCACTTTTGGTCACCCCAGCAGCTATAGCGGAACGGCTTGCACGACGCCCTGCACAAGGAATGATAGTGTCTGCCGCCATAGCTCTATTGGTTACCTGGTTTGGGCTCTTCATCTCTTACTATGTGCCCTACCCTGTAAGTTTCTTTATAACAAGCACGGTATTTGCACTATATTTATTTGTGCGAATAGTACAATTTTTGAGCAGACGCTTTCGGACAAGCACCAACCAGTTAAGTGCAGTAAGTAAGACAAACAAGTATTAAACGCTTGATGAATGAGCTGGAAGTATTCTAGGACATACCACTTACTGATTATCTATGCCCTGAAGACGCGTTCCTGGCCAGATAACTTTAGCCATAATGGCTTTTTGTGGCAACCAGCCAAAGTTCCTGCTGTCAGTGCTACTGTCTGGGTTATCACCGGTAAGAAATACTTTGTCGTCACGTATTTTTTCCACCCGTTTTACCTTCTCTAAATTATCATGGCGAACAATAACCACATCACCAGGACCTATATGCAAAAAGCGCATAGCTAATACAAGCATCCCCTTTCGCAGCGTAGGATGCATACTATCTCCGGCGACTCTCCGTAATAAAAGCACCGCTTAGGCCTTCTTGGTCTCCCAAAATAGCTTGGCTATATCATCAATCATATCTAATAACTTTTGTCCTTCGGCGGGGTCAACAGTTTTTTTACAAGCACCGGCCTGCTTGGTGGCCATCCAAAACTTAGTATGCAGGTCTGGATATTTTTCCAAGTGTTCGGGTTTGAAATAATCGGTCCAGAGCACCCAGAGATGTTGCTTCACTAGATCAGCACGCTGCTCCTTGATAAAGATCGCGCGCCACTTATCCTCTTCATGATCGAGTGCTGCGTACTTTTTCATGATTTCATGAACGCTCTCGGCTTCAACCTTGGCCTGTACAGGGTCATAAACTCCACAGGGCAAATCACAATGAGCGTAAACTGGCTTGATGAATGACAATTTCATAGCTGTCCCTCCTTACTCACCATAGTATAACACTGCTAAGCTGCGGGTGAAGGGACTGGAACGGGCGCTTTATAGTGGGCTTTTCCATTTGCTCTCAATACGGCTAGGTCTGCTCTATAAAGGGTTGTTGAAATTTGCTCGGCTATTTCAGGGGTAATTCCGAGCTTCTGCTGGAGGAACTTAGTACTAAATGAGCTTCTTCGGCGCAAAGCTACGGCTAGTATGGCGTCGCGCAGTAAATCTTCTGTCACTTCGCCCATGATATAACCCTCTTCGGCCAAGCGTTTCGCCGTAGTGGCCGCCACCTCAGCGAGTAGCCGTTTGCGCTCCTCGAACGAAGCAGAAATATCGAGAGGCTTCTTCGATTCCAAGAGGTGGGCGCCTGCCGCTCCGTGCGCAGCACCAAACAAAAGTGCACTGGCTGCGATGCCATGTCCGGCGAGTTGACTCGCGCCGGCTTCGCCAACTGCCGGGTACAATGCAGCCCCAACAGCTACAGTAACCGGAAGCGCTGCGCTCAAGCTACCTTCAAGCGCGCTAGCCGCCTGTCGCCAGCCCCTTCCCAAACCTTCGCTGCTACGAGCAGCCATCCCCGCAATGGTACCCGCAGCAAGATGAGCGCCTCCTGCGACCAATGCTCCTTCTGCTACTCTGTCATCCGAAATGCGTTCCGGTAGGGCATTATATACCGTACCCACGTGGCGAGTCAGCCACAGCTGCCAGCTCGGCCAATCCGCGGCTATACCGTGGAAGGCTTCACCGACCTGGCTATGTAAAAGCATGCCTGAAATGATAGCTAGGGGAACTGCGTTACGCAATCCAACATTCCTTTTCAAGGATTCTACAAGCTGATGCTTCTTAAAAGGAACTGCTCCTACCACTCTAATATCCTCTTTCGATAGCCTCTCTTTAAGACGAAGTTTTTCTTTTCCGGTCTCAGAAAGTTCATATTCCCTCTTGCCGAAAGTATCGAGTGAAACGTCTATAGCGGTGGCTAGGACAGCATATGCGGCTAGGGTAGCCGCCGCCTTTGCAAGCAACGCTTTATCTGGAATATTTTCTACGATACCTAGTGATTGTGCCCAGGCCGCATTACCGCCATGGTGGTTTACAGGATTAGCTATGTCACTCAGGCTATAGGTAGTCGATGATCCACCTACTTCAACTTGTTGGCCGTGAGCACCGCCGTCCAATATACTAGGCGCCTTACTGGAAGCTGGGATAGTAGCCGACGAATTAATAATGCCACTACTGCTCATATGAGCCCCACGAACCGTTACCCTGCCAGCAAGGATATCTTTACCGAGCCGTGTGTGACCATCAATGACAACGCGGCCATTATGAAGCGGTAGTTCTATAGAAGCAGTTTGGCCAGCTGGGCCTTTGCCGGTAATGACGATCTGGTCGGGCTTCAACGCACTACCAGCATGAGTATGCATAGATATAATGACTTTGCCATTTCTATGACTTATATCTAACCCTTGGTCATTGCCGCTAAAATATCTGATCGCCTCTTGTGAGTGTTGCACCGGAACACTAGCTTCCGTATGCACTGTTGACATGTTAAGTTTAATATGGGCACCCTGTAGCTGCTGTCGTACATGCTCGCTTAGTGTGCCGTCAGGGTGTATATCCTGGGGTGTAAGCGCTATTTCTCTTACTACACCACTGTGTTCAGTAATCTGTAGGACATTTCCTCTCAGCGAAAGCTGGTGCTGCTTTAGCTCGGACAAGTCTAAGCTTGTTTGTGTAGCGCCATCGTGGATCGTCAGCACATGATCATGTAGCTGCAGATTAATTGGCGACTCAGCGACATGCTTAGGCTGTATGGCTTCATGCAATGGCGTCTCATAAGCTACCGGACGGACCTTGCTAATATCAATCGAGGTGTTTGCCGATCCGCTGTGCAATATATGAGGCTTCGGAAGAGCGATATGTGAGGTCCCTCCTGCAGACCTAAGATCGGCATAAAGCTTTACCCCAGCAACAGCATACAGACCAACGATAACTGCTATTTGATTCCGAGATAAACGTATGCGAGGTTCGGACTCAGCGCCGTTTGTAGTAGCGGTAGGCCGCTGTTCGATACCCGTAGCCTCAGCATGTGCTGCACGTCGCTCAGCCATTCGTTCTGTAAAAGCATCAATCTTCAGTTGGGTCCAGGCCAGCGTTTTACCAACAATGGTGCCGCCTGGTTTGTAGTCTTTCACAAATACACGACCAATAAAACGCGCTGTTTTGCCTACTGCCTCGTGTGATACTTCGACCCTACTTTCGGCTATCGGCGCATCACTAGGGTGGATTGCTTGAGACTCGGCGGCAGGAGGAGTCATAGCAGGATCAGATGCACTAGGAGCGACGTGCGCAGCTTCTATAGCAGCTGCTGTCGTAGCTGCTTCTTCGCTATGCGCTGGGAGTATTCCTAATTGTTCTGTTGTCATTACTGCCATTGCTTGTATACCACCTTACACTGCGACGCCCACCGAAGTGTATGATTAGTATATTAACTATAACATACTAATTAATCGAAGTCAATACATACGACCTCTGTTAAGGGGGTTTTACATTATACGGTTTTTACGACTTGTGGCTTTGGGCAGCACGCCATTTGGCAATTTCCGCGTGATGACCGCTCAATAAAATTTCTGGCACTCTATTTCCCCGAAAATCTTCGGGTCGGGTGTATTGGGGAAACTCTATGGATTCATCGTCGGCCTGAAATGATTCAATGTCGATACTTGTCTGCCCGCCGAGCACACCAGGCAGTAAGCGAACCACTGAGTCGATGATAATCATAGCCGGAAGCTCTCCTCCAGTAAGCACATAATTACCTATGCAATACTGACGATCAACCCAGGCGATAATCCGCTCATCGTACCCCTCGTAGCGCGGGCAGATAAGGATAAGCCCTTGGTCGCTAGCAGCAAGCCTTTTAGCCTCTGATTGCCTATATGTGTGCCCCCGTGGCGTAGGTAAGAGTACCAAGGCGCTGGGATCATTTTGCTTGGCTAGTTCAACCGCTGCGACCAAAGGCTCAGGCTTCAAAAGCATGCCATCACCACCACCGTAGGGCGTATCGTCTACTTGCTTGCGGGGGCCGATCCCAAATGCGCGTAAGTCTATATAGCTGAACTCAACGATCTTCAGATCCTGGGCCTTCCACAGCATGCTATTATTCAGCGCACCATGAAACATTTCGGGAAATAGCGTTATGATCTGTATTTTTTTGCTCATTGTTGACTTTATTATAACAAAATTGACTCGTCTGAAAAACAAAAAGACCGGCATATTGCCGGTCTTTTTGTCACATATAGGGCTCCCACAATATTCATTTGAATAAGGTGGCTCGCATGAGCTCACAGATATTTTTATTTTTGAATGATCAGTCTTTTAGACTTACAGTAATTATACGTCTAAATCGTCGAATTCTTCAAGTTCTTTGCGTGTTTTGTCGATAACGCTGCTTGAGTCATTAGAGGACTTGGTCGGGAACCCATCCTCATCCTCTTTGCGCTGGGCAAGTATTGGCGCACTAGCACTACTGTCGTTATCGTCGCTAGCTGGTTCGCTGGCGACTGGTGTGCTGGACATATTAGGCTCACCGTTGTCGACAATCTTCAAATTATAGCGAGCGTCATTCTTTGTACCTAGGGCACGTAGTAGTGTGCGAAGCGACTGTGCAGTGGCGCCGCGCTTACCAATAACCCGCCCGAGATCCTCAGGATCAACGGTTAGCTCTAATAGTACTCCCTTTTCGTCAATACGCCTTTCGATGACGACTGCGTCTGGGTTTCCCACCAGTGACTTTACGATGTATTCGACGAATTGTTGGTCGATGCTGCTCATGCAGAAAACTCCTCTCAGTTAACTGGTTAACTTATTATAACAGGTGGCGCGAGCAATGCAGTGAAATTTTCTTCGAACAAATTTCGTACGCTCTGTCGGAAAAAGAAGCCTTTTTAGGCTTCTTTTTTTGCTTCGCCTTCGGCAACTGACGCCTCGACCTCAGGTGCCGCTGCTGTCTCAGTTACTAGCTCCTCGGGCTTTGCCGTCTCTTTGGGCTGGTTCTTGCGTAGTTTTTCAGGATTACGAAGCTTGCCCGCCTTGCCACTATTAACGGCTACCCACGCAGGTAACGCCACTCCCTCGTGTTTCAAAAGACTTGCAGCGCGATCAGAGGGTTGCGCCCCATTCTTTAGAAAAGTCTCGGCCTTAGCCTTGTCCAGGACAGCAATCTTAGCATGCGGATCATAGCTGCCGAGCAACGCGACTACCTTGCCGCTGGTTGGCGTCGTGCGAGATTCCTGTACCACTACGCGAAACATAGCGTGACCTTTGCGACCAGTGCGTTGCATGCGGATAGCTAACATATGCTTTTTTGCTTCTCTCTTTCGTATCTCTTAAAAATATAGCGAATCTTAAATCATATTTTACAGATAAGCGCCCCTGATGTCAAACAGAAAGTACATTAGCGTGTCCAGGGTGACTCCATTATCTGGAAGCGCCTCTTCGCCTAGCTGTGACAACTTGCGTGAAATCTAGTAAAGCTTCACTGGACGCATACGCATGGAGATGAGCATTCGCATAACACTCCCATACCTCGGCTTTAAGTAGCAAAAAGACACCGATAATTCCGCTCACCCATTCTTCCACTTACATTTTTGATCGAAACCGCGGCTAACAGATGCTAACCCCAGCCGTTGCCCTCTAAATCGAGCATTGTCAAAACGATACTTGTCCGCTTATCGACCGCGTTCCATGAGGCCAATCACTACTCTTTGTATTGCGTAAGCGCTGCTTCTGCAGCCTTTTGCTGACCAGCCTGTTTGCTTGGACCTTCTCCGGTTCCCTTTAGCTTCCCCGCGACAAAGACGCCAACCGTGAATGTCTTTTCGTGATCAGGGCCTACCTCACTGAGAACTTTGTATGCGGGTGTATGGCCGTCACGACTTTGAGCGACCTCCTGCAAGTGCGATTTAGCATCAAGCCAAGAGCCCGACTTCAAAATGTCTTTAAATGTAACTAAGATGCTCTTCGTGATGAAACTCTTGCTAGCGCCGTAGCCCTTATCTAGATAGATAGCACCCACGACAGCCTCGTAACTATTTGCTAGGATCTGAGCTCGGGCACGATCGGTGCCATGTTTCTCGCCACGGCTTAAACGCAGGAACGGTTCAAATCCAAATTTTGTCGCTGCTGCTCCTATGCTTTCGGTGCGCACTAGGCTGCTCCGCCAATTGGTTAGTATCCCCTCAGGTTCACTAAAATTAGTATATAGGTATTCGGTTACTACTAACTCCAGGACTGCATCACCGAGGAACTCAAGACGTTCGTTGTGTTCTTGGACAGTCTTCTTATGTTCATTCAGATACGAACGATGAGTGAATGCTGTCACGAGTAGTTCAATGTTGTCGAAGCTTACACCAAGTACTTTTTGGGCAAATTCAATATATGCGTTATAGTCTTGCATCGCGTATTTTTTTCATTCCCACCAGTATTAACTTGCCAATATCATCATAGGCTATTTTATCGATAGCGTCTGTAGCGGGGAACCAAGTAATGGCATTGAGCCAATCTTCGGGATTGAGGTCATTAGTATCACCAAGCGCTTGCACCAAATAAATGTGCATGGTCATAAGCACCAAGGTTTGTCCTCGACGATAACGAAAGCTTACCTTACCGAGCCAATTAAAAACCTTCATCTCTTTCAGGCCAGTCTCTTCATTAATCTCTCGCTCGGCAGTTTGTTTTGGCTCTTCGCCTTCTTCAACATGGCCCTTAGGAATCGTCCAGCGATCCTTCGCATCTTGAATGAGTAAAATTTCTACTTTCTTAGGATCTTCATGATTTCGACGGAAGATGACGCCGCCAGCAGTGGTTTCGTGTACCACCTCTTGAATGCTTGGACGCCCACGCCCGGGCAGTCTGAAGGCTGGTAGCTTCGGGCGCTTCATTCAGCAGACTCCTCGGATTGATGAGTCTCCTTTTTAGCACTCTCTTCAACGGCTTCTGATTTTTCAGGCGCCTCATCGCCAGTGATCTGACGCAGTAGCGTGCCAAGCACCCCGTTTATGAACTTCGAAGAATTCTCACTGCCAAAAGCCTTCGCTAGCTCTACAGCCTCGTTAATAACAACTTTTGCTGGTACATCCTTCTCGTACTTCAGCTCATAGAGCCCTATGCGCAATACAACACGGTCCATGCGAGCAATTTGGTCGATTGGCCACTCTGGGGCAACCGGTTGAAGCTCGGCATCAAGCTCAGCCTCGTACTTATCTACGCCGCGTACCAGTCGTTCTATAAAGTCCTTGTCATCGACGGTAGCCTGGTATCTAGAGATATTACGAGTTAGGACTTCTTCTAGGTCAAAACTACCATCATTGGCGACACGACGAAAATCCTGCTCGAACAAGGTCTGCAGAGCGATAATTCGACCAAGGTGACGATTCGATGCCATATCTGTTAGTAGCTTCCTTACCTACCTAAGTATAGCCCGGTTCAGCGGGCATAGACTAGACAGCTTTTGTAACCTTGCCACTCTCGCGGGCGGTAGTGTAGGCCTTAACAGGGGACTTGGCATTAACTTTCCGTGCTAATTCCACAACGAGGTGGCTACGGCGTGAGCCTGTGCGGCGTGAGCTAGTACGTTTTTTGGGCTTACCCATAAAAAATGACTCCTATCGGATAAATACTTTTTAGCGATTATTAGTAGTATTATAGCGTGAAACTGCCTCTTGAGCAAGCCTACTTAGCGGCGACCATTCCCCTCAAAGCAAGTAAGCAGCGCTTCGTGCTTTTAGCTTGCGGAGGCGATTTTGCCTAAGCGGTTTCTGAGAAGAGGTATGGGTATACTGACAGCCTCTATTATTTCCTTGATCTGAGCGGCCGTGATGGTGCGGTAATCATGCTCCACCGGCACCGGCCACAAACCTGACAATTCTGCCGCTGCCGGCGTAAGCTTGGGACTGTCCGACTGACTGAAATCAGGATGACGTAATCTACTGCGTGGAAAGACAAGCCCGGTTAGCCGCTTACCTTGGAGGGCGACACCAAAATTAGCGTCCAGCAACCCGATATTCGGCAATCCCGTTAGAATAGCAACGGCCTGTCCGATTCCCTTAACTACATCCTCGTGATCGTAGCCGCGCACTACCAGCACAGTACGGTCGATAGACGTAGGTATAAACGCTTCTACGCTATCCGATGCTACAGGTAGCCGTAGCTTATCTTTGGGGCGTTCGGCTTCAAGGGTTTGGAGATCACCCAATATTGGGATATCACTGCTCAGGCCAGCCTGCAAGTGGAGATGATCAGGCGCGGTTGCGCCGACTTTGGGACCATTATAGAAAATGTAGTACGAGGGCAGGCCGGTAGCCAGCTCCAAGGCCGTATGCAGCTGCGGGCCAAGGTCCTGCGGGGCATGTGAACGATCAACGATGACTAAATGGCCGCGCAGGTAGGGATATAGGTTGCCGAGAATCACGCTATTGCCATACTCCAGTCCGCGTTCGCCATCCGTCAAATTCTCGGGGTCCAAGAAGCAAGAGGTACGCGTCATAGCGGGTGCCAAAAACTCCTTAGTATTGCGAGCGCGCCCGGGATTATGCTGAAGCGTGGCCGTGGCGTTGCCTAGCTCGACGTGCCTAGTTAACAATCCTCCTAACTGCTCGTAGCCATCCCTGAACCGTGGCGGCGCATGATCACTCGCTAAATAGGTTGTGTAGGCGCCCACCTGTTCCGCAATAGTCACAGGCACTGCTCCATCGGACGTAAATGGAGCCAGCTCGTCGGGACGCATCAAGCGACCCGTGTAATCTTGGTCTAATCGAAGGAAACGTTCACCCTCCTCTAGACCAATCGGAAGTCCATTCATTTAGCATCAGTGTAACATAAGCCGGTGACGTAGCGATTTCCGTTGGTTGTTCGCCCTGTTATTGGGCTCATGTGTAGGCTAGTAGATCGGTACGGCGACGATAATTAGTTTAGAAGCGTACGCTCATCAGTCATCAATTCCATAGCTCTAAGATACTTATGGAAAAGATGGTCGTTCGCATAGCACCTGTAGTCGCACTACTGCCGAGCGCGAATTCTTGGCTTTACAAAAACATCCAGCTCACATTAAAACCCTACAACCAAACCTTGAATCGCTTGATATACCATGTCTTTACTAGCTGTACCAAGATGAAATAGGACAGAAGTGTCCCAAAAAGCCACGGGAAGTAGGTCACGGGTAAGGCTTGCAAACCGATTTGATGCCCGAACGCAGTAAATGGAATAGCAAGACCCGTAGCCATAACGGCGACAGTGCCGAACAGAACCGGCTTCGCTGCCCTGCTTTGGATAAACGGAATTCTTTGAGTGCGCAACATATGCACGATAAGGGTTTGTGACAACAAGCCTTCAACAAACCAGCCGGTCTGAAAGAGCGACTGGTGTGCGATTGAGTTCGCGCCAAACACAAACCACATAATGAAAAATGTCGTAACGTCAAAGATGGAACTAGTCGGACCCATAAAAACCATGAAGCGAAGTATGCCAGTGGCCTCCCACTTTCGGGGTTTACGTAGAAACTCTTCGTCCATACGGTCCCATGGCAACGCAATCTGTGAGAAATCATATAACAAGTTCTGGATCAAAATTTGAATAGCCAGCATCGGTAGAAATGGTAGAGCCGCACTTGCAATAAGTACACTGAATACATTGCCAAAGTTAGAGCTGGCCGTCATCTTGATGTACTTCATAATATTGCCAAAGACAACTCTACCCTCCAGAACACCATTTTCCAGGACGAGTAAATCATTTTCCAGCAGAATAATATCCGCCGCCTCTTTCGCAATATCTACGGCCGTATCAACGGACACGCTCACATCTGCTTCACGCATTGCTGCTGCATCATTAATTCCGTCACCCATGTATCCTACCGTATGTCCTTTGCTCCTGAGCGCCTCAATGATGCGAGCCTTTTGTAAAGGATCGGTCTTCGCGAAGATCATCGTAGTTTCAGCTTTTTCGGCTAGTGCTTCGTCACTGAGGTTGTCGATCTCACTACCAAGCAACGTACCACCGCCAGTAAGTGCCACTTCCCGACAAATTCGATCAGTGACTATCTCATTGTCACCAGTAATAACCTTAACGCTGATGCCATGTCGCTCAAGGATCTTAACTGCTTCCTTCGCTGACGCCTTAGGTGGGTCAAGAAATCCAATGTAGCCCGCCAGCACTAGCTCGCTTTCATCGGATATCTTGTAGAAATGCTTCTTGTCGATAATCGGCTTATAGGCAATAGCAATAACGCGTAGGCCATCTTCGTTCATCTTTTTCGTTAATTCTACGACCTGCTTACGGACCCGTTCAGTGATGGGTATGACCTTGCCATGCTCCTCAACTTTCGTTGACAGTTGTAAAACCTCTTCGACTGCCCCCTTACAGATCAGGATATCGCCATTCCCTTCTTTCTGAAGGATAACTGACATTCTGCGGCGGGCAAAATCAAACGGGATTTCGTCAATCTTATGGTACATGTCTTTTTCAGCCGTCTCATGTAGCTCATCCTTTTTGTCAACTATAGCGACATCCATAAGGTTTTTGAGGCCAGTCTGGAAATAGCTATTGAGGTACGCAAGACTCAGAATATGGGCGTTCTCTTTGCCACCTGCGTCAAGATAGCGCATCAGCACCACACGGTTTTCGGTCAAGGTGCCGGTTTTATCGGTACAAAGAATATCCATCGCCCCGAAGTTCTGAATGGCATTCAGCTTCTTGATAATAACTTTCTTTTTGGCCATTTTTATCGCACCCTTGGCCAGATTAGCAGTTACGATCATCGGTAGCATTTCAGGTGTCAAGCCAACGGCAACCGCTAGCGCAAAAAAGAGGGCATCATGCCAGCTATGCTTAGTGAGGCCATTGAGCACAAAGACTATCGGCACCATGATAACAATGAAGCGAATGAGTAACCAGCTGACCTTATTCACCCCTTTGTCAAAGCTGGTCAAAGATCGTTGACCAACGACACTTCTAGCCATTGAGCCAAAGTACGTCCTGCTCCCGGTAGCGACGATGACACCTATAGCTGAACCGGTGACGACATTGGTACCCATGAAACAAAGCGTGCCCAGCTCCAGCGGGTTGCGTGCGGCGATCTCCGCTTTCTCTTCTTCAAGGTCGGATATTTCAGCCAATTTTGCATACTTCTCAACCGGCATCGATTCACCAGTTAAGGCAGACTGGCTCACGAACAAGTCCTTTGATGATAACAGTCGAAGGTCGGCAGGCACCATGTCGCCGGAGGATAAGCTGACAATATCGCCAGGCACTAACTCACTGATCGCTGTTTCACGTTGCTCTCCGGTCTGGCTGGAGATACTATCTTCATTTCTCTCATCCCCCCACTGGCGGGTAATAAGTGCTTTATTCTGCACCAGCTCTCTGAGTGATTGTGCTGCCTGTTGCGAGCGGAACTCCTGCCAAAAGCGTAAGCCAGTGCTGAGCGATATCATTGAAGAAAGAATAATAACTTTTGTCCAGTCCTCGTCGCCAGGTCTAGCTAATATAACATCAGTGAAAAAAGAGGTCGCGCCTAAAGCAACGAGTATAAGTGTAAACGGTGTCACGAATGCCCTAGCGAGCTGTAACCACCACACAGGTGGTTTTTCATGGGCAACTTCGTTCTTGCCATACCGACGCAAACGACCTTCGACTTCATGGACGGTCAACCCGATGATCGAGGATTCCAATTCTTTGAGTGCCCATTCAGGACTTGACTTGCCAAGCCGAAGGAGCTGCTTGACAAGTTCCGGAGCACGTTGGCCAGAGGAGGTAACAACCCCTCTTTCGACAACGCCGACAATATGTTTCGGTAGTATCTTTTTGACCATAGTGACCCTATCTATACTTAACTATTACTACGTACAACTCGTAAATGTGGGCAGGAGATCAGGAGGGCACGGTATATAGGCTTCTCCTCACAGAGAACTTCTCGTGCCAGCGCTTACAATCACTATATAGTATACGCTAAAGCGCTAAACGTAGCTTCTAGCATACTTGGCTGTCAACGGAAGCATCATGCTAAGACAATGTTTACAAGCTTATTTGGCACATAAATCAATTTTTTGATTTCAGTGCCGCTTACGTAGCCTGCAACTTTCTCCTGTTGCTTCGCAGCCTGCTCGATCTCTTCTTGCGACGCACCTGCAGCGACTTCAATCTGACCACGCAGCTTGCCGTTCACCTGTACTGCAATGCTTATAGTATCACTTACCAGGTACTGTTCATCGTGCTTTGGCCACTGAGATGTGTGAATAGAATCTTGATGGCCCAGCTGCTCCCATAGCTCGTCAGTGATATGCGGCGCGAAAGGTGCTAGTAGTTGCAGCAACGTTTCAATTGCCCACTTCCACGTTTCCGGTGCAGACTCAAATGGGACTTGAGACCGTGCTGCATATAGCTCGTTCACTGCAGTCATCATGGCGGCGACAGCTGTATTGAAGCTCATATGCTCCAAATCTTCAGTCACTTTTTTTATGGTCCGGTGGAGGATGCGTTTTAGCTCAACATCGTCACGCCTCTCAGGTGTGTCTGTCCTATCAAGATTGTTCTGTACCAAATTCCAGATGCGCTGCAAGAAACGGAATGATCCACCCATACCTTCAACGCTCCAGGCGGCAGACTGATTCCAAGGACCGATAAACAGCTCCATTATACGAATCGAGTCGGCGCCATAGCCCTGCCCAATAAGGCCTTCAGGTTCAATCGTGTTGCCCTTTGACTTGCTCATTTTCAAGCCGTCAGGAGCCAAGATCATACCGTGATTACGCAGCTTTTTAAATGGCTCGCCGAACTCAATCAGTCCTTCATCCTGCATGACCTTTGTCCACATACGCGCATACAATAGATGCATGACGGCATGTTCTGCGCCGCCGATGTAGTCATCAACGGGCAACCAATGCTTCACTTTCTCGGTATCAAACGGCTTTTCCTTGTTATGGGGGTCAGCAAAACGCAAAAAGTACCAACTGCTGCAGGCGAAGCCATCCATTGTATCAGTCTCGCGCTCTGCAGGACCATCGCACTTCGGGCAGTGCACATTTACAAAACCGGGTACTCGAGCTAAGGGGCTTCGGCCATCACCGCTCGGCTCGAAGCTCTCTACATCAGGCAGTACTACTGGCAGTTGATCTTCAGGGACGGGCACCGTACCGCACTTCTTGCAGTGAATCATCGGGATAGGCGCTCCCCAATATCGCTGGCGCGAGATCAGCCAATCACGTAAGTGATAGCTGTGCGTGCGGGTACCCATGCCGTTTGCCTCCATCAGGTCTTTCATCTTTTCAGTAGCCACATGGATATTGAGTCCATTCAATGGTCCAGAATTGATCATTTTCCCGGACTTTTCTTGAACTTGCTCAGGCTCTGTTATTGGAGAGTCGTCACCATCAACGCCAACCACCACACGCTCTATAGGAATATCGAATTGTTTTGCGAAGTCAAAGTCACGCATATCATGTCCAGGCACACCAACCACAGCACCCGTACCGAAACCCGCCAGCACAAAGTCTGATACCCATATTGGCAATCGCTTACCATTGAGAGGATTCTCCACATAAAAGCCGGTGAATGCACCTGTTTTTAAACGGCCTTCTTCTTGACGCTCAACCTCACTCTTGGCCAAAGATTTTTGCACATAATGTTCCACGGCCTGCCAATGTGATGCGCCTTCGGTAGGCACCACCTCTTGCTGCATCACTTTACGGACAAAATCATGCTCTGGTGCTAGGACTACAAAAGTGGCACCAAAATTTGTATCGGGGCGAGTGGTAAACACTGTAATCGTTTCATCAGCCTTCGCATTCACCACTTTATACATAATATTAATGCCCGTCTTGTGGCCGATCCAATTGCGCTGCATGTTCTTAATGCCTTCAGACCAATCGACTTCATCCAAGTCTTTCTCCAAACGATCGGCATAGTCAGTAATTCTAAAGAACCACTGCTTCAGCGACTTCTTCTCAACCTTACTGCCACAGCGCCAACATAGGCCGTTTTCGACTTGTTCGTTAGCAAGAACGGTTTTATCAACTGGGCACCACCACTGCAAACTCTCAGCCTGATAAGCTAGCCCTCGCTTGAATAGCAATAGGAAAAACCATTGTGTCCATCTGTAGTAATCTGGATCAGAGCTTGCAAATTCTCGTGACCAGTCATAGCTAAAACCCATCTGCATCAATTGTTTCTTGAAACGAGCTGTGTTTTCGACAATCGCCTGTTTGGGACTAATGCCAGTCTTGATCGCATAGTTTTCGGCGGGTAAACCGAATGCGTCCCAACCCATAGGGTGCAAGACATCAAAGCCTGACATTCGATTAAAACGGCTGACTACGTCACCGATCGTATAGTTGCGTACATGGCCGACATGCATCGCCGATCCACTCGGATAAGGAAAGTATTCAAGAATATATTTTTTTGGTTTTTTGAGATCGTCGATAGCCGCATAGATATTACTGTCTTGCCACTTTTGCTGCCACTTGGGCTCAATCTCTTTGGGGTTATATCGTTTCATATCATGTATATCTTATCAGCTATTGGGTTATAGAGAGAAATTTTGCTGCCCTCTCTTTGATTGTATTCTAGCTATGCTGCGATATACTGACCAAATGCCGCTATTACCGGATCAGGCCCTGGGCATACCCCTTGTCCCCACACCCCAAGTCGAGCTCTCGCCCGAGTTGACGGCCGAAGAGCATGCTATTGCGCTGCGACTTGGGGAAATCGCGCTGCCGGAGCTCATGGTACGAGTGAGTGATGACCAACGCAATGACTTTAGTGACACCTACCACAGAGTACCCTTACTTAAGCCTGAAGAAGTTGTTATCTTGGCCAAGCTTCGCGATAGAGGCCGTACGGCCGAGAGGCAGCTTGAGCTGCCTGAAAATGCTGAAGGGCTATGTACAATAGCTCTTGCCAAGGCAGTAGCCGCTGGAGCACGAGCGAAGCAACATCTTATTGTAGCTAATCTGGGGCTGGTAGATCATTTTGTAAACCAAAAAGGCCTGTCTGCGGTTCAGCGTACTAATGCTATAGATGAGGCAACTATCGGACTCGTCGCTGCGGCGGGCAACTTTGACTATACAAGAGGCGTTGCCTTTAGCACGTATGCATCCGCTACCATTAAATGGCATATACTCAAGGCTCAAGCTACTACACGAGTGGATCCAGTACTCTTTATTGACTCGAATCAGATATCAGGCAGCGGCACTCGACTTTTCCCAGATCCCAGTTGTATCGAGACCGAAGCATTGCAGCCCCTTCGAAGAGAGATCCTTACGAAAGTAATAGAGGAGGCAACGTTCCATTATAAATACGTAGAAAATGAACGAGCGAAACTCATCTTGAGGGAAAGTTTTGGTTTCAATGAAACCGGTAAACCCCTGACGCAAGAAGAGATAGCAAGACGAATAAATAGGACTCGACAACGTGTGAGTCGAATAAGACAAGAAGCGTTAGGCATCCTTTTAGCGAGTCACCCTGAGCTTAGGGAGCTTCTTGAGGCTTAAAATTGCTTCAGAAAATTAGTACTAAATACTGTATTCAGCTTCTGCCGATCACGAAAGCGTGCTTCACCTAATTCGACGAGGCGCGTGACAAGCTCCACGTTACTTATACCTCTCTGGCTCCAGTTATGCGCGTAAAGGCTACCCGGCAATGGGTTTACTTCATTAAAGTAGACCTGATTTGTTTTACTATCAATGAGCATGTCGATACGGGCAATACCGCTGCATCCAAGAGCCCGATATACCTGCAGCCCTACTGCCTCTGCTTTTTTATACAGACTGTCAGAAATTTTGGCTGGAATATTACTATATCCCTGAGCACCACGCTTGCCTGTTTTTGCACCACCCATTTTTTTCCCATTACCCATATATTTTGTGTCGAAATCAAAAAAGTCTTCAGCATTAAGTAGTGGCTGTTCAAGGTAGGCTGGCGTTAACTCATCACCATTACCGATAACCGGCAGGGTAACTTCAATAAGATTGTTCACCCCTTCCTCTACAATAATTGCGTCATCGTACTTCGCTGCTACCTCCAGGCCATTACGAAGCTCTGTCTCAGTAGTGACCCGTGACATACCTATACTTGAACCTAGATGCGCTGGCTTTACAAAAATCGGAAACCGCAACTCCTTCATAATCTGCTTCAGAGCTGCTGCTGGTTGCTGCTCTAACTGCGCATTGGTAAATGCTAAAAAGGTACTGACAGAGATGGCATGAGCACTCGCAATCTGCTTACTCAATATCTTATTCATAGCCAATACCGCAGCCTCCATGCTACAGCCGATATATGGCACACTTGCCATATCGAGCAGCCCCATGAGTGCGCCATCTTCGCCGTAAGTACCATGCATACTGGGAAATACTACATCAATCTTACGGTGCTGCCTGCGGCCTGCCAGACCACTGGCCTTGCTCAGCGTCATACCGCCATCGAATTGTACACTTGCAGGCTGGGTCCGAGCTGTAAGGCGCTCAATGGCACCTGACGTAAATAAGTCGATGTCTTTCAGCTTATCATCCCAAAACCAAGCGCCATTTTTTGCAATATATACTGCTTCAACCCGGTACTTCTTACTGAGCTCCAGGGGTTTTATAACGTTAGCTATAGAGGTAACAATAGATACATCATGCTCGGCACTACGGCCTCCAAAAATAACAGCAACTGTTTTCATACTTTCAACTTAACAATTAAGCACTACCATTACAATATACAATTAATATTCGGCGGCGATAAGCTCATCAAGTGTTCTTAGGTTCCCCTTTTCCAAAAAAGCCGCTTGTTTAGGAGCTTTTTATGATCGTTGTCGCGCGAACCATGGCGTTCAGTATAGCATAGCCATCTGCTATGCTTACATGCATGGATGTCATTGACCCTCGGCTAAATACCATAAAAGACTGTCTCTATCGGGTCGCCATAAAAGCGGTCATTATTCAAGATGGCAAACTCCTCATAACAAAAGAGCGCGAAGGCTGGTACGGCCTCCCCGGAGGAGGCTTGGAGCATGGCGAAACCCCCAACGCAAGCATTGCTCGTGAGCTGGAAGAGGAGATTGGCTTGCATGGTCAGGATTTCATGCTCGAAGACCAACCCTTATGTATGACCTATAGCGGTGTATCGGGCGGAATCCCCCGCGTTTGTATACTCTATCTGGCTACGCTCAAACCCCAAGCTCACTTGCACCAGAAAGAGCTCAGCTTTGAGTGGCTAGATTCATCCAGGCTCAGAGCCATTGAACTCGCACCAAGTACAAAAACAGCGAAGCCACTCTTACTTAGCCTGCTCGCTCCGCAGTAGTTGAGCAGTCATGTGATCTTCTGGTAAACGCTACAGTGTAAGCCACGCCATGCTAAAAAGGTAGATCTCCTACCTAGTCAAGCTGATTCCTTACGCGTAGTTGTCTGGCCAGTCGTTCTGCATCAATACGACATCGCCAGTGGCCACAAACAGCTTCAGGTTCGTATAGAAGTTGAGCGGGTCGGCTTCAATGAGTAGTTCACCTTTAAAGTCGGCAGCAGCAAGCCCCCTTTGGATAGCAGGCGTTACTGAATGTTCCATGAGAACAACGATATCAGGCTCGGCGCTGGCGATAAGCTTACCCATCTCTTCGTGAATCGCCATACTTTCGACTCCTTGATCCACGAGACCAGGAGTAATATACACACGACGCTTAGCAGGTAGCTCTTTAAGTAATTGCGTGCCGACGCGTACGCCTTCTATATTGCCGTTATAGGTGTCGTCGATGATCCAAGCGCCACCGAGCTGGTACGGTTCCATGCGGTGTTCAAAGGACTTCGTTTTTGCAACACCTTCCTCGATTTGTTTGTTGCCCAGCCCAAAGTCATGCGCAAGCGCAGCTGCCAAGGCCAAAGGCCCCACCTGATGACGACCAAGTAAGCCACTTTTAAGCTGTAGTGCCACCTTACCTTTCTGCATGCGAAAACGAGTGCCTTCCAACCCGATATGGACGTCATGTATCTTCCAGCCCAAGGCTTGCTTATGACTATATAGTTGCTGATCGGCTTGTACGAACTGGAGGGCATCTGTTGATTCTCCGTTGACATAGACATGTCCAGAAGGTACGGCGTTAGTAACAGAAAAAATATCCTCGGCGGCTCGCTCCAGCGTTCGATAGCGGTCTAGGTGCGCTGGCGCGATACCTGTAATAACTGCATGCGTGGGCTTGGTGATCTCCGTAAATCGTTTTACATCACCTGGCTGGCCCTCGCCATACTCAATAATAAGAATTTCTTCATTACCTTTTAGCTTTCGAGCGAATGCAGCGTGAGATTCGGATACATTCTTGTTTGCAGGTGTTGCAGCAACTTTTTTACCAGCACTGAGCACTGTGTACAATAATTCTTTCATGGTCGTCTTACCGTAGCTGCCAGCTATAGCGATTTTTGCACCCGAAAAGTCAGCGAATATGGCACGTGAGGCGTGTATCGCACGACGCTGGCGAGGCCTCACTATGAGATACTTCCCAGCCAGTAGCGGCACTATCACAAGATGAGCCCATACCACCGGGTATGCAAGCACCAAGGCAACGCCAAAGGCCAAGCCCCCGGTCAACCCATGCGCCCACCAACGATAGATGAGAAACAAGCCCGCCATAAGTTCAAGCAACATGCCAGTGCGAAGTGCCAATAGCAGTAAACGAGCTGCTTTCGTGGAGTCCAAAATGCGACGATACATGACTCGATCGAAATGCGTTGTATGCCAGAACCACTTGAGATATGGTGCCTCATGGTATTCGGTATTTTGCAGCATATAGACCAGCACTGTTGGTAAACGCCATGAATACAGGCTGAGTAATCCACGAATCATGCAGCAAAATCCTCAATAGCTTTGACTACGGCTGCGGCACGATCAATATGCACAAAATGTCCAGCTCCCGGTAATATTTCTAATGTCGAGCCGTCTATATTTTCGTGTAATAACTCACCGAATCGCACAGGGGTAGCAGTATCGTTCTCGCCGTAAATAAGCAAGACGGGTAGCAACAGCTGACCGGCATCAGCGCGTACATCATCGGCTACTACTTTTTTAAACGTCTCTTGCAAATGCTCAGCCACCAGCATGTCAGAGCCTACCGTACTATATACCCGCTTTCGCAATCGCTCCTTCACTCCTTTAGGCAATGGCTGCGTCAAGGCTTTCCCGGCCTTAGTCATCATTCGCAAAGCCTTGACGCGACCTCGGTACTCGCCGCGAATACCAGCACTAGCTAGTAGTACCAACTTGTCGGCTTGGAGCCAATTTCTTGAAAGGCCACGAACAGCTATCGCACCGCCATTGGAATGCCCAACTAAAAGCATAACCTGTGGTGCTTCAATTTTTTTAAGAAAATGGGCGACGAATTGCGCATAGTCATCCAGTCCCCACACCTCCTCAGGCGCTTGGGTTCCTCCAAATCCGGGAAGGTCAATAGCTATTACGCGAAAGCTGCTAGAAAGTGCTTTTTGCAATCCTCCTAAACCCTTCGTGCTGTCCCCCCATCCGTGAAGTAGCACAACAAGATTACCCTTACCTTGCACTTCATACTGAGTGAGTAGCGAATCTACGACAACTTGCATCTTCGTTCAATTATACCCTAAGTTGAGTGCAGCAGTTGGCTATATATACCTATAATGAGACGCCGCTCAAAGAGTTCAAGGCCGCGGCTGAGCTGCCCGTAAGCAGATTACTAATGATGTTTAGCAGTGTCTTGGAGCCGCTGGGAATTACCACATTGATTGGCTTATTATAATCGTCTGCGGTTAAGCGAGCAGTCAGCTTCGTGTCACCTTGTGTGGTCGTAAAGACTATTTGATCAATGAGTTTATTACTCTTTGTTACCCATATCTCCATCGGATACTTGTTGAAATCGACTTTATCGAGCTGATTATTCAGACTATTCAAATTGTCCTGCGTAATGGTCACGTTCTGAATGTTCTCACTCTTTACGGCAGTGATAAATGACTTTAACTTCACTTTATCGACAGTGACCTGGAAATGGAAACTGTTGTGACCCTTAATGCTTTCGGCGGCGAGACTCTTCTGTGCCACTAAAAATTTATTCTGTTTGTAGGCAGTCTCTAGTTTTTGGCGGTCAGTGGTGCTTAGCTTAGCGTTCAAACTAGCATCACTACCGGTTAACTGCTTGACCATGCTCTGATTAATCTGAATCCACTGATTATCTATACCAGCAATGATCGGCGCAAAAGCCGCTACAGCACTGCTGCCACTGGCCTTCAATAGTTGTGGGATGCCATTCAAGCCCCCTACCCGGGCGTACACCGTACTGCCATCTGCACTGCGAGCATCAAGCATAATGGTCGTTAGCAGCGCATCAACTTTGCCGCTCAGCGTAAAGGCACCGTTTTGGTCTGAAGCACCAGTGAACGCAACGGCGATAGGACTACTTTTGCCCGATGCGACACTGACATTTCCCTCAAATGACACACTAGTGACTTTTGAGGGAGAGAAGGTGTTTGCTAATGCCATGTCCAAAACATTTTGAGGCTTATTCATAGCGACGTAGTATGCTGCCGCTGTAGCGCCAAGTAAGATCACGATAGTCGTTGCTAAAATAAGAACGAAAAGGAGCTTCTTCTTGCTCTTTCGAGGGATGTCCACAACCGGAGATGTGGCCGTTACGTAATCGCTATCGCCTAGTGGTGGCGACGGTGCCATAGCGCTATTATCTGGCATTACCATACCAGTAGGAACAGGGCTTGGCGGCAAACCAACCTCAGAAGGCATGGCGGTTCTCGCTTCTATACCCGACTCTGGATTTATTTCGGGCGTCTGGTCAAATGGAGCTGGGGGCATAGAGGCATCAACGGGTTGTTCCATGTCCGGAGTCTTGCTGGCTTCGTCATTGCCATGGAGCTTAGCGCTATCAATAACTACTGAGTCACCACCGGAAGCGTCAGATTCAGAGGAATGGGCACCACTCAAGCCCTCATCTTCGGCTACATCATAATCATTCGTTGTCGATGTAATTGGTAGCTTAGAAGAACTACTAGCAGCGCTGTCCGAGAATTCATTTGACGAAGAGAATGGTTGCTTTTTTGGGTCCATGGCACCTTTACCTTAATTTATAGATACATTTGCTATGTCTTCAGGTTAGCACAAGCAATATGATTTGCAAATCCAGCGGTCTACTTATGAGTAGACACTTATTGCTGGAGGCGTGTCAATCGCTGCTGCAAGGCTTGCACGGTAATAGGGTGGGTCGGTACAGCGATACTAACTGGAACATCGTAGGCGGTATAGGTTTGTGTGGCTCCGGCTGCGGGTACTGCAGCCGTCACAACCTGCTGTGAACGTACATCAATAGTAAGCTGCAAATGAGACGCTTGCTGCCCTTTAAAGCTCGTGGGGTCTAACTGGTCAAGTGAATGAATGCCCATAAGTTGGGCAAAACGCTGCATAAGCGCTGCATAAGCCACGGGCTGTACAGAAACGGCGTACACGTACTGCAGGCGGCCATTGACATGTTGTTTTTTAACCGCTTTGTAATCAGTTTGATATACCGAGTCGGCTTTAATTTCCTGAATGAGTTTTGTACGTTGTGTAGACTCTAAGTTTGCAACCGGCAGGGCAACTCCTCCGATTGGCAGGCCGGTACCCAATACTGCCTGACCGAACAACTGGGGCTGGGTTCTTGCGTCAGTTTTCGCCCAGACGCCAATGATGCTGGCAAAATTAAGCGCTGTACCATGCTTATTTTTCTGATTCGTATGTATGCTTAGGTAGCGTGTATAGTCGGCCTTTGGTGTGCCCACAAGCTCATCGACAATGGTAGTACCATTTTGGTTTAAAGTCGTGAGCGAATGACTCAGATTGCTAGCGCCCAATGAATACTGAACGGTCTGGTTCAAACTCGCGCCATTATTACTCTGCTGGGCCTGAATTGTAACAGCACTAGTGCTCAAACTTTGGCTCACGGTGTCCCAAAAAATGCGTTCAGGATTCGTACTGACCTTAGCCCACCAAAGCCAGCCGCCTATTATAAGCAGTAGCACGCCAGCACCATACAAACTACGCATAGGATATTTCTTTATGGTGTTCAATGGTTCTGGCAACATGTTGGTATTGTAGCAGCTATTTGGTCTGACGGCGAAGTGTAGCCGCACCAAGCAAAATTGCTAGTAAAGCGAAGCTAAGTACTACGATAAGATCAATATATGTACGCTGAGTCAATGTTGTCTGACGCGAAACTCGGCTCATGGCGTCTACGGCATACGTCAAAGGCAAACAATTTGCGATCCAGTGCAATGCGGTCGGTAATGTTGCTACTGGCACCAATAGGCCACATAGTAAAGCCTGAGGCAGTACCAATGCTGGCATAAACTGAACTGCCTGAAATTCAGTACGGGCGAATGCACTCGCAAGCAATCCAAGTGTCGTCCCCAATACTGCATCAGCTAAAGCAACAATGATCAGAAACCATTCCGGTCCAGCCACGTGCATACCGTAAATATGAATCGAAACCTCAGTCGCCAAGGTTGCCTGTATAATCGCCAACAACCCAAAGCTAAGCGCATAGCCTAGCAGCAAGTCCAACTTGCCGATCGGCATCGTGAGCAGACGCTCTAGTGTACCGCTAGACCGTTCGCGTAATGTAGCGATAGAAGTGATCAGGAACATGACAACAAACGGAAAAATACAGAGCAGGGAGGGCCCGATATGGTCGAATACGAATGGTATATTGTTGTATATCCAGGCAAGCAGTCCCAATAGTACCAGTGGTACGACAAATATTAAGGCAATGGTACGAGGATCATGGAACAGCTGCATCAAAACGCGTCTTGATGTTGCTAGCGTACGCCGTGGACTCACTGCGCACCTCCAGCCAATTGCAGAAAAGCATTCTGTACACTATGGGTATTAGTGCGGTCTAACAACGCACGCTTGGGACCATGACTAAGCACCTTGCCATCACGGAGCAATAATAAGTCCGGGCAACGTTCGGCTTCATCCATGACATGGCTAGAGATAAGCAGGGTTCGCCCCCTCCTGGCCAAAGAGCCGAACAACTGCCATAGTCGCTCACGCAATACCGGATCTAAACCAACAGTTGGCTCGTCGAGTATAAGGAGTGCTGGGTCGCCCAACAGCGCTATAGCCAAGCTGACTCGGGCACGCTGTCCACCGCTCATAGAACCAACCAACTGAGCGGTCTGCTTCTCCAAGTCAACCTCTTGAATGACGCGGGTCACATCGCTCTTTGCTATTCCCAGAATGCTAGCAAAATAGACTAAATTCTGGCGAGTAGTGAGATCATCATAGATCGCCGGAGATTGCGTAACATAGCCGATTCTTGAACGTAGCCCCTTGCTGCCAGCAGCCAAATCTAATACCTGCAAGCTCCCCGCAGTCAAGCGTTGTGCGCCAACAACCGAGCGTATTAAAGTCGTTTTGCCAGAGCCGCTTGGTCCAATTAGTCCGGTGATTTTACCTGGGGCAATTTCGAATGAGACGTTAGCTAATGCTTTTGTGCCTTCTCGCACCACAGTCACACGCTTAGCGACAATCGTATTGTCTTGCATATGCTTGTAGTATCGTCGGCATAGTGGAATACGTCAAGGCGTGCAAGAGGCCGATCTCGACATCGTATTCCGAATCAAGTACCTATGAAAGTTTTGAGATCGACCCAGTCAGTCGAGTAGCTTCACCGCTTTCTGTTCTCTGAACAGTTGCACGATCGCGCACGAGCACATAAGCATTATCTGCGCCTCGAAAGCGATAGTCTACTGTCCAATTCGTGGCCATTGGATCAGTCAGCTTATCCATCTCGAGATTGAGCCGCATAGCGTCCTCAGGATGTATGTGATCAGTCCACCATTCAAGATTATTCGCTGGCTCTAGGTCGCTATAGCCATATGCGGCCTGAAGTCCGCTATCCCAGGAAAGCTTGCCACTATTGAGATCTAAATCATACAAGGCAATATCGTTAGTAGCATGGTCCATAGGGAATATCATAGCAAAAAGCTCATGGCTAGACGAGCTACTGTGGTTCTTTTACAATGCACATATGGGAAATCGGGTTTTGCTAAACCAAGACAATATTATCGTAATCGAAGTAGTGGGTGACCAAACGCCCGCATCTGTAGAGTTAATGGGGCGGCAAACTGACTTACTACTGACTGAACTAAAAACACTTGGGAAGCCTGGCCTCATTCTTGATGATCTTATGCAAATAGGAGCCGTAGGTGCAGATGCCAGAAAGGTCGTTGTAGAGCTTGGTGAGTGGCTGGACTACGACAAGCTTGCCATGCTTGGCAAAGGCGGCATTATGAAACTAGGCGCCAACCTCATGCTACGCGCCACGGGTCGTAGCTATAAGCTTCGCTATTTCGACGATCGCCAGAAGGCAATCAATTGGCTACAAGCCTAATATACCCCGTAAAGCAATGCAGATGACCTACAAACTCTGCCCTGATACTCTTCATGGACATATGAGAGCGATTACGGCTGGCAGAAAACTTGATCGACCTCCCACCGCGAGCGACGCTACTGCCGAACAACTATTCTGGAGTCACCACCTTGGGGTGGGCTAGCCGTCCGCCCAAAAGCCTGGCACATCTAGTCAAGATTCAAATAAGGCTGGTGGAGTATGGCGGATTCGAACCGCCCACCTCCTGCGTGCGATGCAGGCGCTCTACCAAATGAGCTAATACCCCAAAATTTGCCAATCAACTTCGGTGGTAAGCTCCAAAAGCTTACCACAAAACGTTATTTCTGTCATACGGCTTGACGTGCTCCGGCGGTTTGTTCTGATGAACGACTTCCCGGCTATTGCTTTAACGTCTAATCGCCTCCTAGGCCGAGCCACAACCCTCGCAAAACTCTACTATACTCATCCAGCACGAGCTAACTGACACAAACACAAATGAGTCATATTCGGTGGACAAATTTTGGGATACGGCTCTGTTGCCACGATGATCACTTGGTGCAAGCATGCACCCGAAAAGTCATATTTTATGTTTTGTCGCCTGCTTCTTTTGTTGACTTGAACGACTCCAAAATATTGGAGCCCAAGGTACCACAAGAGCAGCGGGCAAAATAAGATAGACTATGTAATTCGTAGGCCAGCTCTCTAGAACCGATAACTGCACCCTAAAGATGGCTGTAGTACCAGGCCAATTGGCGTATACCCAGTACCCAACCTGCGCATTCTGGGACTCCCATATCAGGGAAAGCAATACCGATGATACAAGAATACTCAAAACTGGCACAAAATACCCGTGCAATACACTACGTATAAGAGAAGGTAATTCCCGCACATACAGCACTGCTTCGCCGATAAACCATACTCCTATAAAACAAATAATGATGTAGCGCAAAGGGGGTGCATAGAGCGCTGGCCCTAAGGCATTAAAAACATACCCACCTTTTAGCTGATAATGGAAGAATATCTCAACAAGCCCGAAAAGTAACAGACCCATACCTATGGCGCCAAGCGCGGTATACAACGTATGCTCGATCTGGTGATATTCTAGCCGTCCCTTTTTCTGATCGCCACCTTGTGTAATAAAGTGGTCAAAAATAGCCTTACTAGCTAGGTAACTTTCGACAATCATCACCCAGTAAAAGATAAAGCTCGGAACAAGTGCTGGCCAGTAGAACCAGGACGGATAATAAGCATAGTACCAAAGCTTACCTAGCCATTGGGCAAAGATTTCCGCGAACAACCCGACACCAGCAGCAACCAATAAAAAACGTAGCAATTTCCATGAATCACCGCGCGCCAGACCCAAAAGTGATACACCATTAAAACGCTGCACGATTCCTTCACTCAGCACAATAACGCCCAGTGCAAATAACGCGACGCAAGGGGTTAGAATAAATCCCGCCGCAAAATGGTGAGTATTCGACCAACTCTTCGGTACAAGCAGCTGACCATATGAGAGCGCTACTAATAGCAAGCCAATCTGCAATTTTCGATTCATCTAACACTCATCATAGCAAAAACCAAGAAAGGCCTAAAGCATATGTGGATAAAATTCCTGCAGCACACGAAAAAAAGCATGACCAAAACGGCCTGGATAGACTTTAAGCTCCCTACGAGGCTGCGCTTCTGTTAATGCTCGATATGATACTGACTCGTGATTCAGTACAAATGGTTCATCGGAATGAATCTCATACAAAGTAAAATGCCTTGGAAGCAAATGAAGCTTGGCACAGACGAATATCAGGCACTAGGAACAACTTCTTGAGAGAAATAAATTGCAGCCCGAGCAACTTGGTCATTCGTTTCCAGGTAACAATCGCTGCCATCGCACTGTTCAGGGCAGTTTACTCCTTCGAACATGCTGCATTTTCGATCCATGATATTCAATGTGTCGAGCTGTGGCTCTATATAAGTTAAATCGGTCTCGCCACTTAGTGATGACTCTATATGTTCACTCATAATTTGCTCCTTATCGCATATGGTTCATTATAGCCATTGCGACTTTAGTGGTCCACTCATTTATTATGAGACGCTCTTTATACTAAAATAAACTTACTAGTATTGTCTGGCTACTTTGGGATAACTTCGACGCCTATCTGCAGAGTGACGAGCCACAAACAATCAAGAGTACCACTCTGATAGATAGTACCCTTGATGATCAATCTCTTGCAGGCCTGCTTGAACTTACGTTGATCGCAGATTCTGATAGCGGAGTTATAGTGGAACGTAAGGGACATTAAATAACTTTTGGCGACGATCCCGAGCACGATACTAAGGAAATACGCGAGCTCTTGGATGAGAGCGATAACGTCACGCAGCCTCATAGACGATAAGAATTCGACGATGATATAATGCAAAGACTATGAAAAACTACTGCTACATTGACGGGCAGAACTTACACTTAGGAACTGCCGAGACGGACCCATCTTGGCATACTTGATCTAAATAAATTCAGGATTTACCTGCGCGAGAAGTACAACGTGGAGAGGGCCTTCTATTACCTTGGTTATGTGCAAGAGGGAGTGAAGATTGAGCAGTTGTATGAAAATATTCAAAATGCTGGCTTCATCCTCGTATTCAGACAACACAATTCTGCTATGGTCGGCAACAAAAAAGGAAATGTAGACTCCGACATCATCTTTTCTGTCATGAAGCGTCTGCAGAAAGATTCAGATTTCGACAAAATCGTACTTGTCTCTGGTGACGGAGATTATAAGATGCTCGTTGATTATCTGATTGAAGAATCTAAACTAGAGAAAATACTCTTCCCTAACAAAAAATTTCGTTCGTCTTTATATTAACAAATAGGCGCCCCTTACTTTGCATATCTTGATGATAAAGACGTCAAGAAAAAGATAGCCCGTACATAAGAAAAGAGCTCCTTAGGCAATTAACCGTTTGGAACTCTCTTCGTCTTGATGCTCAAATTGTAGCACATTTGCTGCACCAAAACAACATGTCCTCTTTCACGGCTCATTACACTAAAACGGAACAACCAGTAAACTTGTAGTCGTAACGCTAACAAGTAAGAAAGGTTGTTCCTAATGTCTAAATTACCAAAGTTCTCCAGTAATAAGAAGTACTGGATGCACCTTAA
>Ga0247666_1000079_pt1 | contig 50762 bp, 31 predicted proteins | sample CNK07_metaG_FD_183025 | JGI IMG/M metagenome (GOLD analysis project Ga0247666, IMG submission 183025) | Soil microbial communities from Purdue University Martell Research Forest, Indiana, United States - CNK07 | ecosystem: Environmental > Terrestrial > Soil > Temperate forest > Bulk soil...
ACCACCGCCAGCGTGTTTTTCAACAGCCGGACGTTCTTCCTTTACAACAACGCGGTCCAGCTTGCGGCCAGCTCGGCCACGTCGAGCTGCACTTCGGGCACATCCTGGAACGGCAGCATCTGTCAGGCGCCGACCATGTCGGGCACTTTGACCGTCTCTCCCTCGTGCGTCATCCCGGCCGGAGCGAGCAGCTGCTCGGTCAACCTGAGCTGGTCGACGATCAACCCGGTCGGAGTCTCGGCCGTCACCTCGAACACTCCCAGCGCGAACACGCAGATCGCCTCTGGCAATAACGGGTCGACCACCGCCAGCGTGTTTTTCAACAGCCGGACGTTCTTCCTTTACAACAACGCGGTCCAGCTTGCGGCCAGCTCGGCCACGTCGAGCTGCACTTCGGGCACATCCTGGAACGGCAGCATCTGTCAGGTAACGGTAATTACTTTCCTTGCGAACCCGCCGACAATCACGACAGGTCAGTCGTCCATGCTGAGTTGGACTACAACCAACGTCGCATCAGTCACGATTAGTGGAGTTGCCGGAACATTGCCCGCTAGCGGCTCCATATTGGTCAACCCAACGGTGAACACGACATACACTTTGACGGCAGTTGGATCTGGCGGGATAGCTACAAGGACGACGCAGGTGCTCGTTGGAGACGCGTGTCCGTGGACGATCCCATCCATGCCAGTTGACTCTGAATCTCGACTATTCGAGGACGCAGCAAAAGGACCGGATGTCTGCGCTGCGCTCTCGGAAAGCCTCGTACCCCCGTCGGTTGACGAGGTATTGAGCGCAGACGTGGACAGTTTGGCTAAGAGTTTCCCCTCGGGCACAGTCTCGCGCGTATCCGGCTATCGTCCTTCAACGTATCAAGATCACCTCCACGACGTGAAGCTCCGCCACGATAGTCTTGTTCAATCGCCAAACAAGGCTGCCAACTGTACGGAACTGGCGAACTGGGTAAAGGCCGAGATCATTAAGCACTGCCTCAAAACCCACACAACTGACAGTTTGTTGGCAGTCGAAGGACAGTCTTCGCACACTCTCAACCCCTCCCGCGCGCTGGACTTGAGGATAGATCCCTCAATCGTTGTCTCTAGCACAGTGCTTTCTCGCTTTGGGTTGGCAAGGTGCACGACGGACTCCGCTTTTCATGTTCAACTAAGCACAGACCCAAATCCATGCAAGCGACCGCAGTCAGTGGTGGCAACAGCCTCCCTCAGCTCATCGACCTCGGGCGCCAAGGCCTCAAGCTCACTGGGAACGATTAGGTTACTGCTAACGGATCCCTCCGGCCGGCGAATCGGCTACGATCCACTCAATGGCACGGTTGTGAACGATTTCGCGTCGAACGCCGCCGAGTATTCCGGAGACGACTCGACGAATCCTTCAATCAGGATTGCCGACGCAGGCAGCGGAATCTACAGACTGACAGCGGTCGGAGCCGGAAGTGGTGCCTATGAGTTGATATTTCAGAGCATCGACGCTGACACCGGCGAGGTAGTATCGGAGCAGAAGACTCTCGGGTCCAACGCCTCAGACATTCCCACAACGCCTGTGAGTATCCCAGTCCAAGTAGAGACTAGCCCAACCTCTTCACCTTCGCGGCATCGAGGCGTTGCGCATCCTTAAAGGACTCTTGGCTTTCGGCGCGGTCACACTGAATCGAGCGGAACGAGGAGGCGGGGTCATCGCCCCGCCTCACCTCCCGCCACGCCGGCCGACGAACGGTGTAGGAGCGGTTCGTTATTTCGAAGCGACCCCTGGTCAGACGAACCTTCCCCAGAACCCTTTTGGCAAAGAGCGACGATCTTCGCCGCATGAAACCAAAGCCCTGCTTCATCACCTTACACATCCTGCACCTCACCATGACGCGGATCAACTCGCGAGACAATTTCGTAGCATCGAATATCTGACGCTCCAGACGTTCGGTACAACGCGGACGTCATTCAAGAGCTCACCGCTGGTCATGAATATCTGAGCGTCAGACATTCGCAAGGTCGCCGGACCCGCGAATGTCTGACGATCAGAGATTCGTTATGACGCGGTACCTTGCGAAGCACTTTCGTAGGATCGAATGTCTGACTCTCGGACGTTCGGTACAACGTGGAAGTCATTCAAAGCTCGCAGCGAGTCATGAACGTTGAGCGCAAGACACTCGCGGAGTTACTCAAGCTACCAATACGCGGCAAGGCCGAACGCTTCGAGGCGGTTGGATAGCTTCCGGTCGAAGGTCGCTACCGCTTCGTATCGATTCGCGGCGGCGACGGCGACGATCGCCGCATCAGCGAGTCCGGGAAGCGGTTCGGGCCAGACTTCCAGCACGCGCTTCCACGAGCAGTCATCCACGATCCGCATGCCGGGGAAGGTGACGACAGCGCGGACTGTGGCCGCCAGTCGCTGCGCAGTCAGCCCGTACTGGCTCTGGAGCACGTACGCGATTTCGAATACGACGGACTGGGGGATGATGCCAGCGATTTCGCCGTCTTCGGCGGCGGCGAGAAGCGCTCGTGCTGCTGAGTGCTGTGCCTCGTTTCGCTCGACAAAGAACGAGACGAAGACATTCGCATCGACGACGACGCTGCGCTCCTCAGATGCGTGCTCTGGTCTTCCGGGCTCGAGCGACCGCCGTCAATGCGTCAGGGCCGTGTTTGATGAAGCCTTCCAACTGGTAGAGCGCGGGCCGCTCCGTCGTGATCACGACTCTGCCGCCTCGAACTTCCCAAGTCAGTTTGTCACCGGAGTCGATGTTGAGCGCTTCGCGGACTTCTTTCGGAACTGTCGTCTGGCCTTTGCTGGTGATTCTCGAAGTAGGCACGGTGTGTGTCCTTACGAAATATACGGCAGCTAAGGAATCGCTGCGCGGACCCTAGTTATTTCGGCAGAATCGGTCCGCGTTGTCGGAGACGCCGCGAGAATTTCAAGGATAGACCTCAGTCCTCCAAAACTTGCCGCGGCGTCCGACTCGCATCGACACATGCAATAATCCGTCAGAGATGCCGGCACTTCTCCACAAGCTCAATTACACGTACGCCGAGTATCTCGGGTTCGAGGCGTCGAGCAACGTCAAGCACGAGTTCCTCGGCGGCCAGATTTACGCGATGGCGGGCGGCACGCCTGAACACGCAGCGCTCGCGGCGGCTGTCATTACCTTGCTGGGCCCTCAACTCCGCGGCGGCGAGTGCCGTCCGTACAATTCCGATCTGCGTGTTCGCACGCCCACCGGTCTTACAACGTACCCCGACGTCACGATCGTCCGCGGGCCACGTGAGATCGATGGCATTGACCCGTTGGCGGTCACGAATCCGACGCTCATCGTGGAAGTCCTGAGCCGCAGCACCGAGGAGTACGATTCGAGCGACAAGTTCGAGCACTACAAGACGTTCCCGTCCCTGCGTGAGTACGTGCTCGTCTCTTACCGCGAGCGCTCCGTGGAGTTCAGGTCGCGCGGAGAAGATGGTTGGCGAACGACTGTCGTTCACGAAGGTGGGATCGCAGACCTTTCGATCGGCGCACGGCTCGACGTCCGCGAGCTCTACGATGCCGCAGCAGAGCCGTCTGCGTAGTACTCATCGCGCTCGGACTGTTGCCCGTCGTTTGTCCAACCGCAGCCGCTGCTCGCACGGCTCACCTTCTATTGCGCGGAACATCCCGCAAAATCATTGGCGGCGCCGACAGGACTCGAACCCGCGCCATCCGGCGTGACAGGCCGGAGGGCTAACCGACGGAACTACAGCCCCGCATCGTCACTGCTGCTAACCTCGGGGGCGGAGACGAAAGAACATGGCCAGGCGCGGGTCGGACATCGATGCGGAGATCGACGCTCTCTTCCAACTTTCCCTCGGCGAGTTCACCGGGGCTCGCAATGCGCTTGCGAAGCAGCTGAAAAACGAAGGGCGGATGCTCGACGCAGAGCGCGTGAAAACGCTCGCCAAGCCGCCCTCGCCGGCGTGGGCGGTGAATCAGCTCTACTGGCGGGATCCGAAGGCGATCCAGCGTCTGCTCACTCTCGGCGAGCGTGCTCGCAAGGCACAGACCGGTCAGCTCAAGAGCGCCGATCTGCGCGCGCTCATGGAAGAGAAGAAGCAGATGACGATGGCATTGCTGACGAAAGCCTCGGCGATTCTCGAGGAGGCCGGACAGGCCGCGTCGTCCGATTCGATGCGTCGCGTGTCGGCCACGCTGGAATCGCTGGCAGCCTGGGGCCACATGGAAGGCGTCCCCAGGGCCGGCCGCCTGACCGCCGATCTCGACCCGCCCGGATTCGACGCGCTTGCCGTACTGATGGGCGGAAACATCGAGGCAGCGAAGGTACTCCCCTTCCGTACTCGGAAACCGGTCGAAGATCCGGCGGCCATGCGCGCCCGCCTACACGAAGCCGTGCAGTCCGCGGAAAAGATGCTGCGCGAGGCGCATCGCCATGCGGAGCGCGCGGAATCGGCACTCGCGAAATCCAACGCGCGCGTCGCGGCGGTGGAAAGGCAAAGGCATGAGATCGAGGTGCGCTACGCCGAAGCGAAAGAAGCCGCGCGGCTGGCCTCGAGCGAAACAAAGAAGACTGCGCAAGCGGTCGCCGATGCCGAACGGTCGCTTGCGAAAGCGAAGGGAACGCCCGAAACGTAAGGTCGCCCGCGTTCCCGCCTGTATTTCCTGGCAACCCAAAAGAAGACGCAAAAACCGCCAAACGGCGTGGTTAACAACTGAATTAGGCGTGTCCGACATGCCTCGCACCCGGCGACCTCCGGCGTGACAGGCCGAAGGGCTCACCGACTCGCACACGACCATGATGAACGGCCTCGGGATCGTAGCTGGGGCGTCGGCGGCATCGAGGCCGAGGCGGGGATGCGACGTCGTCGACGCGCATCTGACCGGCCAGCTCCGCGAAGGAGTCAACAGCAATACAGGATCCGGCGGGTATGTCCACCGCCGGAAGCTGTTGGGTCCACCCTCGCGCAACCTCACGGATACGCCGAGTTCGAACACCCCACATCGACTGAAGCGAATCCCGGCGGCCAGGTTGGACGTGGGTTTTTGTTGACGACGCAGGATGAGCTGGGGGCGGCAGGGATGCCGGGATCCGTCGGGATCGTCGCGGCCAGCTCGTAGTGGAGGTAGAAGTCGTGGCTGCCGTCGTGCTGTTCGGTCGCGCCGAGGTTCGAGATCGTGATTTCGGCGCCGTCGCGGAGAAAGATCTCTTTCGGAAGTCCGGATCCGAACGAGCGAATGCTCAACCGCGGGGACCCCTCTGTCTCCGTCCGCAGCATGCCGAACACCGCGCCGCCTTCCCTGAGCGTGCCGGCGGAGAGGGTGCCGTGCGTGACGTCGAAGATGCAGGCGGCCCTTCGCAGATTTTCGTCCTCGATGGCCTCTTTCGAGGGCGGACCGACGTTCGGCATGATTGCGCGAAGCGAGGGCATGCAGGTCTCGAAGGATGAATGCCGTTCGCGAACGGTCGTTCCGTTTTCCAGGCGCATGCGCGCGCCGTTGAGTCGCCACTCGTGGATCAGCCCACCCGTTCCCGGCCAGATCAGGGAATCCATATTGAGGATGTCCTGGCCGGCGATCCGGAGCGTGGGAACGTGCGCGTGGATCTCCGGGTGAACGGAGCTGCCTTCCGTCGCGTTGACGAGTACGACGCGCGGGGGCAACGCCGGCGTGTCCTCGTCCCACCAAACGTGCGTACAGATACCGATGAAATAGACGCTGATACCCATAGTCGCGATCCTCCCCTCGTTTCAGAACTTCGGATGTGATTCGTCAGAACGCCGACGGCAAACCATTCCAGTTGATCGGTGGGATGCCGGGACAATGCGTCGATCTGTGCGCGGCGGACGGCTTCGGCCGGATCGGCGCCCGCCGCGAGATGGCGGTGGATCTCGTAAAAGACGCGATGCGCGTCCTGATCCCCGATCGCGGCGAGGGTGCCGATGACATCGCCGGCGCCCGCGGCGAGAAATCCGCCGCCGAGGCTCAACGAAAACGCCTGCGAGTCCGGTCGGCGGAGCGTCTCGCATGCCGCAAGCACCACGGTGGTACCGGAAAGAAAAGGCTTGCCGGCGATGCGCCGCCACGACATCCACTCGCGCGCATCGCCGTGCAGGGCGGCGAACCCGAGCATCGGCTCTTCCGAGCCGGTGCGAACCTGCGTGTGCCCGGCGATGTGGAGAACATCGGTCCGAATCGCCACGACGTCCGCGAAGGTCGCGCGCTCGAACGACTGCGCGTAGAGCCGGCGCACATCGTCCAGCTCATCGCGCACGTGCGGGAGTCCCGTCGAGCCGCCACGTTCCCCCTCCGGCAGCGAGACCATCGTCAGCGATTGCGGTGTCTTTGCCGGCTCGCCATCCCGCAGTGAGAGCGCGCTCAACGCGAGCGCGACGGGCGTGCGCTCAATCAGATGACGCTGGGACCGCGCGTCGTATAGAGCACCGAACGGCACAGCATCGAGCACGGGGTCGGAGACGACGATCAGGCGATCCGAGGAGAGGATTGCTGCCTCCGCCGGCTGCACGAGGATCGCGTAGAGGCGGGAGAGCGCGTCGCGCTTCCCGTTCGCCGCGCCCGTGGCGAGGCCGGCCAGCGCCTCCCGCTCGATGGGAGCGCGCGAAACGCGCAGCGCACCGGCAGTCACGCAGAAGGTGATCGTCTCCTCAGGCAACGCCACAATCTCCAACACGGATGTGCCGGTGTTCCGGAGCCGCGTCTGCAACTCAGCCACGGTCATCCCTGCGTCGCCGGCGACCTGCGGATGCGACCGTTCGGCATACGCGAGAGCACGCGCGGGATCGGCGCGTTGCAGGGAGACGCCGATCGCTTCGTGAAACAGCGATCTCCCCGCGTCAAAGACGCCCGTGCCGATCACCGTGCCGGAATAGCGGATGCGGTGACGCTCGAGCTCGGAGATGCCGCGCTCGAGATCGTCCGCGGCGGCGGCGACGTCGCCGAGCGCCCGCGCCGCCCGCGCACGGAGCAGATAGGACTCTGGGAGGAAGAAGGCCCTTTCGCTGTTCCGGTAGCCGTCGATCGCGCGAGTGAGTTGCGCGCGCGCGCCGCGCGGATTCGTGCGCAGCATCGCCGCGCCCGACGCAAACGCGGCGTTTTCGAGCACCCGCGCGCGGAGCGCGGCATCGTCGATGCGTCTTGCAGTCTCTGTCGATTCCGAAACCATCCGCGATGCGGACGCGTCGTCGTCGAGTGCGGCGGCGAGCACCGCCGCGCGCGCCAGCGCATTCGTCAGCAGCACGTCGCTCTTCAACCGGCGGCAGGCCTCGATCTCGAGATCGAACATCGAGCGCGCCACGTTCAGGCGTCCGGCCCGCAATGCCGTCCGCGCCGCGCTGCCGAAGTTCACCGCGAGAAACTGATCGCGCCGTCCCTCCGCGCTCTGCAATGCGAATGACTGCATGCGGGCGCTCCACGATTCATCGGAACGTCCGATGCACGCCAGCGTGTCGGCGAGCAGTCCGCGGATGACGCCGAGGTGGTTACGCTCGCCGAGACGATCGAACGCCGTTTCCGCGGCGCGCAGCAGCGGCAGGGCGCTGCTCCAGTCGTCGTCGTTCATAAAACAGAGCGACAGTTGCCATCGCACCTGCGCGCCGAGGGCGATCCACTCCGGATGAGCGCCGGCTTCGGCGAGAAGAGAGGCCAGCTCCGCACGGGCCGCGACGAGGTCGTTCTGGTCGTAACGCGTACAGGCGGCGAAGTAGCGCGCGAGATAGGCCATCGGACTGCCCGCGCTCGCGAAACCCGTCGCCGCGCGGCGAAGGTCCGCCTCGGCATCCGCGGGACGGTTGCGGCTGTAAGCGATGCGCCCGCGGCGGTACGCGGCGTGAGCATCGGCGAGATGTTTTCTCTGGTCTGTGGTTGCGCTGTCGACGGCCCGAACTGCGCCGGCCACCATCGCTTCGCCGGTCTGCCGTTCGAGGGCCGCACCGACCGCGCGCGCCACGGCCAATCGTGGCGCGGCTTCGGCCGCAGCGCCGCGCAACTCTGCCTCGGCCCACCCGCCGAGGAACTCTCCCTCGGCGTAGAGGCGGCTCATCTGCGGATCTTTCGCGACCAACTCCGCCACGCGCGTGCGATCGTCCTGGATGGCAGCGCGTTCGAGCTGCGGCAGATCGCTCCGGAACTGCAGTTCGCCGGTGATCGAGGAGAGGCGCCGCAGATGCTCTCGCGCTTCCGTCGCCCACGACGACGCCGGATCGACCTCGAGATAGCGTTCCCACGCCGTGCGCGCGGCGTCTTTCGCGCCCATCCGCTCGAGGATGAGCGCGCGGTTGAAACGTGCTTCGGGGAACTTGGCGTCGATGCGCAGCGCGCGGTCCGCGGCGGCCAGCGCCTCGGGATAAAGCGAAGCGCGTCCGGTGCTCGACGCGGCGGCATAGTTCGCGGCGGCGAGATCGCTCCACGCGCGCGGCTGGTCCGGCGTACGCTCGGCCGCATCGCTTAGTCGCGGCAGTGCGTCGAGGGGCCGCTCCGCGAGCAGAAGGGCCACCCCGGCCGCGTGTTGCGCGTCGGGCGACTTCTCCTCGCCGGCGCGCTCCATCAATTCGCCGGCCACTCCATCGAGCTTGAGACGCGCCGCGTCCGCCGCGACGTCGCCTGCGCGCGCAGACCCGCGCCATGGCGCCCATGCAAAACCGCCGGCGATACGCGGTTCGACGATGCGCGCGGAGCGCGGCGCGAGCGCGATCAATCGGTCCACCGGCGTGGCGCGGAAGCGGAGCGCTGCCGGAATCGCCAGCAGCGCGAGAACCGCGGCCGCCGCGAGCCAGTATGACCAGGTTCGACGCGGTGTTTCCTCGGCGGTGTCTTCCTCGAGCGTAGCCGCATGCGCGCGGGCGATTTTCAGGATCCGCATGCACGATGGGCACGACGTCACGTGATCGAGGATGGGACGTATCTCCGCGCGGCTGAGCTTTCCCTCGGCGAACAGCGCGAGTGTCTCGGCATCGATGCAATCGGTCACCATGGCTCCGCGGCCCTCGCCGGGCCACCCTCCTCATTGGACTGGCGCGCGCTACTTCTTTCCTCGAATCCAAAGTCGAGTGCATCGACAGATGTCTTCTGCAACAGACCCAGGGCCGCGCTGCCGTCGACGCCTGCTGCGGCAAGGGACGCACGGAAGCGATCGAGCAGCGCTTCGATGCGCCGGTAGAGCGGGCGCTGCGGCAATCGCATCATGCGCGAGATGTCGGAGATCTTCATCGACTCGGCGAAGCGGAACTGCAGTAACGCGCGATCTTCCTGCGGAAGCGCGGCGATCGTCTCGCGCACGACTTCGTTCGTGCGCCCGGATAGCGGGCGCGCCTCGTTCGCCAGCGCCAGAGCATCGGTCTCGTCGGACGTAGCCACCGCGGAAACCGCATCGTCGAGAGGCATGGGCCGCGGCCTCTCCGCACGTTCGGGGATCTGGCGCAGAGTTGCTTCGATCCGTTCCCGTGTTAGCGAGCGGTCGACGGCCTGCACGAGCGGCAGCGCCTCCTCGATAGATCGATGGTCGCGGCGCACGAGCGACTCGAGCAGCACGGCCGCGGGCCCGAGGCGTGTCGCCTCTGCGGACGCCCGCCAGCGGCCAATCGCCCGATTGCGGTCATCCTCCATGAGCCGCTCGATCACGACCGTCAGATACGTCGAGAACGCACAACGGCCCTGGTATTTGCGGAGCACTGCGTAGTCGTCCTCGACGAGCGCGAGACGCACCGATGCCGCGAAGTCCTCGGCATCCGGACCGTAGCGCCGTGCGCGGCGGCATGCCGTGGCCGCGATTCTGTCGATGACCTCGAGGTTCGATTCGAGTAGCTCGCGCGGGTCCATTGTTTTTGGGAAGCGGGAAAAAGGATACGCCCCCACCCGCAGGCATGGAAAAAAAAAGCGTCCGCCAGTCCAACCCGGATGTCTCAGCAAATTGATTCGAGGAAAAAGAAAGGAAGGACAAGCACATGACGACAATTTCCCTGTATTCCCATCTCACCAGCAAGCAGTTCGCGGAGCAGATTCTCGACAGCCTGGAGCGCGACCTGGACGTGGATCTGCGTCCCATTTTCGCCGACAACTCGAAGAGCGAAGCGCAACGCCGCCTTGCGGTGAGTGCGCGGCTCATGGAGGCCCTCATCGAGCGCGCGGAGAACAGCCCTGACCGCGCCGAATGGGTCTCGGAGCAGGACGAGGATCACAAGTTCCTTCGCGCCTTCTCGTCCGGCGAAGTGGACATCGAGCCGAACCTCTGCTACGACGTCGATAACGTCGGGACTCTCAAGTCCTTCCGCGGCGACGAGATCAAGGACTTTCTCTACTCGCTCACGAAGCGCTTCGAGAACATGTCCAAGGTAACCAATCCCGCCATTCTGGCGGCGCAGATTGTCGGCGGAGGCATGATCAGCGTCTCCATTCCCATGGCCGCGGGAACGATCCAGGCGCTGAGGGCAGGCCAGACACTCGTGGCCGCAGTGAAAGCCGGCATCACGAACGTCGGCATGAAGACGGCCATCGCCGCGGTCGTGATCATGCTGGCCGCGCTCCTGATCTGGCTGTTTCTCGAGAACCCGAAGAAGTTCCTCGGGATGGTCATCAACCAAACCGATTCGAATCTCGTCGTCAACGATTGGCGCAAAGGCATCGACGGCGACACCGGAGGCGATCTATTCATGAGACACGGCTCAATGGTCTCGTTCCCGGAGGACTACGAAAGCGGCAGGCTGACGAAGAAGGTCCAGATCAGCAAGATGGATCGAATCGGCCCCAAGGACGACCTTTGCTACGCCGGGATTTTCTTTGCGAACAAGAACTTCGGCGGCTACGGCGTGGAGGGAGTGGCGATCTATTCGGCGCAGGACGGCAGCGCGAAATTCGCGCAACTGTTCGCATGCCCGTACAGCGAAGACAACGGCACTGCCGTTCGCGTGTTGAACGGAGCCACGAAGGACGTTCCGGCACTGTTCCGCGACATGTACCCGAAGCGTAAGACCCAGGACACAACGAGCAGCGGCGGATTCACTCTCGTCAGTACTGTCAACGACAACCGCGGCGGCGTGGTCGGCTGCATCACCTGTTTCAGCAAGGCTTGATCTTCATTCAGAGTGGGGCCGGCGATCCTGCCGGCCCCACATTGATACCAAGGAGCCATCGTCATGAGTAACGATCAGGAAGTGGTTCACGGAGGGCGCGATCTCGCGTTGCAGGTCCTGGCGAGACTTCGCGATGACCTCGGCATCGATCTCCTTCCGCTCTTCGAGGACGAGTCGCTGCCGGAGCGTGAAAGGCTCCGGCGCGCGCGTACGGAGTTGTTTCACGCCCTGTGCGTGCGCGGCGGCTTCGACGAGCAGGCATTCGACATCGGCGGCGTGGAGATCGAGCCGAACACCTACGTCACGTTCAAGGAAGCGCGGAGGTTGAGCTGGCTCACCGGACCGGCCGTGTTCCAGTACATCTCAAAGCTGACCTCGTCCATGGAAGCGGCGAGCAAGGCCGCCGGCCCGGAGTCGCTCGCGCATCTGATCATCGACGCGGGCCTGGTGAGCGTCGGCAGTTCGATGATGCGCGAGACGTACGTGTTTCTTCGCGGAGGCCAGGTCTTGCAGGCCGCCTTGCGAAGCGGCATCACGCGCATCGGGATGGCATCCGCGATCGGCTGCATCGCGCTCGCGCTCGTCGCGCTCGTGGCCTGGCTGATCGCCATCAATCCGAAGAAGCTCCTCGGCGTGATCATCAACGGCACGGCCTCGACGATCCTGGTGAAGAACTGGCGCGCCGGAGTCGACGGCGCAAAAGGCAGCGATCTCTTCATGAAGCACGGCAGCATGAATTCGTTCATGCAGGACTACGAGGCCGGACACTTGTCGAAGGTCATCCAGATCAACGCGAGGCTGGACGTCGGGGAAGGCCTCGACGGACGCATCTGCGCGGCGGGCCTCTTCTTCGCGGATAAGAACATCGGCGTGTACGGCGCCGAAGGGGTGATGATCCTCACCGCAGGCGACGGCGCGTTCGAGATCGCGCACATGTTCGCCGTGCCGTACAACAAGGACAACGGAACGAACATCTCGTTCGTCCGCGGGCCGTTCCCGGATCTCGAACGGCTGTTTCGCGACCTCTACAACCAGCGCGCGACGCGCCGCGAAATCTTCAACACGAACTACGCCGCATCGAGCACGATCAACGACGCCCGCGGCGGCACGGTGGGGTGCATCGCATACGTGGGACCAACGAGTGGGTAGTGATCACGCTTCAGGCTGGATCCAACCATCGGGGCGGGACGCCTGAGGAGTGCGGTCGTCTCGACCGCGGGCACTCGGGCGTCCTCGCCCGAATGCGGTCAGGGCGGAGGTCGAAATGCGCCACCTTCTCGCTTCCCGGAAGTAAGGCTCCGTAGTTTTCTGGCCGCGCAAACTCCCGCACGAACACGATCCGCGAAGTTTCAACCATCGACGGTGCTTTAAACCGTCGACGTTCCCGCGGGTTAGCGAGCCTGACTCCAAAATTGCCCTATACTTGAGCTGGATTCCCCGAAAACAATTCCAAGCGACGGAGAAGGAGAGAGCTCATGTCCAGGAATGGAACATTTACGTCCTTGCTCGCGGTGTGTTTCCTCGTTTTCGCCATCCCTGTGATCGCCGATGGCGATCCGGTCGCGGCCGGCTTGAAGTTCGGGCTGGAGAAGTCCGTCGGCGCCCTGGCTGGCATGGGCTACAAAACCAACTGCAAGGCTAAGAACCTCGACTACAAGTCGGACGACTCCTGGTACTGCGGCGTCTTCGCCTCGCTGTCCGGCGAGCAGGAGAAAGAGTTCAAGGAGCGGATGCTCCACAACATGAAGGAGATCCGCGGCAGCCTGGCCAACATCGAGACCGGCATCGCCGAGATCCAGCAGCAGCAGCAAGCGATCTATGAACTGAACAAGATCATCCTGCTCAGGCTCGACGAGGTCGGGCCGGAAACGACCATCGGCAAGAACATCTCGCTCATCCGTACGGTGTACGACGAGCAGTTCTCGCGCATGTTCAGGAATCCTGTGGAAGGGAGCACGCAGCCAACCTCACTCGATCCTGAGCGGATGCGCGCCTTCGCGCGCCAGATCATCTTCACCGACCGGATGGAGAGCCTTCTCGGCGTGATCAACGACCAACTGGTCCGCTCGCAGATCGGCGGAAAGGATCCGTTGCTGCGCGCCTACGCCAAGCGGGCGTTCGAGCAGATCAAGAATGATCCCGACAAAGGCCTCGATCCGGCGTATGTCTATCTGGAGTCGGTGGTCGACGGCCTCCTGGCGGACCAGCGCAAAGGCTTCGTGCTCTATGTCTGGGCTGCGGAAACGCTGCAGTCGGATTGCGAAGTGGCTACGACCGAGGAGGCGGCCGGCAAGATCACCGCCGAGGAGGCCAGGACGCGCTGCAAGCCGTTCCGCGACTTCCCGCACACCGCGGCCGAATACCGCGTCACCTTCGCCGAGCATGTCCGCGCGCAGCTCAACGAACTGAACGCCGGCCTCGAATACCAGGTCCTTGCCGCCAGCAACACGCACGCGCGGCAGGCCAACTTCATCACTCCCGCCGCCGAGCCTCTCTTCCGTCGCGTCGATCTCTTTACCGCCGGCAACCTCGGCGAAGGCCTCGGGATCCGCGGCCGCGTCATCACCATGGGAGACACCTTCAACGGCAACCTCTCCATCGCAGGCACACGGCACACGCCTTCCGGCCAGCCGAACACCGTCCCCACCCGCGGTGAGCGCGTCGATTGGTGGAAGGCCACTACCGCGGGCGCGTACGACCAGATCCACTTCAGCGATCAGTGGAAGATCTACCATTACCACGTGCCGTCGGTCGCAGCAGGAACGTATTCGATCGATACCGTGCTGCCGCATCGCCCGCAGATCACGGTGGCCAACATCACCCTCGGCAAGGGTGACACCGAGACGAGCGTTCCCTTCGGCAGCTTCACCGCCATCGACCGCGCCGGCGGCGGCTACGCGTTTCTCAGCGGCGCCTGGGAGCACGTCACCAAGGACGACATCAAATGGACCGGCGGCCTGACCGAGGGGTGGAACGATCGTTACTTCGACGCGGCCAGTCTGCGGGCCGGGATGCTCTATAGCGGCAACCTCGAGTGGAAAGCCGCGAACGCGCCGAAAGATCAATACATCGAAGTCAACAAGTACTCATACGCACGGAGCAAGAAGCACGTGAAGTATCCGAAGGGCGGCGAACTGACGCTGCACGGGAGCTTCGGCGACACGATTCCGAAAGTCTGCGGCGACACGGCCTGCGCGGACTTCGAGCACAACCAGGTCCTCAGCCGCCTCCTTCTTCTCTCCAAGCCGGTGTTCGGCGGCCGCTCCGCTGATGTGTCGGTGCGCGCGGCGCTGGTGATCGACAACGACGGCGCCGCCGGCAGCAACGGCCTGGTGTGGGAAAAGAAAGGGACGTCCGATTCGGGATTCGAAGACCGTCTGAAGGCCGGCAACGAGTCAAAGCGCATCCGCCTCGACAACAGCGGCACATACATCCACTTCGGCGGCGGCATAAAGATGAACGCGCAGACGTCGACAACCAGCAAGACGCAATGGTGGATGTTCGGCCTGGTCTTCATCGAGAACGCCTATCTGACGGAGTGATCAGGGGGCAGTCTGAACGGGTAGTAGAAGAGACCGATTGACGCCAGCATGAGGGCGCCGGCGTTCGCGGGGCGTTCAACCTCGACCTCGGGCGCGACAGGCGGGAGGTCGAGACCGACTGACCTACGAAGCCGTAGTCCAGCTACCGCGGTTCCGACGAAGACAAGATCGTCTTCAGCGAGCGACCCTAGCCGTTCCGTCCCACGCGGACAGGATTTCTGTCAACGCATTCAGTCGCTGAACGTCGTCCGTTTCGTAAGCCGCGGGAGCGCATTCGTCCACGATGCCTCGTGCGCTCGTCAAGCGGCCGAGCGCGACCAGTTGCGATGAGATTTGGGTGACCGGCTGACACTGCGCTGCGTAGCGCTGGCGTGCGTGAAGGACGTGCCACGCTTTCCGCAAACGCGCATCCACATCGTCGCGCTTCCCTTGCGCGAGTATGGCTGCGACCACCTCCATCTCGATCGCTACACCGTTTGTGTCTTGCTCCAACAGGTGCAGCGATTGGATACGGCGCGGATCGTCGCCAGCGGCGATGAACATCCTCGACAGCTCGGCAAGCACATCGCTGTCATAGGTGTCGCCCATTCCACGCGTGATTGCTTCCGCCTCAGCGCGCGCTCTAATGATGGCGCCGCGTCCCTTTGCGCCTTGCGCGGCGGCAACCACGACGAGGCGGCGAAGCGCCGATGCCTTATTCGTCCAACTGCTGCCACGACGCCTATCTAGAGTCCTGTACACCCGAAACGCCGTGTCGAAGTCCCCCTTTGCCGCAGCGAGTTCCACGAGATCCGCGAGCGCCCGCTCCGCAGCGTCCCAGTAGTTGTCCAACTCGGACAACTCCAGTGCGCGGTCCCAAGCGCCGGCACGTGCCATCGCGCGGACGACGTATGAGACCTGTATGGTGCTCTTCCAAGCCGGCAACTTATCCCAGAGCCCGTAACGCCACAGCAATTCTCCGACCTCAGCGTTAAGCCATAAAGGGCTCGATTGGCCGATGGGATTCGTGCGGTAGTAGGCGTCGATTTTTCCGATCGCGACCTGTAACATCTGCTTCGCGTCGTCTTCGCGCCCAGCGCGATCGAGCACCAGGGCAGCGTCCCCGAGCGACACCGTGCTCTCGATTGCTTCCCGCGAAGCCACCAGTCCATCGAATGCCGGGATCGCACGTGTGAAGCGCTTGCCGAGCGCGTCGGCCGCATTCGCGAGACGCATGCGCATTACAACGCTGTTCGGCGCCGCCGCTTCAACTGTGCGCATAAGTAAGTCGAATTCGGAGGGATCGGCGTACGCAGCAAAGACCTTTGCGATGGCCGGCAATTTGTCGTTGACCTCCGAGTTCGGCCCGTTCACGTATTTGCCGACCGAGGTGCGAATTAATGCCGTTAACTCATTCGCCTCCCGCTGGAATCCGGACTTACGCAGCGCGTTCCGCGTCGTCAGCGCCGCCGCGAACTCTGCGTCGTCCCGAAACCCACCGTCAGCGAACTTGGTGTGGAATCCTGCTGTCAGGTCGCGCACGATCCCGCGTTTCTGCAGCGGCTTCCAGCTCATAACTACGGCCGTCGCGCCGATGGTAACGACTGTTGCGGCGAAGCGTAGGATGTGCGGCAAGCGCGCTTTCCGCGACGGCGTCCGCTCTCCCGACTGGCGCCGCGGTTGATCGACACTTGCGTGCTCGAACCCGATCAGGCCGCCGAGTACTGAACATGTGCCGGTGAAAATGAGAAGATACCAGCGTGCATCGCCGATCTCCTCCGGCATGAATACGGCACTTAACGCCAGCCAGATCCTGTCCACGGTCCATGGAATGGCAAAGATCGGGAGTTGCAAGGGGAACGGCCGCACGGATGAAGCGAACACCACGACCAGTGCACTGGCGGCGATGCCAGAGATCGCGAACGCGATCACCGTCTGACTTAGACGCAATCCTTTCGTCAATCGTCCAGCGATCGCTCCCGCGATATTGAACAGGAGCACCTCCACTACGAACAACCCTGTAAAGTCGATCACGCTGTTACGGAACGGCGAGATGCCCGACAACAAAAGACCGAGACCGGCGAGGGTGAAAGACGGGATGAAGGAGAGCATCCCTTGCCAGCGCAGTCCTGCAGCCAGCGCCGCAAGTGCGCCACCTAGAGCGGCGCCGGCGAGCAATGCCCACCCGCTCTCGCCGAGGAACAATACGCCGAGGTATGCCGTGGCTCCCCCCACCGCTCCGCGGAAGGCGAGGTTGAAGCTGAGGCGGCGGCGCGCGCGCTCGTACTGTTCGAGGTGCGCACCAATCAGCTCGTCCTTCGGTACTCCGCTCATGGTCGCGGTGAGCGTGGCCACGGCATCTTCGAGCACGCTCGTGTTTTCCCACGACCTCAGGTCGACGTACACAGGCTCCTCCGCGAACGGCTGAATCGGCGGAAAGGCCGTCTCTGCATCGCGCACGAAATCGTTCGCATTGCCATCCCAGCGGAGATGACCGCGCGCTAAAACGATGAGTAGGCGGCCGGCCGGATGGCGCTCCAGAAACGACTGTATTTCCTGCAAGACCCACGGCGAATGAGCCGCATCCGGCGAGGCGATGACGATCAGAAACTCGGACGCGGTCACCGCGCCGCGCAAACGCTCCGGTAGGCTGCCGCCCGCCGGTAGCGTCGCTTCGTCACGGAAGATGCGATAGCGGCGTGGAGCGTTCCCGGTCTTGGCAAACGTCTCAAGTGATCTCTGTAGCGTGGCGGCGAGGTTGCGGTCGACACGCGAGTACGACAGAAATGCCTTGAACTCGTATTCGCCAGGCATGTAGACCTCCCCGCAGGAGATTACGCCTTGTCTTACGCCACGTAAACCAGCACGATAAAAAAGCGACTTCGTCGGAACGCATAAGGGCCGGGACGTTAACGGTCAGAGCTTCGCTCGCACTTTTTCCCCTCCCACATCTTAGTGTCGAAAGCGCCAGCAGACCGATAGTTTCCATTCCGATGAGTTTGCAAGCTCGTTCAGCACCTGTGGGGCGGATGCTCGTGATGTATCGCGCGACGTTCGAGAACGGCGCATCGGTGTTCGTCGTTCTGCTGTTACGCGACGACGCGAAGTGGCAGATGGAATCCATCGCCGCGTTCGAGCCCGTCGCATGACGCGGTACTCTCTAACGTTCGCGACGTCATCCGTGCGGCGTCGCGCACGCCGTGAATGTCGTGGCGGCGCTGCAATCACGAGCTCATCTCCTTCACAACGAACGGTCCGTAACGCGGCCGAAGAATGAATCGTTCTGGTTCTGTATCGACCGCAGCCCGAAGCCGCCGTACGCTGTTCCATTGCTCCAACGCACGCTCGCGTAGGGCGTCGCCGGCCATGTCACCCGCGCGGATGATGTTGTATGCGGACTGCGCGCATTGCTCCGCAAACAGGAAATCGCCGACGAGGACGAACCGCTCTCCTTCGGCCTCGTGATCGAGTTGGATTGCGCTCATCTGCAGCCAGCCTTCATGGAGACCGAGACGGTTGGCGAATGAGTCATCGCCGCGTACCATCGCGATCATACGGATCGAGGTCGCACGGAAGAGCTGCCAGAACCCGTAATAGCGAATCCTGTCGTCCTCGTCCTGTCGCATGGAGCCCATCCGTGCTTCGAGCTCATACGCGCTCGCGACTGCGCGGAGATCGATTGGAAAAGCCTTGTCCCGCTGAGCGGGGTCGACGAGCCGACGCCGTTTCTCATCCGGCAGCGACGCGATGGCGGTGATGCGCGCCAGGAGATCTTTCATCACGTACGGATCGGTCACCGACTCTGTGTGCAGCGAATCGGCCCAGATGCACCTCGGGAACATCTGCACCAGAGGATCACTGTCGAGGACCGCGAAAGGCGAGCGCAACGGAGGGAGAACGAGGACCGTGCGGTCCCAACGTCCCAACTCGTACGCCGTTTGTAATTCGAACCTCACGCCTTTCGAAAGCATCAGGCATTCGGAGACGATGAGGTCCGCGTTCGCGATGAGAGCTGCGGCGGCCTCTTGCCACCCGTCGTCATCGAGCAGCAACGCGGGCGCGGCGCGGTCCATCACGATCCCGCTGCCTGTGTACCCCATGACGTCGTCATGTGACTGGATCGTGACCACATTTGCGCCATCGGGCAGCGCGTCACGCAGGACATTCTCGATCAGACGCGGGCCATACTCCATCGGTCCGTAGGTCACGTGGAAGTCGTATTTTCGAAAGTAGACCGCGAGAGGCTGGCCATTTTTTGCGTAAGCCTCGATCGCGGCCAGCGCCGCCTCATGCAGTTCGACCCGCCGATCCGGCCCGGTGCGTCGCTCCTCATCGCTCCGGTCGATCGTGCGTTGTTTCTGTATTCGTGGCGGCGCCTCGGCGAGCGCCCAGACTCTATCGTCCGGAACTTCGCCGCCGGCCGCGCGAAGCGCATCGACGGCACGGAGTGCACCCGTTCGATAGTCGCAATCGGGGTGCGACGCGCCGAGGAGATCGACGGCGGCGGGCCAGCGCGCGACAAGCGTTGGATCGAGCTCGAAGAGCGCGCTGGCCGCGGAAAGCTGCGCGCTCTCGAGATCGTGCAGGGCGAGCAGCGCCCTCGAGCGCAGCACGAGCAGATCGATCCACAACATCCCGAGGCCGCCTACCGCCGCCAGATCGAGAGATTGTTCGACGAGCGCTTGACACGCCATCGCATCGCCATCTGCAAGGAGCTCTCCGGCACGAAGCAACGCCAGCTCGCACCGCACTGCGGTGTCGTCGAGATCATCCGCGATCGTGATGAGGTCCGCCACTGCTCGGCGTGCATCGTCGTGTCTTCCGGCCGCAAGTTGTGCGTGGACGTTTCGCACTCGCACATCCAGGGCCGTCCACGGAGCCATAGGCTCCAGAACGTGACTCTCAAGAATGCTGCATGCGTCTTCGAACCTTCCATTGACGAAGGCCACCGTAGCCGCCGGGCGGCCTTCCGCCAGCGTTTTCGGATCCACATCGACCGGCGGCCCGGGAAGCGTCAGCATGCCGGTGCGCGCGGCCGAGCGGTTGTAGTTATCGAGCACGCGACGCCCACGCGCCTGTACTTCGACCAGTTCCTCAAGCGCATGCGCTGCTGCTTCCGGCGCGGAATGTACGGCCAACGCGTCGATGAGAATCTGATACGCGTAGTTGTACGCGTCCATCACCTCCGACGTCGGAAGTCCTTCGCTGCGCCGGATGTCGCGCGTCGCATGATCGATCGCGAGTCGCGCCCATCGCAGGGCCTCCGGCACGCGGCCGTGGAGCAGAAATGACTCGGCGCAGTGACGGGCGATCATCGACTTTTCGCCTAGCGATCCGTCCTCTGGTGACAGTTCGTACGCGCTCCGCGCGGCGCTGGCCGCAATCCGTGCGTCTCCAGTGGCGCTCGCGTAGAGACTCCAGTCGTTGACGACAGCCATCGCGCCTGGCGAGTTGCGTAGCCGCTCGGAGACGTGGTCCGGATCCTTTCCGTCGTTCAGGGCTCGGCAGAGCCGTGCACCGCGATGGATCGCGCGCCGCGGCGCGAGCGACGAAAAGTTCCCGAGTGTTCGCCAGTAATGGAGAACGGCGCTGTCGAAGTCGTCCTCCGCCAGAAAGTCCATCAGCGCGCGCTCGCCCGCATCGAGCTGAGATCCGTCGTCCTCCGTGCGTGCTGTTTCGCCGATCGTCTTCATCACGACACGAAGTTCCGGCCAGCGTCCCGCCGCGATCGCGGCGAGCAGATGACGAATGCGGAGGTCGGCGCGCATCTCGACGTCGAGCCCCGCGATAGCGAGTGTCCCGGTCGATAGGGCGCTGATCTTGGCGAATAGCACTGCAGTCGTGACGGGCTCCACGCCGTCACCGGCGAAGCGCCGCAGACAGAGATCGGGGTTCGCACCCATGCAGTTCAGAACGCGTTCCTGCACGTAGTTACCTCAACGAAGTATGCGCCAGTCGTCGCGTGGCGCGCACATTTGCGCAATCCCGGCGAACTTCGCTCCGACAGACGCACCGGAGTGCTGTGGAACACGCCCTACGATCACGTTGGGTTTCGGCTGGCGCGGACGTTGGGACAGTGAAGGTCTGCAGGCTACGGACTTTCGACGGCCATTTCAAAATTGATCACGCCATGAAGCGATGCGCCGCACCCTCGCGAAGAGGCGTAAACTTCCTCGCCAGCCCGGTTTGCAATGCAGCGTCCCGGACGTTCAGTCGAACACGGAGGACCTCATGAAGCGTTTCGATGCCTTGGTCGCGATCGTCCTCCTCTTCATCTCTTCGCTCGCAGTTGCGCAGGAACCGCGGCCGCAACCGGGCGAGGGGCCGGCGGCGATGCTGGCGCTCGTCGTGACTGATTCGAAAGGGATGCACGTTCCTTCGCTATCGAAAGACGATGTACAGCTCTCCATTGGCGGCGTGCCGGTGGACCTTGCGACGTTCGCCGAGAGAGGCGTGGGCGGATCGCCGGCGCGTGAAGTGCGCAGGATCGCTGTGCTGTTCCAGGTGAGCTCTCTATCGATGTCCGCGCGGCGTCAGGCGTCCGAGGCGATCCATGGATTTCTGGCGCGCACGCTGCGGCCGGGTGATCTCGCGGTCGTCCTCGCCGGCGATCAGACGTTGCGCGCCATGACGACGTGGACATCGAAACTGCCGGCAATCGACGCCGCACTGGAGAGGGTGTCGGGCGAGTCGGCGCCGTCGCTCACTGAGGGGCAGACTGCCGCCGAAAAGCGAATTCGCGAGATCGCCACGGACATCCAGCAAGCGGATGCGAAGGGGCATACGCTTTACACGTTCGACGCATTGCTCGATTCAGCGCGAGCCTATGCCTCCGCCCGCTACCGCGATGCGGAGCTGTCCCTCGGCAACATCTCCTCGGTGGTGAGCCTCTTCACGCCGCGCACGCGTAACGTGCTGATCGTCGTAGGCGCAGACCTTCCCCGCAAACCGGGCGCCGGAGTGTTTCAGTACGTGGAGGGATTGCGCACATCGGCGTTGCGGGGCGCCCGAGGGGCGGCCATGCAGAAGGGAGCGCAGTTCAGCTCCCCGATGGGAGAGTCCTCCGCCTACGATCTGACGTCGCTGTTCGACTCCGTCGGTACCCGCTTCTGGCGCCGCGGCGTGGCCGTTTATGCGATCAGTTCCGAGATGCGCAAAGACTCGTCCGGCGGCAGCGAAACCAGCCAGACCGCCGATGCGCTCGCTGCATTCACGAACGAGGCGGACCGCGTTGCCGGTTACCGCCTGCTTTCCGGAGCAACCGGCGGCATCGCCTTCATTGGGCGTTCCCCGACCGATGCGCTCGACCGCATCGCCTCGGATCTCGAGTCGTTCTATACCGTGGGCGTTCATCCGACGGCCCCGATTTCCGGCAAGGATGCGTTGTCGGTAAAGGTTCGCAATGGCTATGCGGTTCGCGTCACGCGCGGTAGCGCAGGATTAGGAACGCCGGCGGATGAAATGGAAAGCCGCGTCATTGCCTATCAACAGGTCAACCCGGCCGATGAGAATGCGCTCGGCATCTCTCTTCATGCCGCGCCGCCTGTATTCGACGGCGAACGGCGCCTGGTTTCCGTCGACGTCATCATTCCCATTCGTAACTTGAGGATGGTGAAGGTTGGAAACGACAACGCCAGCGCCTTCACCGTCTTCATCGCCACCGGCGACCCCCTCGGCAACTCCTCAAACGTCAATACGCAGCGAAAACTGATCCGTTGGCCCGACGGCGTAACGCCCGCAAGCGCGCTGACGTTCCGCGTAGATGTCGTCCTCGAGCCCGGCCGCTCCCAGATCTCCATAGGAGTAATGGACGAGCACTCGCACGAAAAGGGATTCGATCGGGTGACGATTTAGGCTTCAGACACTTCTCCTTTCTCGAAAGGTTGGGGGTTGATGTCGAAGGCACGGCCGCGCGCAAACGCGGCCGTGCGGTTTTTCAGAGAATCGTCAGTCCGTGTCACCTCCTTCCGCCGGTGTGTCAGGCGTGTCCGGTTCCGGCTCTGACGGCGGCCTCGCTGGCTGGGCGGCGCGATTGGAGCGCCGCAGCTCGGCCTTGAGGTTCTCCACGTGTACTTTCGCGTGCGTGTTGTTGGGGTTCAAGGCCACGCGCTTGGCGATGCTGTAGATGGCCAGCGCGCTTCGTGCTGCCCTTCCTTCCTTCGTTCGCCTCATCAAATCGAGACGCCGGACTGTGCCGAGGAGCAGATCGGTGAGCGACTGGATCCCCTGCGAAAACTGCAGCGTGTCGCGGCACTCCGTCGTGTCGAGCTGATTGACGCCTTGCAGCTCGCTGATGGCCTCCACAGCCGCCACCGTCATCCCGATAAACTTTGGTGTCACGCGAGTGCGAAGGTGGTGCTTGGAAGGAGCATTGGACAGATCATCGTTGTAGCCCGGGATCTGCACGACGGCGTCGTTGATGGCGGCACCGAGTTGTTCCGCGATCTTCTCGTACGGCGTGATGACCGGATCCGGCACAGGCACCGGCCCAGCGACAGCCTTCCGCTGTCTGGAAATGCGTTTCTTCATACTCTTTCCTCCAGTTAGACGGTCCAGAGGCGCTACGCGCGTCACCGGACCGTTTGCGTTACCCGAGCCCCTCGCGAAGAGAACTACGGGCGTTCGGCACCTGGTCGACTTGCCGCTTATGAACCTAGGACCGCTCTAATGGAGTGTCAAGGGGGGTCTCCTCTCAGGACGCAGATTTCTGACACATAGATACGGCAAATTGCCAATTAAAATAGTGTTACGCCGTTGCAGTGACGGAGATTGATCGTGTACAGTCTGAGAGCCAGGAATGTGGTGAGGTCGCTGTCTTGGGGCGCTCGCCGGCTTTGCACGAACGGCACCGACGTTCGAAGCAGATGGAGGTTCGAATCAGAGCGTCGATGATTCGAAACCTAGCGCCGATGGTTCAAGAAGCACCATCGATGCTACAAAACCTAGCGCCGTTGGCTCAGAAAGCACCTTCGATGCTACAAAACCTAGCGTCGTTGGCACAAAACGTACCGTCGATGCTACGAAGCCTAGCGTCGTTGGCTCAAAAAGTACCGTCGATGCTACAAAACCTAGCGCCGTTGGCTCAAAAAGCACCGTTGATGCTACAAAACCTAGCGTCGTTGGTTCAAAAAGCACCGCCGATGCGACAAAACCTAGCGTCGTTGGCTCAAAACGTACCGTCGATGCTACAAAACCTAGCGTCGTTGGCTCAAAACGTACCGTCGATGCTACAAAACCTAGCGTCGTTGGCTCAAAACGTACTGTCGATGCTACAAAACCTAGCGTCGTTGGCTCAAAACGTACTGTCGATGCTACAAAACCTAGCGTCGTTGGCTCAAAAAGCACTGTCGATGCTACAAAACCTAGCGTCGTTGTTTGGAAACACAGCGTCGGGGGTGTGAAACATGTTGGTAGTGGGTCAATTTGAAAAACCGGTCACCACTGAGGCACAGAGGTCACAGAGATCCCCTCTGTGTTCTCTGTGTCTCTGTGGTTGCATTTGCTTCGGTGACCACGGTCAATAGTTCAGCGTAATCGTGCTCTTGTCGCGGCTGATCTCAACCGTGTTCTTGCAGTCGCAGCCCGAATCATCCAGAGCACATCTCGCGTTCCAGTCGGCCACGAATCCTTCTCCCGCCAGATCGGTAAGCTCAATGTGGTTGAACGTCGTGCTTCCGCCGGCAGGATACTGCTCGGGCGTGAGACCTTTACAGCACGGATCCTGAGGATACGCTTCCAGCGCTGCGCCGACGAGGAAGAGCATCAGCCAAGGAAGCATCAAAGGCACCTTGTCCCCATTTGGGAGTATGTCGCCATTCCTGAGTGCTGTGGATACAAGTGCTGTGGATACATTAGAGGGAGTAGAAGAAGCTTCGATCATCCACTCGCACATCCACTCGCCGTCCTCTTTGGAACACCCGACTACCTCCACCGTTCCCGTGACCGTATCGCCCGGGAACACAGGCACTGGATTCGAGACATACCATTGGCCGTTCGGGGAGACGTACCAGCACGCGATGGTCCAGCAGTCGTTGTCGGGGAGCCCGGTGAGGCCGTTATCGCCCCATTGAAGCACGGGCTGCAGAATCATCTTCATCTGGGCATTTTCTGCTCCCGCAAACAAGAAAATGATCGCTCCATCCACATCGGGACGCTCGGGCACGGTGAACTTGACGCTCATCTTGCCGAGGGGAACATCCGCTGCGAACGTCGCCGACGCTTTCCAGCCGTTGGGACTCACCGCCCGCACCACGGAATCGCCAGGGGGTGGACCCGATGTCGGTCCGCCGTTAGATACGACCTGGTGAACACGCGATTTATGCACTCGGCCTTGGGGCGTCAGGACATAGTTTCCAGAGGTCTTCATGGTCACTCCTCTCTAAGCAAAATGGCTGTTCTAGGGAACATGGCTGTCGGAGCAAGACTCGTCGAGGGCCACAGGGGCTTGAACGGACGCGCCGATCCTTTCGGCCATGGATAAATCAACCCCCGACGAGGGTCTCGGAAGCCTCGACTCCTCTTCATGCTTGATCCTGCCGCCGATCCTGCCACCGCTGTCAAGGTAGCCTTGGACCTTACCGCCATCAGTCTTGATGTACTCGCCCAGCGCTTTCAGCTTTTCGCCCAGATACTTCATGGTCAGTTGGGATGGATCGCGAGGCATGCCTGGAGTGGGCTTCTTCAACATTGTTGGAAGGCCACCTTCTGCGACGAGGTAGTTGAACAAGAAGTCGAAATTTCGATATTCGGTGGCCGTGTCGTAGTCGAGATTCGTGACGAACAGCTCATTGGATTGGATCTCGATCTCGTAGTAGTCGCCGCAGGCGCTGGGGGCCGATCCGGGGAGCGTGGCGATGGCGAGGCGCGGGGTTCCGTCGGTTTCCATCCGTACCCGGGTAATCCGTGGTTCACTCCCCGTACCCTCCGTCCACGCGCAGCCGTGGAAGATGTCGAAGTAGCAAGCGGCCCTGCCGCCCAGGACAACATCGTCGTCCAGCGCGAAGTCAAAGACGTAATCGGTCAGCGAATAGCCGTCCTTCATGGCAAAGTGCAGCCGTTCGCCCGTCGCATTGACGATCTTGAGGTAGCGGCCGTCGAGCACCCGCGGGAGACGGCATGGCCTTGGAGGTACTCCCCAGATGGGACTGTCTGAGATATACGGCACGTGCGGCATGAGGTAGTACTCCGCTCTGCGGGGCGACTGATTGGCGAGGTCGGCGATCCAGAGCTCCCCGAAGCGAACCGACAATGCGTTCGGCAGAACCGTCCGCATCGGTACACCGGAGACGATTCCATCGAGATGAGTGCAGATGCCCGCGAAGGTGATGTTTAATTGAGCCACGACAGCAACTCCTTTCGGTGAGGCGGCGCGGGAATGCGCCTGGTCAAAAGGGCGACAGCGCGCCATGCCCGGCGGCCCCCGCTGGTCTTCTCGATGTTGATCGCTTCCTGTTGCACGGCGCGGAGTGCCTCCGCGGGGCGCGCTCCCGAGGCAAGCTGACGGTGCAGTGCGCCGAAGAGAGACCGCGCGTCGTGATCGCCGATCGGGCTCAGTGTGCCGATCACATCGCTCGCTCCCGCGGCCGAGAATGCGGCGCCGAGGCTGAGCGCGCGCGTGGCGGCCGAGGGAGGGGGCCGCAGCGTCTCGCACGCGGCGAGCACCACCACGCCTCGATTCACGGCGGGTGACGAGACGATCGTCTGCCAGGAGACGCGCTCGAGCTTTCCGGATGCGCCGACGAACAACAAAGCCTGTTCTCCGCCGCCCGGCTGGCGCTCGGTGTGGCCGGCGATGTGGACCACGTCCGCTCGTGCGGCGGTGGTCCGGAGCTCCGCGAATGTCGCTGAGGCAGCAGGGATCGACGTCGCGTGTGCATAGAATTCCGCAACGTCGCGTACCTCGTTCTCCGCTTCCGGAAGTGCCCTCGATTCTGTTCCACCGCTCGGAAGGGCGATGGCAGCCAACGCAGGCGCGGCGGTTCGCCCTTCATCGGGCTGCAGCGAGCCGGCGCTCGAAGCGGTCGACACCGCCAACCGTTCCACCAGAAAACGCCGATGGGCCGAGTCGTAGAGCGCCGCGAACGGCACGGTGGACAATTTCTGGTCGGCGACGACCACCACCTCGCGCGCACGGTCGAGGACAGCGTCGGCGGGGCGGATCAATTCGTCGTAGAGTTTTGCCGCGGCGGCGGTTCCCGGTTCGGAGAGGCTTTCGCCGGCCAGCGAGGCAATCGTATCGGTGGTAGCCGGGTGCTGGACAACGATGGCATCGTTCTCCGCGATGGCGAACGTCACCAGTTCGCCGGGAAGCACCACGATTTCCAACACGACCGTGCCGGTGCCGGCGAGGCGGCGCTGCAACTCGGGAATCGTGGTCGGGGTTCCGTGCGAACGCTCGGCGAACGCGAATGCGCCCGCCTTGTCGCCCCGATCGAGGCTGAGGCGGATGGCGTCGGTGAAAAGGGCGTGCTCCGCATCGAGAACGCCCCATCCGCCGGCGGCGCCAGGCATGCCCGCGGGATGGCTCTCCACGATGGTCATGCCGCGCTCGAGATCGCGCATCGCCGCCGCCGCGTCTCCGTTCCGCACGCCGCATCGCGACCGGAGGAGAAGCGATTGGGGCAGGCCGGCGGCAAGTCCGTGAACCGTGTAAAAATCGATCGCCCGTGTCAGTGGCTCGATTGCCGCGCCAGGGCTCGACTCCACCAGCGCCGCTCCGGTGGCCATATCCGCCTGCGCGCTCCAACCGGCCCGCAGCTCCGGATCGACAACGGCTTTGGCCAGCCCCTCGGCTTCGCGCGCGGTCTGCAGCGCGGCGGCGGTGTCGCCGCTCATTGACTGCAGCAGCGCGCGGTTGACGAGCGGCTTGATGGCGAGCTGCGGCCGCGCTCCGCCGCGCGCGACGGAGGTTTCCAGCGCCGACAGCGAGAGCGCGGCGTCCCGGTGGCCGACAGCCAGCTCGGCGTATGTCGTGTCCGCGATGCTCGTGGCCAGGTACTCCGGCTCGCCTTCCGCACTGAGCGCCGCGAACGACTGCAGGCGCGCCAGCCACGCGTCGTCATCGCGATCGAGAGCGCGATAGGCGACGGCGAGTATCGTCTCGGTGAATGCTTCACTGGTGCGCTCGCCGCAGCGGCGGAACATGGCCGTTCCCTCGGCCAGAACCGTGGTGGCCTGCAGCCAATCGTCATCGTTGATCATCGCGCGGCCGAGCTCCCACCGCACGTGGCCCCCAAGGCTGATGTACTCGGGATGTGCGTTGGCTGCGGCCAGTACCCGCTCGAGGTCGGAGCGAGCGCCGGCGGCATCGTTTCCCGCCAACCGCGCGCTGGCCGCATAGTAGCGAGCCTCAAGAGCCATCGGATCGTGGGTTGCCTCGAACCCCTCTGCCGCGCGAAGAAGATCGCGCACCGCGGCGTCGCGCTGGCCTCGGCTGTACGCGCCACGGCCGGTGAAGTAGAGAACTTGCGCTGCGGCGATGTCGCGCTGCTGCTCCGGCGTGGCTGCGTCGACGACGCGCCCGGCGTCGCGCAGGAGCGCCTCGCCGGAAAGGGCGAAGAGCGCATCGCCGACACTGCGCGCGATTGTCAGCCATCGCGCCGTTTCGGCGTTATCGCTACGCAAGAGTGCCTCCGCCCAATTGTGGAGGTAGACATAATCAGCGTAGCGCCGGGCGCTCTCCCGGTAGGCATCGACGTAGCGGCGCACTGCGGCGGTGTCGCCGTTCTCGGCCGCGCGCTCGAGAAGCGGGCGGTCGTGCTCGAACTGCGATGCGTGCGTCGTCGCCGGCAATTGCGCGATGCGCGACCGCGCCTCGGTCGCCCAGTCTGACGAAGAGTCGGCCTCGAGGTAGCGCTGCCAGGCGCGCTTTGCCTCATCCGTCAAGCCGAGGCGTTCGAGGATAAGCGCGCGATTGAAGAGCGCCTCGGGAAGATTCGGATCGATGCGAAGCGCGGCGTCAGCCGCCGCGAGCGCCTGGGGATAGAGCGAAGCACGGCCGAGTTTTGATGCCGTGGCGTAGCGCGCCGCCGCGAGATCGCTCCAAGACTTTGCGTCGTGCGAGGCGCGGGCGGCGGTCTCCAGTTTGGCGATCGCTTCGTCCGGTTTTTCGACCAACACCATCGCTACGCCGGCGGCGTGCTGTGCCTCGGCGCTCTGATCGTGCTCGGCGCGATCGATCAGATCTCCGGCGGCACCGCCCAGCTTGAGTTGCTGTGCGTCTGGCGTTCCGCCCGTGGCGCGCATCGGACCGTGATAGCCAGCCCAGGGGAATCCGCCGGTCAGGCGCGGCTCGACGAGGCGCGCCGAGCGGGGGGCCAGTGCGACGAGGGTATCCGTCGGGGAGGTTGGACGAATGGCTTGCCGCAACGCTGCAAGCGCGATGGCGAGAACGACTACGGCGGCTAGAGCGATGATCCAGGTCGGGCGCAGGAAGCGGCGCTTCTCCGACTCCGCGCCGGCCGAGGGCATCACGAGTGCGACGTCGTTCAGGCACTCCTCACATTGATCGAGATGTGCGACCACTTCGTTGCGTCCTGCCGCGTCGAGCTGTCCTTCCGCAAACGCGGCGAGGGTTTCGGGATCGAAGTGCTGGGACGGTCGGCTCATCGCTTCTCCGACTGATCGGACGGCTGATCCGAGTCCGTTTTCCCCGATTGCAGCCCGAAATCGAGCCGATCACCGGCGGAGGCGACTAGATTGGCCGCGTCTGCGGCGTCGATTCCGGCGCGCTCAAGTGACACACGGAGATCCTTGAGCATCGACTCGATGCGGCGATAGAGCGGACGCTGGGTGACGCCGAGGGCGCGGGCGATATCGGAGATGGCCATGCCCTTGGAGAACCGCAGACGAAGCGTGACGCGGTCCTGCGCCGTCATCGCGGCGAGCGCTTCCTGGACGGCACAGGAAGTCCGGTCCGAGGCGCGGTTGAGATCGGCGGCCAGAACACGGTCATCGGCGGATGACGAGCTCGCGAATCGATCCTCGTCGCCATCGATGACGGGCACGAGCCGGGGACGCGGTGCTCGTTCGGGGAGCGACGCTGCGGTGGCTTCGAGGTGCTGGATGTCGGCCTCTGGATGTTGCGCCTTTGTGATGCTCAGCGCTTCGCTGAGCGGCCGCCGGTCGTGATGAAGCAGGCGCTCGAGCGTGATTGCGGCGTCGCCCTGCCGCGCCGCTTCTGCCGAGGGATACCAACGCCCTTCGGAGCGCTTCTGATCGAGGAAAAGCCGCCGGACGACGATGGCCACGTAGCTGGCAAAGGACGAGCGTCCTTCGAACTTGCGAAGGATTGCGCAGTCGCCGGCGAGCAGCGCAATCCGCGCAGACGAGGCGAAGTCCTCCGCGTCAGCGCCGCGCAGGCGGACCTGACGGGCAACCTGCGTGATCGCACGCTCGATCACATCGAGGTTCGCCTCGAACAACTGCGGGGGCTGCATAGGTGGAATCCCATCATCATAATGCCAGAATCGCGGCAAGCGACAATGGGCAGCGGGATCGGCGGCCCAGGGTGTGGGGAGTCGGGTGGGGAGTCGGGTGTGGGTGTAGGAGATCGATGTTTCGAGTATCGGAAGCTCGCTGCGGGACATCGGCGCGATGGACGAGCACTCGCACGAAGAGAGGTTCGATCGTGTGTCGATTTCGGCGGACGGCGGCCCGCAGGCTGGAGAAACCAGCCTACGGGCGCTGCATGATCAACTATTCATGGATAGTGACTATCCGAGCATGACTCGTCGAGATCTACGGCCTGCCCGATGAGGACTCGAGAGGCGAGAAACTCAACGAATGAAGTCATTTCCTTCCCGGGGAAGGGGAACTGGTCGCCCAGTTGCAGTATCGCGGTAGTCAGTTCTGACATGCTTTCTGCGAGCAGTGGCGGTGTCAGTTGCGTTAGAGGGTCCGTCATGCCGGGGAGGTTTTCCTTCAAAAATCGTGGAATGCCGGGAAAGGTCGTGAGGTAGTTCAGCATGAAGTCGAAGGGCTTGTCCTCCGCCGCCGCGTCGAAGTCCTGGTTGGTCACGTACAGGTTGCCGCTAGTGACTGTCCAATCAGGCTGGGTAGGCATAAGAGAGTTCGGAAGAGGAAAAGGTGTGATCCGGACTTTCGGGGGATCATCAAGAGTGTCGACTGTAATGACTGTCGTTTTGCTGGAGCCGTTTAGCACTACCCGGCCTTTCCCGTATAGAAAGTCGACGTAACACGCCGCGTTGTAGTTTTGAACGACATCCGGCGACGGCTTGATACCGAGGTCGGGGTCAACGTAGTGGGGAAGGTGACACCCGTCGGCGAGCGTCGAATCGAATTCGAAGGCTCCCTGAAGCGGGTCCGGATTGAGTACCTCCAACCGAGCGCCATAGAGATAGCTGCTTTGAGTGGCGGGTGGGGTCTTGGCGTCGGCAACGACCGCTATATGCGGCATGAGGTAGTACATGGGTTGCAGAGGAGGGCCGCTCAGCACGGGAAATTGGAACATGCCAAAGTGAATGCCTAATGCATTTGGAAGCACCGACCGCAGTGGAATCATGGCGTCGCCTACCCCTGAGGGGATGCACCGGTAAAAATGAGTACAGATGCCCGAGAAAGTGATGGTCAGTTGACCCATGACAGCAGCTCCTTTCTGTGTTGCGGCGCGGGAATGCGCCTAGTCAATAAGGCGATGGCGCGCCATGCCCGGCGGCCGCCGCTGCGTCTTCTCCAAGGTGATGGCTTCCTGCTGCACGGCGCGAAGCGCGTCGGCATGGCACTCCCCCCCTGCCAGATGGCACTGCAGCGCGCCGAAAAAAAAGCCGCGCGTCCCGGCCGCCGCCTGGGGTCAGAGTGCCCGACGTCGCCCGCCGCCTTCATGGATAGTGACTATCCGAGCATGACTCGTCCAGATCCACGGAGGGCTGGATCCCCAAAGCGGCGAGCAACCCGGCCACTGGAAGCCCCTCCTTCTGGCTGTTGACGGATTGAGGCAGCTTCCGGATGGCCTCGCCCAGTTCGACCATGTTTGTCCCGAGCACGTCCAGCGTCAGTGGCGTCAGAGAGTCAGGCATGCCGGGAGTGTTTTTCGTCAACAATTGCGGGAGGCCCGCCTGGGTCACGAGATAGTTGAGCATGAAGTCGAAGGGCTTGTCTTCCAGGTTTTGGTCGAATTCGTAGTCCTGGTTGGCCACGAACAGAGTCTCCGTTTCGATAATCGGCAAGGGATCCGGGCCCATAGGAGATCCGGGGAAAGGAGTGATCTGGATTTGCGGGGGACCATCACCGGTGGTTAGCAATTGAACTTGGGTCATGAGCATGAGCGGGTTAACGTCGCTAGGCACCACCTTCCCGCTCCCAAAGTAAAAATCGAAATAACACGCCGCGTTGTGATTGAGAACTACATCCGGCGACGGCACGGCGAGAGGAACGTAGTCCGGGAGGTGATACCCAGGTACAGACCAATCGAATTCGAAGGCTGGTTGCGCCCGGTCCACATTGAGAACTTCGATCGTAGCGCCATAAAGGAACTGCCTGGTGCCGTCTTTCAAATTGGAAACCTGCACCCCGTGCGGCATCAGGTAGTAAGCGGCCAGCGAAGGGACACTCCCTGTCGGCCGCTGGACCATGCCCAAGTACATGCTAATGGCATTGGGGAGCACCGACCGCATCGGAATTGGGGAACCGCCCGGGCTCCGCTGGATGCAGTTGTGGAAATGAGTGCAGATACCTGAGAAGGTAATGGTCAGTGTACCCATGACAGCAGCTCCTTTCTGTGAGGCGGCGCGGGAATGCGCCTGGTCAATAAGGCGATGGCACGCCATGCCCGGCGGCCGCCGCTCTTTTCCATGCTGATGGCTTCCTGCTGCACGGCGCGAAGCGCGTCGGCAGGGCGCTCACCCGCCGCAAGATGGCGATGCAGTGCGCCGAAGAGAGGCCGCGCGTCACGGTCGCCGATCGGGGCCAGCGTGCCGATCACGTCGCTCGCTCCCGCGGCCGAGAACGCAGCGCCGAGGCTGAGCGCGCGCGTGGCGGTGGAGGGAGGGGGACGGAGCGTCTCGCACGCGGCGAGCACGACCACGCCGCGATTCGGCGACGGTGAGGCGACGATGGTTTTCCACGAGACGCGCTCGATCTTCCCGGACCCGCCGACGAACAACAGAGCCTGTTCTCCGCCGCCCGGCTGGCGCTCGGTGTGGCCGGCGATGTGGACAATGTCCGAGCCTGCGGCGGCCGTCCGGAACTGCGCGAACCTTGCAGCGGCGGCGGGGATCGTTGTTGCACGCGCGTAGAGCCCCGCAACGTCGCGCACCTCGTTCTCCGCGTCCGGCAACCCTCTCGAATCCGCGCCGCCGCTCGGTAGCGCAATGGCAGCGAGCGCCGGAGCTGCGGTTCGCGTTTCATCTGACTCAAGCGAGCCGGCGCTCGAGGCGGCAGACACCGCAAGTCGATCAACGAGGAATGTGCGATGGACGGAGTCATAGAGCGCCGCGAAGGGCACGGCTGCCAGCCTTTGGTCGGCAACGATCACCAACTCGCGCGCGCGGTCGAGGACAGCATCGACCGGATGGATCAATTCATCGTAGAGCTTCGCCGCGGCGGCGGTCCCCGATTCGGAGAGGCTTTCCTCGGCCAGCGACGCGAGCGTGTCGACCGCGACCGGGCGGCGGACCACGACGGCGTCGTTCTCGGCAACGGCGAACGTCACCAGCTCGCCGGGCAGCGCTACGATCTCGATCACTGCCGTGCCGGTGCCGGCCAGGCGATGCTGCAACTCGGGAATCGTAGTCGGGGTTCCGTGCGACCGCTCGGCGAACGCGAATGCGCTCGCTCTGTCGCCGCGATCGAGGCTGAGACGGATGGCGTCCGTGAAGAGGGCGTGTTCCGCGTCGAGAACGCCAGCTCCGGCGGTGGCATTCGGTATGGGCGCGGGATGGCTCTCCACGATGGTCATGCCGCGCTCGAGGTCACGCATCGCCGCCGCCGCGTCGCCGTTCCGCACGCCACATCGCGACCGAATCAGAAGCGGCTGGGGCAGGCTGGCGGCAAGTCCGTGTGCGGTGTAAAAGTCGATGGCCCGCGTCAGCGGCTCGATTGCCTCGCGAGGACTCGACTCCGCCAGTGCCGCCCCCGTGGCGACGTCTGTCTGGGCGCTCCAACCGGCGCGCAGCTCCGGATCGATAACCGCCCTGGCCAGTCCCTCGGCCTCGTGCGCCGTCTGTAGCGCGCCGGCAGTGTCGCCGCTCATCGACTGCAGCAGCGCGCGGTTGACGAGCGGCTTGATGGCTAACTGCGGCCGCGCTCCGCCGCGGGCAATGGAGGTTTCCAGCGCCGACAGCGAGAGGGCGGCGTCACGGTGGCCGACTGCCAGCTCGGCGTACGTCGCGACCGCAATGCTCGTGGCCAGGTGCTCCGACTCCCCTTCCGCGCTCAGAGCCACGAACGACTGCAAGCGCGCGAGCCATGCGTCGTCATCGCGGTCGAGAGAGCGGTAGGCAGAGGCGAGGATCATCTCAACCATTGCTTCACTGGCGTGCTCGCCGCAGCGGCGGAACATCGCCGTTCCTTCGGCCAGCACCACTGTGGCCTGCAGCCAGTCGTCATCGTTGCTCATCGCGCGCCCGAGCTCCCAACGCACGTGGCCCCCCAGGCTGATGTACTCGGGATGCGCGTTGGCTGCAGCCATTACCCGCTCGAGGCCGGCGCGCGCGCTGGCCATGTCGTTCCCCACCAACCGCACGCTGGCGGCATAGTGGCGGGCCTGAAGAGCCATCGGATCGTGTGCGCCCTCGAACGCCTCTGCCGCGCGAAGAAGATCGCGCACCGCAACGTCACGCTGGCCGCGGCTGTAGGCGATGCGCCCGTTGCGATAGAGGATTTGCGCGGCGGCGATGGCGCTCTGCTCCGCCGGGGCCGCCGTGTCGACGGCGCGCACGGCGTCGCGAAGGAGCGATTCACCGGAGATTTCGACGAGAGCGTTGCCGACGGCGCGGGCGATGGAAAGCCATCGACCAGCTTCGGTCACGTCGTTGCGCTGCAATGCCTCGGCCCAGTGTCCGAGATATTCGCCCTCGGCATAGGCTCGGGCGCGCTCGCGGTGCGCATCGACGTACCGGCGCACTGCGGCGGTATCGCCGTGCTCGGCGGCGCGCTCGAGGAGCGGGCGGTCGTGCTCGAACTGCGATGCGTGTGTCGTCGCCGGCAACTGCGCGATCCGCGACCGCGCCTCGGTGGCCCAGTCTGACGAAGAGTCGGCCTCGAGGTAGCGCTGCCAGGCGCGCTTTGCCTCGTCCGTCAAGCCGAGCCGCTCGAGGATGAGCGCGCGATTGAAGAGCGCTTCGGGGAGGTTTGGATCGATGCGAAGCGCGGCGTCGGCTGCGGCCAGCGCCTGGGGATAAAGCGATGCGCGCCCGAGCTTCGATGCCGTGGCATATCGCGCCGCGGCCAGATCGCTCCACAACTTCGCGTCGTGCGAGGCGCGGGCGGCGGTCTCCAGTTTGGCGATTGCTTCGTCCGGCTTTTCGACCAGCACCATCGCTACGCCGGCGGCGTGTTGCGCTTCGGCGCTCTGATCGCGCTCGGCCCGCTCGATCAGATCTCCGGCGGCTCCGCCCAGTTTGAGTTGCTGCGCGTCCGGAGTGCTGCCGGTTGCGCGCATCGGGCCGTGATAGCCGGCCCAGGGGAATCCGCCGGTCAGACGCGGCTCGACAAGGCGCGCCGAGCGTGGGGCCAGGGCTACGAGGGTGTCCGTCGGGGAGCTTGGATGAATGGCCTGACGCAACGCCGCAAGCGCGATGGCAAGAACGACGACAGCGGCCAGAGCGATGATCCATGTCGGGCGGAGGAAACGGCGCTTCTCCGACTCCGCGCCGGCTGAAGGCATCACGAGTGCGACGTCGTTCAGGCACTCTTCGCATTGATCGAGATGTGCGATCACTTCGTTGCGTCCTGCCGCGTTGAGCTGCCCTTCCGCGAATGCGGCGAGGGTCTCGGGATCGGGGTGCTGGGTCGGGCTGCTCATCGCGTCTCCGATTGTTCGGACGGCTGATCGGGGTCCGTTTTCCCCGATTGCAGGCCGAAATCGAGCCGATCGCCGGCGGAGGCGACGAGATTGGCCGCTTCCGCGGCGTCGATTCCGGCGCGCTCGAGTGACGCGCGGAGATCCTTGAGCATCGACTCGACGCGGCGATAGAGCGGGCGCTGCGCCACTCCGAGGGCGCGGGCAATATCGGAGATGGCCATGCCTTTGGAGAACCGGAGGCGAAGGGTGACGCGGTCCTCTGCCGTCATCGCGGCGAGCGCTTCCTGGACGGCGTGAGAAGTCCGATCCGAAGCGCGGTCGAGATCGGCGGCCAGGACGCGGTCATCGGCGGACGAGGCACTGGCGAATCGATCCTCGTCGCCATCGATGACGGGCACCAGCCGGGGGCGCGGCGCGCGTTCGGGGAGCGATGCCGCGGTGGCTTCGAGCTGCGCGATATCGGCCTCGGGATGTTGCTCCCTCGCGATGCTCAACGCTTCGCCGAGCGGCCGCCGGTCGTGGTGAATCAGGCGCTCGAGCGTGATTGCGGCGTCTCCCTGCCGCGTCGCCTCGGCCGAGGGATACCAACGACCCTCCGAGCGCTTCTGGTCGAGGAAGAGCCGGCGCACGACGATGGCCACGTAGCTGGCGAAGGATGAGCGCCCTTCGAACTTGCGAAGGATTGCGCAGTCGTCGGCGAGCAGTGCGATCCGCGCAGACGAGGCGAAGTCCTCCGCGTCCGCGCCGCGCAGGCGGACCTGACGCGCAACCTGCGTGATCGCACGCTCGATCACATCGAGGTTCGCCTCGAACAACTGCGGAGGATGCATGGGTGGAATCCCATCATCATAATGCCAGAATTGCTGAAGAGATGCGCTCATGGCGGACCACAGGGCGGACGCGAAGCCTGTATCCCGTCAGGACGGCGATGGGGCTGCGGTTTTCCAGGGATTTAGGTGAGGTCGTTCGAAAGAGACAAAGGCGGTCACGCGGAGACGCGGAGGACGGGGAGACTGCTACGTCGAGACTCGCCGTCCACGCGCGGCGATCCAATACAGCGCCGCTCCGATGACGCCCCAGAAAACCACCAGCTCGATCGTCGTCAGCGCGGCGTGCTCGATGCGTTCGCGGAACGAGAGGCGCGTCAACACATCCACGTCGCCGCGAAGCTGCACGGCGATCAGCGTGCCCATAAAAAGTAGCGAGATCGCGGCGCTGATCTGCTGCACCCAACGCGGAAGGCCGAGGGTCACGCTGGCGTAGAGCGATGGATTCGCGCGGGGCAGGGCCAGCAGCGCGAGGCTGTGCAGAAAGTAGAGACAGACCAGCGCAAAGACGGCGATGTTCAAAGCGAGCGAGACTTGTCCGCTGATAAGAAGCAATAGCGTCACGATCAACGTCAGGGTTAAGCCGACGATCGGTGTGCCGGTACGCTTTGAGATCGCTCCGATGAGCTGCGGCGCCAGTCCATCCTCGGCAAGCATGATTCCGACACGCGATGGAACGAGCATCGTTGCGTTGACCGAGGTCGTCAGCGCCATCACGGCTCCGAGCGTGACGAACCACGCCGCGCCCATCGGCAGATAGCGCGACGCCACCGCGGCCATCGGCGCAGCGGCCTGGCGCAACTCGGCGCCGGGAAGGACGCCGAACGCGACCACGGACATCAGGAAGTAGATGACCGTCGTTGCAAGAATGCCGCGGAGGAAGATGCGCGGCAGCCGGCGCGTGGAGTCGCGCACCTCGCCGGCCGTTTGCGCCAGCGACTCGAAGCCCGCGTAGCCGAAGAAAACCAAAGGTAGCGCCGCGGCGAACCCGCCGAGGCCGTGCGTGAAGAACGGCTGGTAGTTGTGCGAATGGATGGCGAAAAGGCCCGGCCCGACGAGGACAAGGATCGACAGTCCGAGAAGCACGCACATCCAGACTTGAATCCGGCCGAACCAGCGCACGCCGGCGACGTGGATGACATAAAAGAAAAGGAGGCTGCCGATCGCCACCGGCATCGCGGCGCTCTTTGGCAGCGCGCCGGCGAAGAGCTCGACCATATAGTCGCCGAGCGCGCGCGACAAGTAGGCCAGCGCGCCGATGTACGAGATCACCTTCAGCCACACGCCGACGAACGCGAGACCGTAGCCGCCGAACGTACGCGACAGATGCGTGTACTCGCCGCCGGGCTCGCGGCCGAGCGGCGTGGAGAGGAAAACCGAGTACGCGACCGAAGTCGCCAGGATCGCCGGCGCGAGCACGAGGTAGCCGAGAATCACGCTCGGCCCGGTCAGCGCCCAGGCATCGCTCGTGACTTTGAAAATGCCGGCGCCGATGAGCATGCCCAGCAGCGTGGCGTACGACTCGATGGTGCCGAGGTCGCGGCGGAGTGAGGCGGAAAGCGGTGCGGCCATGATTCAGTTCCTTTCGGCCGCGCGCGCAGCACGCCAGCGGTCCGCGGCGACCGCGAGGACGATCACGACGCCGATGATGATCTCCTGCACGTAGTTCGGCCAACCCATTTGCTGGCTGCCGTTGCGGAGGAAGGCCATGACCAGCGCGCCGATCATCGCGCCGGCGATGCTCCCTTCCCCGCCGCTGAGGCTCGCGCCGCCGATGACGACGGCAGCGATGACGTCGAGCTCGACGCCGACTGCCACTGTCGGATCGCCCTGCCGCAAACGCGACATCTGCATCACGCCGGCGAGGCCGAAGAACAATCCCGCCAGCGCGTAGATGCGCACCTTCAGCGCGCCGGTGTTGATGCCGCAGGCGCGGGCGGCCGCTTCGTTCGAGCCGAGCGCGAAGACGTGGCGGCCGAAGACGGTGTTGCGCAGCACGAGCGCCATGATCGCCGCGAGGATGATCGCGATCCAGACGCCGGGCGCGAAGAGCATCCAGTCGCGCGAGGGAAAGGTCACCGCCAGTTCGTTGAGCCATGTCGCCGGAGGATTGACGGTCTGCTCGCCGGCGACGTACTTGGCGACGCCCCGCGCGATGCCGAGCATGCCTAGCGTGGCGATGAACGGGACGACGCGCAGCGCAGTGATAGCCAGTCCATTGACGATGCCGACGATGCCACCGGCGATTACGCCCGCGCTCAGCGCCGCGATCGGCGGCCAGCCATCGTGCAATGCCAACGCCGTGACGACACTCGCGAGCGCGATGACGGCGCCAACGGAGAGGTCGATGCCGCCGCTGACGATGATCATCGTCATGCCGAGCGCGCCGATGGCGACGATGACGGTTTGCGCGAGCACGACGCGCAGGTTGGCGCCCGAAAGGTAACGCGCCGGCGATCCGGTCAGAATCGCGAAAAGAAGGATGACCGCAACAAGGCCGGCGAGCGGAGCGAGGACGCGGAGCCAGCGTTTCATGCGAGGTGCGGATTGTATGCGGGGGACCGTGTTCGCGGAACGTAGGTCGGACTCTCCAGTCCGACTGCTTCCGACGAACGACGGTTCCGGCGCAAACGCGAAGTCGGACTGGAGAGTCCGACCTACGTTTCCCGACCTACGTTTCCCGACCTACGTTTCCGCTCCGATCGCTGCCTGCAGGATGCTGTCGGCGGTCCATTCGTTCGCAGGCTTTACGGACGATAGACGGCCTCGCGTCATGACCGCTATGGAATCGCACACTGACAGCAGCTCCGGCAGGTACGAGCTCACCATCACGATCCCCTTCCCCTCGGATGCCAGCCGCGCGATCTCGCGATAGATGTCGGCTTTGCTGCCGATGTCGATCCCGCGCGCCGGCTCGTCGAGAAGGAGAATGTCGGGATCCTGGTGGAGCAGCCGCGCCAGCGCGACCTTCTGCTGATTACCGCCGGACAGCTTTCCGACGATGCCGCGCGGCCCGGGCGCCTTGACGCGAAGGCGCGTCACGACATCGTCCGTCTGGGCGTTCTGCTGGCGTCGATCGATCCATCCGCTGCGCGAGCAGGTCGCGAAACGGCTCATCGTCACGTTGTCGGCGATCGGCAGTTGCAGCGCGAGCCCTTCGCCTTTGCGGTCTTCGCTGAGGTAGCCGAAACCGTTGCGGATCTGATCGGCGAGCGTTTTCAGCTCTTTCCCCCGCAACCGTACGACACCTCCGGTTGTCGGCTGCAGCCCGAAGAGTGCGCGAACGAGATCGGTGCGGCCGGAGCCGACGAGGCCGGCGATGCCGAGGATTTGGCCGCGATGGAGGAGAAAGCTTGCCACGCGGAGGCGCGGAGGGGCGGAGAGGTTCTCGACTTCGAGGAGGACTTCGGGTTGCACAGACGGCTGCACAGACAAGAGTGTCTGTGCCACATTGAACCCGCCCTGTGGCTCGTGCACTGATCGATGTGGCAGAGATACTCCTGTCACATTGCGGCCGGCTTGTGGCTCCTGCGCTGCTTGATGTGGCACAGACACTCTTGTCTGTGCTCCCACCATCATCGAGATCAGTTCCTCATCGCGCACCTCGATCAGTTCACCGCTGCCCACACTCCGGCCATCGCGCAGAACCGTGAAACGGCTGGCGATCTCGCGCACCTCTTCCAGGAAATGGCTGATGTAGATGATGGCGATTCCGCGATCCCGAAGCCGGCGCACGGTCTCGAAGAGGCGCTCGACATCCGTCCGTTGCAGGCTGCTCGTCGGCTCGTCCATCAAGAGGATGCGGGCATCGCGCGCCAGGGCGCGGCAGATCTCCACGACTTGCCGGTCCGCGAGCGAGAGGCTCGCGACACGAATCGAAGGCTTGATCTCGCTGCGTCCGAACTCGGCGAGGAGTGTTGCCGCGCGTTCGATCATCAGATCGCGCCGCAACCATCCGCCGCGCGACGGCTCGACACCCATCGCGATGTTCTCCGCGACGGAAAGATGCTCACACAACGCCAGCTCCTGATGAATATGCGCCACTCCTCGGCTCCGCGCATCGGCCGGTCCGCGCGGCGCGTACGGCATCCCATCGACGATCATCGAGCCGCTGTCAGGCGCGACAGTGGCCGACAGAACATTCATCAAAGTGCTCTTCCCAGCGCCGTTCTCGCCGATGAGCGCGTGCACTTCGCCAGGCGCGACTTCGAGATCGACGCCATCGAGAGCGATCGTGGCGCCGAAGTGCTTGGTGATCGCATGCAGCCGAAGCGCAGGCGAGGACGCCTGCGAGCCAGCCGGCGGGACGCCAGCGTTCCGAGCGTGGATCACTTCAGATAGGTCTCCAGCGGCGGATGCAGCAACGTCTGCGACTCCGGCGCGTCGAGGTTCGTGGAGGTGATCAGCGTGACGCCGGTGTCGACGCGTTTTTCCACCGGCTTGCCGAGGAGGTGATCGACAACGGTCTTGACACCGAGCTCGCCCATGCGAAACGGGTTCTGCACCACGATGCCCTGCAGCTTGCCGTCGCGCATCGCTTTGACGAAGACCTCGCTCGTGTCGAAGCCGATGAAGCGGATCTTCCCAGCCTTGCCGGCATCTTCCAGCGCAAGCAGCGCGCCGGCGGTGGACGATTCGTTCGGCGTGAAGAGGCCATCGAGGTCATTGCCGAAACGGTTCAGCAGATTCTCGGCGGCCGTCTTCGCCGTGTCGCGCGTGGCGCCGGCGAATTGATTCGAGGAGATGAGCTGGATGTTCGGATACGCAGCTTTGATCCGCTCGATGAAACCCTTCTCGCGCTGCTCGGTGCTGAAGACGCCTTCCTGATAACGCAGGGCCAGGACTTTGCCTTTGCCGCCGAGGAGGCGGCCCATCTCGTCGGCGGCAAGCTCGCCGCCGTGATAGTTGTTGCTGGCGACGAAGCTGATCGGATCAGCCGACTCCAGGCCGGAGTCGACGACGACCGTCGGGATGCCGGCGCGCTTCGCTTCCTCGACGGGACGGACGAGGGCGTTCTTGTCGAAAGGAGCGAGGACGATACCGTCGACGTGCTGCGTGACGAAGCCTTCGACGACTTGCACCTGCTGCTCGCGGTCGTCCTCGCGCATCGGACCTTTCCAGATGATGGTGACGTTGACGCCGCCCTTCGCCTCGTCCTGCGCCGTCTTCATCGCGCCGGCATGAATGCTCTTCCAGAACTCATGCGTGGAGCCCTGCGGGATGACAGCGATGGTGAAGGACTTGGCGGATTTTGCTGCGGTAGTCTGCTCGTGCTTTGCACAGCCGATGACAACCATTGCGATCCCGGCAGCGATCATGATTCGTTTCATTCGGTCAGCTCCTGATAAAACGGCGCGTGGATTTTCATCTGCGTTTATCTGCGTCATCTGCGGATCAAAGTGTCATACAGCGGTTGCGCCTCGACAAGCGATGAATCCTCATCCGAGACAGTCGCCGCCAGCACGCGGATCTTGTCGTTGTCGGGTAGCGTCAGCGTGTGCGCTCCGTGCGGGAGATCGATGGCGTACGCGAAGAGGTATGAATATGCGTAGGGCTCGTTCGCGCCATCAACAGTATGTCGATGCGATGCAAACCATGCGATCGGGGCGCGCTTGATGAACCCGGGCGTGAGTCCGTTGAATACGGTCGCCATCCGCGTACGAATCGGCGCGTTCGACGGCGCGTCGGGCCGCGGCGGCAGCGTCTCCTGCTTTTTCGTCCAGAGGCGGTTGTCCCACTGACCGACGTAGCGGGTCCAGTACTGAATCGTCAACGGGATGGTCTTTCCATCGACGACGAAGTCCGCAGTTTGATCGCCTTCGGAAGAAGCGGCGAGGAGGTAGAGACGTTTGTGATCGCCAGCAGGAAGCGCGATCGTCTGGCCATGCGCGACGACCGCATTCGCTGCGCTCTCCCCGCCGAGGTGAAAGTGAATGCCGGCGAAGTCGACGTCGCGCGGCAGTAGCTCTGCGGGGATTGCGCGGCCAGCAGCGTCGAAGCCCGGCGCTGATTTCGAGGCGTCCCGGCTGGAAACGACGCGGTCGAACGGAAGCGTCACTGGCTGCGAGCGCGGCGGGCGGAGAGGCGCCCCTCCAAACGGCTCAGCCAAGCGAACTGCATACGTTCGAAGCTGATACGGCGCGAACGATGCCACGAGCCGGCCATTGACGACGCGCGCTTTCCCGAGCGGCATCTCCTGCCCGTTCACTTCGCGCGCGGAGGTGATTGGTCCGTTGAATGCGACCACAATGTCTTCCGCGCGTTTGCCGCGGATTTCGACCAGTCGCACGATCACCTCGTCGCCACTCTCCGCCTTCTTCAGCGCCAGAACGCGAACACGTGGATTACTGACGCGCAACAACGAGAAGGAGTGCCCGCGCGTGCCGGCGTGCTTCGGCGACACAAACGCGATCAATGGCTGACTGAGACGCAAGGCCTGCCAGTCTGTCCCTTCCGTCCGCCAGTCTCCTGCGTGCGACGCGAGGCCGTAAATGAACTCGTGGTGTCCCCAATCCTGCGAGGCCTGATCGCTGTAGGCGCGGCCGTTCGCGCTGAGGCCCGGCGTGTACAACAACGTGAGGCGCAGCGTGTGATCGTCGGGTTTGTCGGATCCGTACTTGCTGTCGGTAAGGACGGTTACGCCGCCCTTTGCATCGCTGAGATCGAACCATTGATGCGAGGCGACCTCGAACTTCTTCTCGTCGTTGTTGCCGCGCTGAATCGTCCCCACTTCCCAGTTGTACGTCGCAAGCGGATTCGACGCCGTCAACGGAAAGGTTGCCTTCAGCGCCGCGGCCTCGGTCTTCCAATCGATGGCGTTGTCGATCTCGATGCGGTTCCCGGCATCGCCCGCGGCGAGTCGAATTGTTTGCACGAATCGCGAGCCTTCCGTTTCGCGCGTCACTTCCAACGCCACACGCGCCGGTCCGTTCTCGACGATGCGAAACGTGGCCGGTCCGCTGACGTAGCCGCGCGGCGGCTTCTGCTGATCGGCCCAATCCATATTCCATGCAGGCCAATCGTGCGGGTTCTCGGTCTGGAGCCCGAGGCGCGCCGGCGCAGACAGGACTTCGCGCTTCGTCTTCTTGTCGAGGATGCTGGCGATGTCGCCTGCGTCGTCGATCGAAACGCGGTACCGCGCGTTGTCGAGGGTAGCGCGCGTTTGTCGGGAGTCGGGAGTCGGGGGTCGGAGCTGGATCTTGAGTGTCGACTCTCCGACCCCCGACCCCCGACTCCCGACGCCCGCATCACGCACGTCGTACACCGCCCATCCCACCGAGGGAACCCTCGCAACGAAGATCACCCTGTCGCCTTCGCGCTGCGAGGGGACGGGCTTGCCATCCGGTCCGACGACAACCACGTCGCCTTTCAGATCGTGTAGCCGCGCTTCGACCACATCCTCGCGCGCGATGCTCAGCGGGTTATAAACGACGATGGCCGTGCCCTTCACGCGCGTGTCGAGCGCCGACGCCACCGCTTCCGTCGCGCTCGTCACCACGCCCGCGAACTGGTTCATGGCGATGACGTCGTCGTTCCACGAATACTCGTAAGCCTTCGGCTTGGCCGTGCCGGCGGCGATGTCGTGGAACTGGCCACCCATCACCAGCGTCCATGCGTCGTTCAATCGCTTCATCGGATACGTACGCCCGCCAAGCCGTTCCGCGGCCACCGAGGCGCGCTCGGCGGCGTCGGCGAGCAGCTCGTTCTTGTGATTCCATCGCTTCTGATACGCCTCCGACGTCAGAGAGCCGGCGGAGTGATTCGTCAGCTCGAGCTCGCCCTTGTACCGCGGAAGGCCGGCGCGCTGCGACGGTTTGATGTCGAGGAACATCTCCTCGGCCGTCGAAGAGATCACGTGCAAAGGGCCGTCGTTCTTCGACACGATCGACTCGACCAGTTGCACCGAGGGCTCGCGGGGCGCGCCGCCGACGTCGCCGGTGCCATAGTAGTGATAGTCGGTGAACACGCCACTCACAGCGCCGTTGCGTTGCACGCGTTTCGGCCAGTCCACCCCGTTCGGCGGCGTCGTGTCGCTGCGCGAGAGGTCGTAGCGAATGTCCGCGCTGTAGCTGCCGGGATTGAACGCCGCCAGGACGCTGCTGCCGTCGGGACCTACCCACACGCCGACGTTGAACGGCGTCCCCACCGGCGTTTTCTCCGGCGAGTCCGGACCGCCAACCGGCGCGGACGATCCCCACGTCAGCTTCTGCGTCGAGAATCCAACGATCCCCATGTGATGGAGGATGCTCGGCAGCGACGCGGGAAATCCGAAGCAGTCGGGCAGCATGTACTCCGCGCTGGTACGGCCCAGCTCGCGCCGGAAATACGCGTTGCCGTAGAGCACCTGGCGGATGATCGACTCCGCCGACGGCGAGTTCACGTCGCTCTCTTCCATCGACGAGCCGGCCGGAAACCAGCGCCCCTTGCGCACCCATTCCTGCAGCACCGCGTAATCGGCCGGGTAGTACTCGCGCATCATCCGGTAACGATTGGCGCCGCTGAAGTTGAAGATGTAGTGCGGATATTTTTCGAAGAGCGCGAAGTTGTCGTGCATCGTGCGCGGCAGAAATTCTTTGATCGTCTGCGGATACTCCCACCGCCACTGCGTGTCGAGATGCGCGTAGCCGACGACGTAGAGGGTTGGCTGCTTCGTGAGATCGGGATGATCGGCGGCTTGCGCAACTGCGCCACACGCGAAGAGCAACGCGATCATCGCGCCCAGCTTCTTCATTTCTTCACCACGTCGATCTCGCTGTAGAACGTCTGCCCCCATGGGTCGTCGCTCTCGGTCTCGAAGACATCGAAGAGAAGGTAGCGATAGCGGCCAAGCGAGCCGCTCGTGTCGGCGATACTCACGCCGTACTGCCCGCCGCCCTCCCCTTCCTTTGGCCGCGTATCGACGAAGGCAATCTCACGCCAGCCGCAGGTGGACAGATCGACCTTCACGCCGGGAGTGGGATTGAAATTCGGATCGGTGCCGTCGCTCGCATACAACCGGTATACCTGCGGCGCCCGCGTATCGGGATGCCACGAGTACGTATTGACAGCCGCGATGTCGACGGTGCCACCGAGGTCGAACCGTATCCGCCCACCCCACGAATCACCGCGAAAAAAGAGATTCGCTTCCGGCTCGTCTTCGTTGCCGGGAAGGCGGCCGTCAGTCAGCGCCGCAATCGGCGCACTGTTGCGATCGACCGTCCCGGCGATCACTTCCACCTTCGCGGACGCTGCGAGATCGTCGCGCGCCGGCGAGGCCACCCGCGCGAAATTGAACGCCGTAGTCGCCGCCGCCCCCCGGTTGTGATCCACCGTCACCGTCACCTCGGCGCGCGCAGCAACGGCGAAGAGCACGAGAGCCAGAAGGTGTTTCACGGCACGAATGGTAATTCGATTTCGCGCGAAGACGCGAAGACGCGAAGCCATGAAAAGAGATGGAACGAACCTTCGCGCCTTCGCGTCTTCGCGTGAGCGTCTTCGCGTGAGCCGTCCTCGCGACCGCGGGGCTATTGAGTCGCTCACAAGGATGACGTGGCCACGAGAGGCAAGACGACCCTCAGATCGGAGGACGTTCTCGGCTCCATCTTCTGCGCCTTCGCCAGCCCATCCACACTCGCCGTCCGTCCCGGCGTCCGCTCCAGCGCTGATCGATACGCCGCAGCAGCCTCGGAAGCGCGGCCTGCGGCCAGCAACTCGTCGCCGAGGAGCTCGTAGGTTGGCTTTTCGACAACGGGCGGCCCGAACTCGAACGGCATCGATGTCTCCGCCGCGGCCGCTTTCTGCAGCATCGCGATCGCCTCGGCGCGCTTTCCTTCCGCGGCGAGCTGCAGCGCGTCCGCCTGCTGCACCATCACTTCGGCGCGGATGTGGAACGTCGGATTCATCGTGTTCATCGAATGCTGATGCTCGACGCTTTGCACCGCGGCCTGCTGCAACACGTGCAGCCGGGCCACTGCGGATTTCAACGCGGCGGTATCGCCGTGCGCTGCGGACACCAGCACATCGCCGTAAGCAACGAGGAAGCGGGCGTTCGCGAACTCCGAGCCATCAGGGATTGTCACGTCATCTGCGGCTGTCAGCGCGCCTCGGCTGGCAATCTGATGGGCACGCATCTCGGCAAACGAGTCGATCCGTCCGGCGGCGGAATCCATCGGCCCGGCTGCTTCGAACTTCGCAGCGAACGCCGAGTCGCGGCAGGCGTCGAGAGCCTTGCGCGCGTCGTCGAAACGGCCCCTCTGCAGGTAGGCGTAGTGAAGCCAGAGCGGATAGTGGCCACATACCGAAAGCGGTTTCGAGCGTGCGGCGCGCTGCTTGTTGACGACGTCGATGGCGCGGCGGTTGGCGTCGATCACGTCGTCCCACATGCCCATGGCGATGAAAATGTGCGACGTCATATGAAGGGCGTGGCCGGCACCGGGCGCGACGAGTCCATACCGGCGGGCAGCACGCAATCCGAGGGGCGCGTGGATCGGATCGTCGTAGCAGTGGATGAGGTAATGCAGCACGCCGGGATGCTGTGGATGCGCCGGCAGCACCTCTTCCAGGAGCGCCGCTGCGCGCATATAGGTGGCGAAGTCGCGTCCCTGATGGGACGTGCCGAGGAGGGCGAGGGCGTAGAACGCGGTAGCGTCGACGTCGTCCGGATAGCGCTCGTGTACGCCGCGCATCGCATCCGCGTACTTGAAATCGCGCTCGTCCTTCGTGCCGTCGCCGTAAAGGATCTCGACCGCGCGAAGGTAGTCGCGCTCGCGCTCCGTCTTCGCTTTGGCCAGACGCTCGGCGGGCGTCGCGCCGAGGCGTTTCAGCGCGGCCGTTGCGGAATCGGCTTCCTGCTGGAACCAGACCGGGTGCGTGTACGTCATCGCCTCGCCCCAGTACGCCATCGCGAAGGAGGGATCGATCGTTTCTGCCCTGCGAAACGCCTGAGCCGCCGATTCGTACTCGAAGTCGTGGAGCAGCGCTAGGCCGCGCAGAAACGGCGCCTGCGCGTCGGGCGCTCCGGAGTTTGCGAACGACACTTCACCGGCGTCGTTCTGGGCGAATGCGTTGGCGGCGAAGAGGAAGACGAGGAGAATGACGCTGCGCATGGTTGGAATGATAGGACTTGTTGATCCGCAGATGACGCAGATGAGCGCAGATATCTGTGTCTATCTGCGTCATCTGCGGATAAAACTTCTCCTTCTTATCCTCTTAACCGCCTGCGCAACCGCGCCTCCGCCCGCGACAACACCCTTCACCATCGTCCTCGGCATCGCCCAGGATGGCGGGTATCCGCAGGCGGGATGCAATCGTCCTGACTGCGCCGCGGCCTGGCGCAATCCGAGGTTACGGCAGCGCGTCGCATCGCTGGCGATCGTCGATCCGCAGTCGCATCAGCGCTGGATCATCGACGCGACTCCCGACTTTGGATCGCAACTTCGAACGCTCGATGAAGTCGCGCCGCGGGCCGACGCGTCTCCGCTTCTCGACGGCATCCTCCTTACCCACGCCCACATCGGCCACTACCTCGGGCTCGCCCAACTCGGCCGCGAGGTCATCGGGGCGCATTCGGTGCGCGTCTACGCGATGCCGCGCATGCGTGAGTTCCTGACGCACAACGGCCCGTGGGATCAGCTCGTGACGCTGCACAACGTCGAGATCACGCCGATCGAGGATGGCGTCGAAGTGGCGCTGAACGAGCGGATCCATGTGACACCGATCCGCGTACCGCATCGCGATGAGTACTCCGAGACGGTCGGGTTCATTGTGCGCGGCCCCTCGCGCTCGATCTTGTGGCTACCTGACATCGACAAATGGGAGCGATGGTCGACGCCGCTCGAGTCGATCCTCGCCCGCGTCGATGTCGCCTACATCGACGGCACGTTCTACGACGCCGGCGAATTGCCGGGACGCGATCTGCGCGAGATCCCGCATCCGCTGATGACCGAGACCCTGTCACGCCTTGCTGCGTCGCCGATGCTTGCGAAAGTGAGGTTCATTCATCTGAACCAATCGAACCCACTGCTCCGCGAGCGCAGGCCAGGAGTCGTCGTCGCTAAGGATGGGGAGCGGGTCTCAATTGACAATTGATAATGGACAATTGACAACAATGGTTTCGCGTTCGTCGCCAACGCGTTTGCCTCGTGTCTCGTCCGTGAGGCGACGACTCGAGCCGTGTCATCCTGAACCTGCCGGAGGCGCCCGCACGACTCGCGCCTTCACGCATGATGGGATGGCGCCGCAGGACGGCGAAGGATCTCAAGTTGCCGGGCACATGGCTTATGCATCGTAATTTGAGATCCTTCGACGTCCTACGCCGCCACATCTTGCAGCGCGCTCGGCTCGAGTACGAATGGCGGCTCCGGCAGTCTTAGGATGACACCACTGGATGACACCTTCCGTCGCTAATCCCGTCGTCAATTATCCATTGTCAATTGTCAATTACCCGGAATCAGCAGCACCTTCCCCACCGTCTCCCGCGCCTCCAGCGCGCGATGCGCATCCGCCACATCGCGTAGCGGCACTTCGCGATCGATGCGCAGCTTCAGCCGTCCCGAGCCGATCCATTCGAACAGCTCGCGCGCACGATCGAGCAACTCCTCGCGCGTGTGGATGTAGTGCCCGAGGGTCGGCCGCGTCAGGAAGACGCCGTTCTTCGCCAGGCGGCTCGGATCGAACGGCGGCACCACTCCGCTCGATTGCCCGAAGAGCCCGAGCGTCGCGCGCAGACCACAGCAATTCAGACTCTTGTCGAACGTCGTCTTGCCGACCGAATCGTAGACGGCGTTGCATCCCTTGCCGTCCGTCTCCGACATCACGACCGCTTCGAAATCATCCTTCGTGTAATCGATCACGATATCGCACCCCGCCTCGGCGGCAATATGCAGATGCTTCGTCGATGCAGTCCCGAGAACCCGCGCCCCAAGCATCTTCGCGATCTGCACCAGCAGTGCACCCACGCCTCCCGCCGCCGCCTGGATCAGCACCGTCTCCCCCGCCGCAATCGGATGAACGCTCATCGCCAGGTAGTGCGCCGTCATCCCCTGCAGCATCGCCGCCGCAGCCGTCTTCGAATCGATCGAGTCCGGCAGGTGCACGAGCATTGGCGCCGGCGCAATCGCGTACTCCGCATACGCGCCGCGTACCATCGCGTAAGCGACGCGATCGCCCCTCTTGACATTGTCGACACCAGCCCCAACCCGCTCAACAATCCCCGCCGCCTCCGACCCAGGCATAAACGGCAACGGCATCTTGTACAACCCGGTGCGGTGGTAGACATCGATGAAATTGACGCCAATCGCCTCGATGCGAACAAGCACTTCGCCCGCCCCCAGCACCGGCACATCGACATCTACGTATTGAAGAACTTCAGGCCCGCCAGTCTCAGCAACGCGTATCGCTTTCATGGGCATAACCTACACCACACTGGGAGTGCGTAGCGCCGGCGGCTCGCCGGCTGTTCCGCCGCCGGCCCGGCGGCCATATTTCGGAGTAATCTTTCCCCTCCCCCATGTCCCTCGATCGCTTCCATCCCATCCTCCAACGCTGGTTCACCCAAACCCTCGGCACACCCACCACCGTCCAGACCCGCGGCTGGGATGCCATTCGCGAAGGGCGTCACACGCTCATCGCCGCGCCGACCGGGTCGGGCAAGACGCTGGCGGCGTTCTTCAACGCGCTCGACGATCTCTTCGTCGAAGGGTTGCAGTCGCCGCTGCCGGATGAGGTGCGCGTCGTCTACATCTCACCTTTGAAGGCGTTGAGCGCGGACATCCACAAGAACCTCGCTGAGCCGCGTCGCGGGATCCGCCAGATCGCGGAAGAGCTGGGATTGGAAGCGCCGCGCATCACGGCCGCGGTGCGGACCGGTGACACGACCTCGTCCGAGCGCGCGGCGATGCTGCGCAAGCCGCCGCATATCCTCGTCACGACACCCGAGTCGCTCTACCTGCTGCTCACGGCCGAGCGCAGCCGCGACATGCTGCGCACCGCGCGAACCGTCATCGTCGATGAGATCCACGCTGTGATCGGAACGCGCCGCGGTGCGCATCTGGCGATCACGCTGGAGCGTCTGCAGAAGGTGGCAGCTGCCCCGCTGCTGCGATTGGGATTGTCGGCGACGCAGAAGCCGATCGAGTTAGTGGCGGGTTATCTCGCGGGAGTCGGGGGTCGGGAGTCGGGGGTCGGAGAAAGCAAAAACGCGGATGACGGTGCTCTCGTCTCTGGCAGCCCGTCCGCAGTTGGCGACGAACGTCTCGCCATCGCCAGCTCCCACTCCCGACTCCCGACTCCCCACCCCCGCGTAGAAGACACCCGACCCCCGACTCCCGACCCCCTCTCCCACACCCCACCCCCCACACCCCACCCCCTCGTAACCATCATCGAC
>Ga0247666_1000080_pt1 | contig 49903 bp, 45 predicted proteins | sample CNK07_metaG_FD_183025 | JGI IMG/M metagenome (GOLD analysis project Ga0247666, IMG submission 183025) | Soil microbial communities from Purdue University Martell Research Forest, Indiana, United States - CNK07 | ecosystem: Environmental > Terrestrial > Soil > Temperate forest > Bulk soil...
AACTGCAGATCGCATGAGATCAAGGCACTTTATGGTCAAGTTACTAAGGGTTGACGGTGGATGCCTTGGCACAGAGAGGCGATGAAGGACGTGGCAAGCTGCGAAAAGCTTCGGGGAGCGGCAAGCACGCTTTGATCCGGAGATATCCGAATGGGGCAACCCCACTGGAGTCATGTCCAGTGACCACGAGCTGAATACATAGGCTCGCTGGGGCGAACCGAGGGAAGTGAACCATCTCAGTACCTCGAGGAAGAGAAAACAATAGTGATTCCGTCAGTAGCGGCGAGCGAACGCGGAAGAGCCCAAACCGGAACGGCTTCGGCTGTACCGGGGTTGTGGGGCCTGGCCACATGGAGTTACAAATCAGCAGTCTAGCCGAAGAGTCTGGAACGGCTCACCATAGAAGGTGATAGTCCTGTAGGCGAAAGATTAGCTGGCTCCGGCCGGGTACCCGAGTACCACGGGACACGTGGAACCCTGTGGGAATCTGGGGGGACCATCCTCCAAGGCTAAATACTACTCTGTGACCGATAGCGCACTAGTACCGTGAGGGAAAGGTGAAAAGAACCCCTGTTAGGGGAGTGAAATAGTACCTGAAACCGTCAATCTACAAGCAGTGGAAGCACTATGCCGGAGCAATCCGGAATGTGCAACCGCGTGCCTTTTGCATAATGAGCCGGCTAGTTACTCTCAGGGGCAAGGTGAAGCATTTTGCATAGCCGTAGCGAAAGCGAGTCTTAATAGGGCGAGTTAGTCGCTGGGAGTAAACGCGAAGCGGGATGATCTAGGCATGGCCAGGATGAAACCTGGGTAACACCAGGTGGAGGTCCGAACCAGTGTTGGTTGAAAACAACTTGGATGAGCTGTGTCTAGGGGTGAAAGGCCAATCAAATTCCGTTATAGCTCGTTCTCTCCGAAATATCTTTAGGGATAGCCTCGTGTCGATCATGTCGGTGGTAGAGCGCTGGATGGCCTAGGGGCCTTACCGGGTTACTGAAGCCAACCAAACTTCGAATGCCGACAATGTAATACACGGGAGTCAGACGGCGGGGGATAAGCTTCGTCGTCGAGAGGGGAACAACCCAGACCGCCAGCTAAGGTCCCCAAATTCACGCTAAGTGGAAAAGGATGTGGAGACGCACAGACAGCCAGGAGGTTGGCTTAGAAGCAGCCATCCTTTAAAGAAAGCGTAATAGCTCACTGGTCAAGTGGCTCTGTGCCGACAATGTAACGGGGCTCAAGCGTGGTACCGAAGCTGCGGATCAGACCGATCCTCGGATTGGTCTGGTGGTAGGAGAGCATTCTCAACCGCGATGAAGGTAGATCGTAAGGACTACTGGAGCGTTGAGAAGAGACTCTGCCGGCACAAGTAGCGATAAAGTGTGTGAGAATCACACTCGCCGTAAGTCTAAGGTTTCCTGAGGAAGGTTCGTCCGCTCAGGGTTAGTCGGTCCCTAAGGCGAGGCCGAAAGGCGTAGTCGATGGGAATCAGGTCAACATTCCTGGACCAGAACGTGATGCGATGGGGTGACGCAGGAGGATAGCCGAGCCGCCGATTGGAAGTGGCGGTTCAAGTTCGTAGCGAGCCTGGATAGGCAAATCCGTCCGGGTATTCGTGAGAAGCGAGCACAAGGCCTCTTTTGGCCAATGTCGGTGATTCCAAGCTGCCAAGAAAAACCTCTAAGCTTCAGTCACGGGCTGACCGTACCGCAAACCGACACAGGTAGACGGGAAGAGAATTCCAAGGCGCGTGAGTGATCCCTCGTGAAGGAACTCGGCAAATTAGCACCGTAACTTCGGAAGAAGGTGTGCTTGCTGTCGTTAGTATCCTCGCGATATGAAGCGACGGTAAGTCGCAGTGAAATGCCCCAAGCGACTGTTTACTAAAAACACAGGACTCTGCTAAGTCGAAAACGACGTATAGGGTCTGACTCCTGCCCGGTGCCGGAAGGTTAAGGGGAGTGGTTAGCCGCAAGGCGAAGCTACGAACCGAAGCCCCGGTAAACGGCGGCCGTAACTATAACGGTCCTAAGGTAGCGAAATTCCTTGTCGGGTAAGTTCCGACCTGCACGAATGGAGTAACGATTTGGGGACTGTCTCCACGAGGGGCTCAGCGAATCTGTAGCGCTGGTGAAGATGCCAGCTACCCGCAACTAGACGGAAAGACCCTGTGCACCTTTACTACACCCTGGCAGTGAACTCTGGTGCTGTATGTGTAGGATAGGTGGGAGCCTTTGAAGCCGGGCCGCTAGGTTCGGTGGAGGCGTCAGTGAAATACCACCCTTACAGTACCGGAGTTCTAACCGAGGTCCGTCATCCGGATCCGGAACATTGCCAGGCGGGTAGTTTGACTGGGGCGGTCGCCTCCCAAAGCGTAACGGAGGCTCGCGAAGGTTCTCTCAGGCTGTTTGGAAATCAGCCGTCGAGTGTAAAGGCAGAAGAGAGCTTAACTGTAAGACCTACAAGTCGAGCAGGTGGGAAACCAGGCCTTAGTGATCCGGTGGTTCTGTATGGAAGGGCCATCGCTCAAAGGATAAAAGGTACGCCGGGGATAACAGGCTGATCCTGACCAAGAGTTCACATCGACGTCAGGGTTTGGCACCTCGATGTCGGCTCATCGCATCCTGGGGCTGGAGCAGGTCCCAAGGGTTCGGCTGTTCGCCGATTAAAGCGGTACGTGAGCTGGGTTTAGAACGTCGCGAGACAGTTCGGTCCCTATCTGTTGTGGGCGGAGGAGAATTGAGTGGAGGTTTCCTTAGTACGAGAGGACCGGGAAGCACTGACCTCTAGTGTACGAGTTGTCCCGCCAGGGGCATCGCTCGGTAGCTACGTCGGGAAAGGATAATCGCTGAAAGCATATAAGCGAGAAGCCAACCACAAGATGAGTTCTCCCTGAAGACCCGTGGTAGATGACCACGTTGATAGGCTGGATGTGGAAGAGCAGCGATGCTCGTAGCTGACCAGTACTAATCGGTCGTTTGACTTGACCATAAATGCCTTGATTTGATGTTGTCTGCAGTGTGCATCCCTGCAACCCGTATTCAGTTCACCTAAACACCGAAATCAAGTTTCCGGTGGTCATAGAGAGAGGGTCACACCCGTTCCCATTCCGAACACGGCAGTTAAGCCTCTCATCGCCAATGATACTGCGCGGGCAACTGTGTGGGAAAGTAGGACGCCGCCGGGATAAAATTTATGAAAGGCCCTCGAGCAATCGAGGGCCTTTTCCTTTTGCCGCCCTCCCGAAAGAGATCTCCGCACACAAGCTGTGAGCGCCGGCGGCTTGTGCTCGAACGTCCCCCGTGATCAATACTCGCAGGGAGTATCATCTCGGCTATGCCTCATGAGCGGCTAGCTGCGGAGCGCGACTTCTTCGACGCGCAGTATCGCATCGAGCAGCCGCCGCTGAACGGCTTCTACGCGGCTTCCGCTGTTCGCCGCGAATATGAACAGAAAGTCCTGGCGAACTGCGCTGGCCTCCGCGTGCTCGAATATGGATGCGGAACCGGCAGCAATGCCTTCGCCCTTGCGGCCCGAGGCGCCGAGGTGATCGGCGTGGATATCTCAAATACTGCAATTGAGCTCGCCCGAGAGCAAGCCGCGGCGTCGGGCAATCTTCAGTTTCAGCTCGGCGATGCCGAGGCGCTCGATTTTCCGGCGGGAACGTTCGATCTGGTGTGTGGAACCAGTATTCTTCATCACCTCGATATCGAACGTGCTCTCACGGAGCTCAAGAGAGTGCTCAAGCCCGGCGGCCGCGCGATATTCTACGAGCCCCTCGCTTATAACCCGCTGATCAACCTCTATCGACGAATGACTCCTCACCTTCATACACGCGACGAGCATCCCCTGAACAAGCGTGACCTGGACGCGATGAGTGAGCGCTTCGGGAGAGTGACGTTTCGGTTCGCCGATCTGCTCGCACTTGCGGCGATACCACTTCTCCAATTGCCCGGAGGCAGGGTCTTTCTTCGCGGCCTGGAACGCGCAGACCAGATCGTGATGCGCGTTCCCGGCCTCCGATGGTGGGGGGCCGTGGTCCTCATTGAGATCTGCGCGTGAGGAGAGCTGACGAAGTCCGGCACACCATCGAATTGGTTTGCGGCGGAGGCATAGCGGCCGGCCTGACCTTCGCGTACATCCTCGCCGCAGGTCGCATGCTCGCTCCTTCGGCGTACGGAGAGTTTTCCGCCGCCCTTTCCTTCTTTTATGTAGTGGCAGTTGCCTCGAGCCCTCTAACTCCGACAATTGCACGTCTCGTCACGCGTTACGAGCTGACAGGGCAGCACGAACGCTCCCGAGAATTACAGCGGGCCGCGATCCTGACAGTCATCCGATGGTCGGTGATCGCGGCGATTCCGCTGCTGATCGGTACGATTCTCTTGTCGACATTTCTTCGCTTCGTGTCGCCGCTTCCGATTCTTCTGGCGTTGGGATCTGCGTTGGTCTTTGCGCTCCTGAGCGTGCAACGCGGCATGCTTCAAGGCCAGGGGCGATTTCGTTCCTACGTCGGAAACACGATCCTCGAGGCGGGACTCCGGCTGGCAGCGGCAATGGCTCTCTTGTACTACTTCGCCTCTCCCACCGCCGCACTCGCGGCGTACCTTGCCGCGCTTCTCGTAGCTGGCGTACCGTTGGGCGGCGTCCCTGCAGCCTCAGCTAGTAAGTCCCGCATCGATTGGACAGATTTTACGAAGCTGGCAGGGCCAACCCTCATCGCGATGGTCGGACTGGCCGTTCTCCAGAACGTGGATATCCTGGCCGTCAAGCGGTGGTTTTCCTCGGGTGAGGCGGGCTACTACGGCGCGGCGACCTCCATCCTGCGGGTGATCAGCGTGCTCTTCGTGTCCGTTTACACCATCTCGGGACCGCTATTGACGCACCGGTTCGAGAAGGGTGAGAGTCTGATCCCGGCCACGCTCAGACTCTGCGCATATTTCATTGCGCTAGCCGCTGTTCCGACACTCCTTTTCGCCGCGTGGGGGCAGAATATCGTCGTCATGTTTTACGGACCCGCCTTCAGGGAAGCCGGCCACATCCTCGTCGCCCTCTCTGGTCTTCCCATGTTGACTTACCTGAGTGTGATTCTGGGTCAGGCATTCATCACACTAGGCGATCGTGCTTTCGGACGCGTCTATCTGGCGTTTGCCTGTCTCCAGATCCTTGCGTTTTGGTTCGCTCACGATACGATCTGGTCACTCATTCGCGCGCTCTACCTCGTTCAGGGCTCGCTCCTGGTCGTTATGCTGCTCCTGATGCACCGTCTGCGACGTGAGGGCGTGCGATGCTGAAACACTTCTTTACGAGGATGTATACCGCCGCCGCCGAACAGAACAGAACGAACATCCTCTCACTCGTCCGCCACGGTAGCCGTGAGGGCGTTCTGCTCGACCTTGGATGCGATGATGGAACGTGGACTACGAAACTTGCCAGCAGTGTAGGCGCCCGCGAGATGTATGGCGTGGAGATCGTCCCTGGCGCCGCATCAGAGGCACGCAGCCGAGGGGTACGGGTTTACGAGCTGGATCTGAACCAGGCGCTTCTGGAAGTTCCCTCCAACAGCTTCGACATAGTCCACGCGAATCAGGTAATCGAGCACGTCTCGTCGGTCGACCTTTTCGTCGCCGAAGTCTTCCGATTGCTAAAGCCGAACGGTTACGCCGTCATTAGCACAGAGAATGGTAGCAGTTGGCACAACGTCTTTGCCGCGATCATGGGTTGGCAGATTTTCTCCTCCACCAATCTGTCGGGCCGGATGGCCGGTCTGGGCAATCCACTCGCTATCCAACGCGGCAGCAAGCCGTTTTCGACCACCTGGACGCATAAGACTATTTTTAATTATCGCGGTTTGATTGAAATGTTCGAGATCCACGGCTTCACGAGTGTGGAGGTCCGTGGCGCGGGGTACTTTCCGCTGCCGTCCCTTCTGGGCTCGTGGGATGTACGCCACAGTGCCTTCATCACCGTAGGAGCGCGCAAGCCGGCATCGGCTCCCGCAGACAGTCCGGCACCTGCATAAAGGCAACCGTAAATCCGCTGCTGGCGGCCGAACCAGGCACTCCCCGAACACTGCTGCCCGAATCAGGGCGGGCGTACCGCGGGCATTCTCACGGGCCAGATACACCTCACAGCCATCGACGTTTTCCTTCTCATTCTCTCTGCACTCCCGTATCCTTCATCTCATGCGGCCACATGCGGCAGCGGCCGGCGCGTTACTGGCGCTCGGTATCTGGCTGTCTTCCGGAACGCTGGCGCCGTACGCCGCCTCCGTCGCCAGACCCACCGTCGTCGAGCCGTGCCACTACCTCGTCAACGTCGATCATCCCCACCACATCGCCCCCTTCTTCATGCTCATGGGCGCACCGCCTGAATACTGGCAATGGAGCGTCGTTCTGCGCCGCATCCTCTACCCGATTGTGGTCTATCCGTTCGTCCGGGTTGCCGGCGTGCTCGCTGGAGGACTCATTGCCAATATCCTGCTCAGCGTGGCCGCGCAGATCGGTTTCGCAAACCTGATTGCGCGCAAATTTGGTCGCTCCAGCGGGATCGTCACACTGTGGCTTCTGGCAACGTATCCCGGCATCACTTACTGGGCGGGCTTGCCCTACAGTTACGCGGCGATCGTACCTGCGTCACTATTTTGTATGGCGCTGCTCTTGCGCATCGACGAGGCGGCCGAGCTTCGCGATGTGGTCGCAGCCGCCACGATGATGGGAGTCGCTTTCCTTGCCTACGATCTGCTTCCCTTCTTCCTTCCCGCAGCGGGAATTCTCCTCATCGTGCGTCGCCGCTACACTTGGGCGGCACTGACTGCGTTACTGGCCGTTTTGCCCACATTAGTCGTGCTGGCGACGTTCCGCGTCATGTCACTTGAGGTGTCGAATAGCAATACATCGACCTACGGAGCAATCCTGAGCAGTTACCTGCATCCGATCTGGAGCGGGGAATGGGCCGCGAGCCTGGCGCGGCTGCCGGTCATTCTGGCCAGCAACTTCCTCTTCAGCAATTTCATCTTTCTGCCGCTCCTTTTTATCGCTGTTGTCGTGATCCGCCGAGGCAAGTGTCTGGGAGTTCCTGAGCTGGCCGTGCTCACCGCGACGCTCGCGCTCTTTCTGTTCAATAACGCGGCTCCCCCCTACTACGGATGGCAAATGCGCGGCGAGTGGATTGCGCGGATCTATCAGCCGGTCTTCGTGGTATTTCTCATGGCAATCGGACGCGCGCTACAGGTGCTACCTCAATCGAGAGCACTGAAAGCGTGCATTGTGGCCGCTGTCATCGGAAACGCCGCGATCGTATTCGGCCCTGTCACCTTGACGCGGTTCGGTCCATGGGCCTATCTGCGGTTCTACCAGCACGCCCCAACCACTTTCATGCTCGATAATCTCCGCCTCTACGGCCGCCGCCCTCTGGGCATTTGCCGTACCACGCACGAAGGTGACAATCTTCCCAACCCCGACAATGAGTTCAATCGGCCGGCCTACACGTATCGCTACGAAAAGAAGGCACCGTAATGGAGGCCTGGAAGCGATATTTCCATGACTTGCTCGCGTCCGAGATTTCCTCGACCACGCGCTACTACGACGCGGTCGTTCAATATGGGCGCGTCGAAGGCGACGATGGGTACCTTCTATCGCGGATAGAGAGCGGGAGCGTAGCGTTTTCAGAAACGCCGCCTGACCTTACCGCCGGCGACAGACGCGCGGCAGTCCTTCTCAATGGCACACTCAACCACCATCTCGACGTACAAGGATTGCTCGCGCAACTGAAGCCGCATCTCGCGCGCACGTCGCGTGTGATGGTCGTCGCATTCAATCCTTATCTGCAATGGCTTTACAGGGCTGCAGTACGATTGAAATTCGAGCGAGGTCAGGTTCCCACTACCTTCCTCACAATCACCGATCTGGACAATTTGTGCAGGCTGGCAGGATTCGAGCGGATTCGGGTGCGGCCCGCCGGCTACGTGCCATGGCGTATTTTCGGTCTTGGTTCACTCGTCAACCGAATTCTTCCTGCCGTACCTCTTCTCAAACACCTCTCCCTCGCGTCGATCATCATCCTACGCCCGGTGATTGGTGCCGACGTTGAGCGACCGGCCTCGGTTTCCGTTGTCATTCCGGCGCGAAACGAACGCGGCAACATCGAGGCCGCATTGCAGCGAATGCCGGACCTGGGCTCGGACTTCGAGGTGATATTCGTGGAAGGACATTCTTCCGATGGAACCTGGGAGGAGATTCTTCGGGTCCGCGAAAAGTACTCCGATCGTGTGAACATCATTCCCCTCCAACAGGCGGGGAAAGGAAAATCGGACGCGGTGCGACTTGGTTTCGAGCACGCCAGCGGAGATCTGCTTACGATTCTGGACGCCGACCTGACCATGCCGCCGGAGCTTCTCACCCGATTCGTTGACGCGTATCGCGGCGGCGTCGCCGACTTCATCAACGGTAGCCGCATCCTCTACCCGATGGAAGGCGGGGCCATGCGGTTTCTCAACCGACTGGGAAACGTCTTTTTCGCAAAAGCATTGAGCTGGGTACTCGGAGTCCGTCTTGGCGATTCCCTTTGCGGCACGAAGCTTATTCGGCGTGACGACTATGCACGCCTCGTGGCCTGGCGAAAAGACTTCGGCGACTTCGACCCGTTCGGCGACTTCGAGATGCTCTTCGCGTCGGCCGTGCTGGGGCTCGGAATCGTCGACGTGCCCATTCGCTACCGCGCCCGCCAGTACGGTTCCACACAGATCCGCCGCTTTCACCACGGTCTGATGCTCTTGAAGATGACGCTCATCGGGTTCTTTCGCGTGAAGCTTGGGCGAATTCCTAAATGAAGGGTCTGACGCGTATTGTTCCTCTGGCCTACCGGTTCCTGCGCGTCGGATCCTGGGCCCGCACGCGCGCCGGCGAGCGGCTGTTTCTGGTTGCATTCTTCGCCTACAAGAAATGGATCGAAGACCCGCATGCAGCGTTCGCGATGCGGCATCCGGAGGTTTTCGCGGGCGGCCATATCCTCGACGTCGGCGCAAACGTTGGCTATACCGCCTGCTTGTTTGCGCGTCAGGTTTCGCCGCCATTCCGAGTGTACGCGTTCGAGCCCGAGCAGGTGAATTTCGCGCGGTTGAGGCGAGTCATTGCCGCCCGTCACCTCGGCAACGTAATCGTTGCGGTGCAGACCGCGATCGGCGATCGCGAAGGCTCCGTTGCCTTTCGGCCCAATCCTGATCATCCGGGCGATCATCAGGTTGTGGAGGCCACAGATGCGGGCGCCACAGATGCGGGCGCCACAGATGCGGGCGCCATTAATGTTCCGATCACCACTCTCGATACCTACGCCGCAACGAATCGCATAACTCCGGTGAAGTTCGTGAAGATCGACGTGCAGGGTCACGAGCTGGCAGTCAGCCGCGGCATGAGCGATCTCGTCGACCGAAGCCCGATGCTGGAGGTCTCCTTTGAGTATTCGGGACCGTCCTCGAATGCGGTCGTGGACTGGTATCGTGCCCGGGGATTTGTCTTGTCGATCATGCGCCACGACGGAGGACTCACACCCCTCACCGACGCCGCGCTTGCTGCCGCGCTGCAATCGCGCGCGTACTGCGACATCTTTGCAACGCGGCGCGGGAACCTATGAAGCTTCGCATCGAGACGAAGTTGCTCACCGAACCATGAGCCAGCGGAAGAGCCAGTAGATCAAAGACGAGGGGAGTGCAAGAAGAAGCAAGTGGGCGGCGATGCTCACGGCGGCGCGGGGCGTCAGTGCGAAACCGTGTTTTCGGATTGCTCCGATCTTCACCCGGAGCGTGTCCCTCAATGCGAGTCGCAGGAGCCGGTGCTTGCCTGATTCCGAATGAATGCGATAGGCGACGAGAGGCTCGGCAAGGTTCTGAAACCTGCCGAATCTGGCCAGCCGGATCCAGAGCGCGTAGTCCTCAGCGTACGGAATCTCGGCGTCGTACCCGCCGGCATCGATGAGCGCCTGGCGCCTGGCCATCACCGAGGGCTGGGCAATGCAGTTGACCGCCACCAGCCGCGCCTTGATCTCGGCGTCGTTCTCCGGGTAGGCGCGGCTTCCAATCGTTCGTGAGGTCTCGTCGATGTAACGCAGCGCGCCTCCTACCAGAACATGGTCGGGATGAGCTCCGAGAAACGCCACCTGTTTCTCGAGCCGGCCCGGTTCGCAGACGTCATCGGAGTCGATGAAGGCAATCAGTTCGCCGCGCGCTTCATGGAGCCCGGCATTGCGCGAACCGCTCAGTCCGAGGGGCGATGGTGTGTTGATGATGCGAATGCGAGGGTCGTTGTAGCGCGCTTCGATGGCCGCGGCGACGACGGGATCGCCGTCGTTGATCATCAGATACTCGAAGTCACGAAAGGACTGCGACAGGACGCTGACGATGGTTTCATCGAAGTACTCGATGTTTTTGTAGAACGGCGTGAAGACCGTTAGCGGCGGTGCGTCACCGGAAGGCACGGCTGGAATCGTTGCCGAATCGCCGACGGGAGGGAAGTCCATCGCGTGTCTGCATCGTACAACACGCCCACCTGCGGCGACCCTCTACGCTGCGTGCGACAATGAAATCGCAGTGATGCGCCAGATCCGCCTCTCGCACTTCCTTTTCGCCGGCGCATTTCTCTGGATCGGATTGCTCCTGCAGCGCGGGCGTCCGTTGCACTGGGATGAGATCGAGTTCTTCCGCGCCACACGGTGGATCGGAGAGGGACGGATCCCTTACGCCGGTTTCTGGGAGCATCACTCGCCGTTACAGTGGTTTGCGTTCGCACCGCTCGCGAGGTTCCTGGCGACTGCACCGGGTGTGAGCGCGATCGTCGTGATGCGTTGGGTGCAGGTGCCTCTGTGGATCGGCGTCTTTGCACTCATCGTCGTCATTAGCCGGCGGGTCGCAGCTGCGGCATGGGGACACGTGGCGATGATCGCCATGCTCCTCGCCAGCCCACTCTTCGTCTTCTCTGCGCTCGAGTATCGCGTCGACACCCTCGGCAACGCCTGCTTCCTCTGCGTGGTGGCCTTGCTCGTGACGGGCGACATGACCCGAGGAGCCGCCATCGCGTTCGGAGTCCTCGGTTCATGCGCGGTGCTGGCGAACATTCGCATGGCACCTCTAATTGTGATCGCCGCACTTCTCGCGCTTGTGTGGAAGCGTTCCGAGGAGCGTTGGCGATGGAACGGACGCTCGCTGTGGATGATGCCAGGCGTTGCTTTCGTTGCCGCCGCGTTTTTGGGATGGCTGCGCCTGGCAGGGGCGTGGGATGGCTTTCTCGACGGCGTAGTGCGCTACAACTCGGTTTCGAACTCGCTCGTTCACATTGCTGTGAACACCTTTGTCGACCGGCTCCTTGATCCGGTCACCACACCCGATCTGGCGATGATCGTCGCCTGGATCGCCGCGCTCGTCGGCGTTATGGTCGCACTGCGGAACATCCGGCGGCCGTCGCCGGCCGTCATCATCGCGCTACTCTTCATCGGCACCCTCGTCACGCTCGTGCCGCTCGGTGTTCACTATCCCTATCACCTGCAGACCACCTATCTGCTGATGCCGGCGCTTGGTGCGGTTGCGGCCGATCGCCTCCTGCAGGAGGGCAAGCGAGCGGAAATGATCCGCCGCGTCGCAGCCGGAATCGTGGCCGTCGCACTGCTGATCCAATACGCAGGCTTGCTGCGTTCACCTTTTGGCGCAGCGATGGACTACCAGGATCGCGTCATGCGCACGGTAGACGAACGGACGACGAAGAGCGACACGGTCTGGGATGGAGTCGGTTACGCGCTTCATCGCCAGCCTGCTTATCGCTACTGGTTCCTTCCCGCCGGCGTCCGGCTCATGGCCGAGAACGCGCTCATTCCGCAGTACGACATCGTTCGCGATCCGCCGGCCGTGATCGTGCACGGGTATCGCGCCAACCTCTGGATGCGTTCGTTTCCGCGCGTGATGAGCTACGCGGTTCATCACTACGTTCCGTTGTATCGCGACTTGTGGATACCGGGAATGAGCGCGACGATCGGGCCGCGGCCGATGAGAACGGCGTGGCGCGTTCCGGTGAGCGGGCGCTACACCATCTATGCGAGTGAGATCCTCCTGCGCCATCCCTGGTTCAGCCGACCGTTGGAGTACGCGATGAGCGAGGGCGAGGCACCAGAAACCTACGCAATCCCCCTCTCTTTGCTGCCGCTCCTTTCTTCGGGAGACGATCTCCAATGGTCGATCGATGGCCGGCCCGTACCCGCCGGAACTCGAACGCTCGACCTCGCGAAAGGATCGTCGCTCGTGCTCACCTCCTCGCTGCGCAACCGCGCTGGGATCCTGATCGTGCCCGCCGATGTCCGCGCGCTTTGCGTCGGCCCCGAAGTACCGGTCGCGTTCTGACGATCGCGTCCTGCTATTCTGCGCGCGCTCTCATGGTGATTCTCCTCACGGCGCTTGCGCTGCTGGTGATCGGAACGGAGATCACGCTCCGCGCCTGGAGCGATGCCGGGCCGCTCGAACGCGCAACGACAGCATCGGTGATCGCCGCGGCGTTGTGGCTTGGCTCGACGTGGACTCTTGCTCTTCTGCACCAGCTCACAATGACGATGCTCGTAGCACGAGCGGTCATCGCCGCAATCGTTGCGGTCGTGGTGATCCGTCACCGGCTTCGCGGTATCAACCAGCACGTGACGATCGACCGCCGCACACTCGTCATCGTCGCCATCGCCGTGCTGCCGCTTCTTGCCTGGACCGACTTCATGTTCTGGCGTGGCGCGATCATCCCTCCGGTCAGTCATGACGCGCTCTCGTATCACCTTCCGCGCGCCGTTCTCTTCGCGCGGTCGCATGGCTTTCGTTACCTCACCGAGCTCGAAGCACGGGAGCGAAACATCCCCGCGAATTACGAGATCCTGCTAACTGAATTCGTCGTCACGCAGCACAGCGACACTTACACCGAGTGGCCGAGCACGGTGTTTTACGTGCTGTTCGTGATCGCGTGCGGCGCGCTTGCCGAGCGATGGTGGGGACGGCGGCTCCTTCCGCTGCTCGTGATGATGATGTTCGTCGCCGGCATCCCCGTCCTCCTCCTGCACAGCGGCGCGCACAAGAACGATCTGATGGTGGCGTTTTTCACAGTCGCTGCGATGGTCTTCGCAGGCCGGTGGTGGCGTGATGCCCATCGCGGGGCATTGCTGCTTCTCGTCGCATCGATAGCGATGGCAGTCGGGACGAAACCGCAGGCAGCCGGATTCGCGGTCTTCATCGCGCCATTCGTTCTCTATCGAATGGTGAGGTGTTTGAGACCACGTGTCTTCGCCGGCGTGGTCGCATTCTCGCTCGCCGCGTTCTTTCTGTTGGGCGGCGCGGTTTACGTGGCCAACATCGTCGAGCAGCACGCCCTGTTTGGCAAAGACACGACGAATGGCAACATCATCACGTACGGCGATTGGAAGAACCTCTGGCAGGGACCGTATGTGCTGCTGGCGGCGCCGTTCTCGAGCGACGGGCGCGCGCTGGCGGTGCCGTGGGAGGCGCATTCGTGGTTCTGGCGCCGCTACGAGATCTACTTTTCACACCTCGGGATCCCGTTTGCGCTTTGTGCGATCGCCGCGCCATTGGCTGCGTTGTGGTTCCTTCGAGGCGCCAGTCATTCGGAGTGTCTCGTGATCACGTTCGCAGCGATTGCGGCGTTCATTTTGATGTTGCCTGTTCTTTTCCGGCCGCACGGCTTTTACCTGATCTCGCTGCCGCGCTATGCGCTCTTCATCGTTCCGATCGTCTTCGGATGGACAGTCGTTCCGCTCGCTGCGCGGATGCCGGAGCGCGCCGCCGAGGCGCTGCTGGTCGTCGCGGCGCTGTCATTCGTCGCGTACGGCGTCAGCAACGCGGTCAATGACCGCTTCGCCCCGCTCGAGTTCGTGCTTTGGGCGCGCGAGCATCCTGGCACGCGCACGATTCCGTTCGACCCGGACCGCGCCGCCAGCGTTGCCGACCGGCTCGCCGGTCCGAACGATACGATCGCCATCGACGCCTCGTATGCATCGTGGATCCATCCCGTGTTCGGGGCCGGACTCACGAGGCCGGTCATCTTCATCCCGCCGGGCGCCGGGCCTCCCGTCATCCCGAAAGAGGCGCAGTGGGTTGTGATCGATCGAAGCTGGTCGATCATCTGGGAAGCCTCCGGACTTCGTGATCTCAGTCAGGCCGAGGGGATGATCAGCCGCGGCAGGCCAAGCGAGGACGATCTGCGGGTGGCGCGCGCTGTCGTTGCCGATTCGCACTTCAAACTCGTGTACGCGCAGATCGGGAGAAATCAGCTCGTGTTTCGACGGATACAATGACGGGCGTCGTGAAGGACACGACATTCATCGTCATTCCGGCGTTCAACGAAGGGCGCGCCATCGGCGCGGTCGTGGCGGAGCTGAAGGCGCTCTGGCCGCACGTGATCGTGGTCGACGACGGCTCGCGTGACGATACAGCTTCTGTGGCGCAGCAGAGCGGAGCGACCGTGTTGCGTCACGCCGTAAATCGCGGCCAGGGTGCGGCATTGCAGACCGGCATCACGCACGCGCTGCGGCGTGGTGCACAGATCGTCGTGACCTTCGACAGCGACGGCCAGCATCGCGCCGAGGATGTAGCGACGCTCGTCGCGCCGATCGAGGAAGGGCGCGCCGACGTCGTCCTCGGCTCCAGGTTCCTCGGCACCACGGAGAACATGTCCGTGTTACGCGGCCTGCTGCTTCGCACCGCGACCGCGTTCACGCGCATGACCTCAGGCGCGCGCGTGACGGACGCGCACAACGGGTTGCGGGCGTTCTCTCGCGCGGCGGCGTCGCGCCTCGAGATCCGGCTCGACCGGATGGCCCACGCCAGCGAGATCGTCGATCAGGTGGCCGAACATGGCGCCCGCTGCATCGAGGTGCCCGTCCACGTGCGTTACACCGACTATTCGAAACGCAAAGGCCAGACTGGCCTCGGAGCCTTCCGCGTATTGTTGGATTATCTTTGGGGGCGCTGGCTGCGATGACCACGTTTCAGATCTCCGCTTTCGTGTTCCTCGGCCTTGCCCTGGCCGCGACGATCTCGTTCCGGCTGCGGCGGCAGGCATCCTTTCGCGTCGCGCTTGCCTGGTCACTGTTGTGGATCGGTGCTGCGGCCGCGATTGCATGGCCGCAGATCACGGTGCGTGTCGCCCATTTCCTCGGCATCGCGCGCGGTGCAGATCTCGTTTTCTACCTGGCGATTCTCGGAATGTTCGTCGGCTTCTTCGCGGTCTACGTGCGCTTTCGAAGAATGGAGAGCGAGATGACACGCATCGTGCGCGAGCTTGCTCTGCGCACTCCCAAGGAGCCCGATCCGGAGTGAGTGCCGGCGGTCGCCGCCGCGATAGCATGCGCGGCATGGAAGTCGTTCCCCGGCTGACGAAATTCTTTACGCAGCTCATCAGCGAAACGAGCGGCTTGTCGCTCGCCGATACGCTGGCGCTTGCCGAGCGCGCACCGCAACTCGACGCGGACGTCGTTCTCGCGCACGAGATTCGCGAATTCCGCGAGCTCCTCGGCCGCTTTCGCGTCGACGCCGCGCCGATCGAATCGCTCCTCACTCACGCCGTGGCGCGGTCGCTCGCCGATTTCTTTCGCGCCTTTCCGATTCCGTTTCGCGACGAGCACATTCATCTCACCGGCTCGCTCGACGCCGATTTCATCTGGCCGCGCCTCGCCCCTCTTCTCGATGGCCCGGATCGCGCGATGTATGAAGCGAAGATCGCCGAGGTCTATGGCCCCGGTGCGCTTCCCATCACCAGCGCCGCGGACGTCGATCGTCTCATCCGCCTCGGCGACGATGACCGCTTCGACCGCTACCTCAAGATCCTCTATCTCGCCAAGCTCGTCCTCACGTCGCGCGAAGCGCATCGCGATGCTGCCTACCACATGGCCAAGCGTCTCTTTCGTGACGCCAACGTCGGATCCATTCGACTGAAGTTCACGCTCTTCCGTGAGACTACCGATTCGTCGGAACAGATTCCCGGCATCAGCGATTTGACAGCCGAGGATGTGATGCTCGGGTTGTACGAAGGGTTCCGCGCGTTTCAAAGCGAGGTTCCGGCCTTTCGATTCATCCTCTCGCCGAGCTTCCGCAAAGAGCCCGGCTTTTACGACGCCACGCGCTATCCGACGAAGCGAGCCAGCTTCGACGATCAGGTGCGGCAGATCATCGAGCTGCTGAAGAAACATCCCGAGCTGCGCGATGTCGTCACCGAGGTCGACACGGTGGGCAATGAGCGCGGGTTTTATCGGAAGGCGCACTTTCAGGAGATGCGCGTCGGCTTCCGCAAGCTGCAGGCGTACGGCTTCCGCACGCGCAGCCATCACGGCGAGACGTGGAACACGCTGCGGCAGGGTATCCAGGCCGTCGATAACGCCATGAACATCTGGTACGTCGACGCCATCGAGCACGGCCTCTCCCTCGGCATCAATCCCAACTTCTACTTCCACCGCATGCTCCAGCGCGTCCTCACAGCCAACGGACGCGGCGAGCCGGTCGATCACGGCACCCGCGAGCACGACGAGCTCCTCGATATGGACTGGAGCGGCCGCGATGTCATCCGCGAAAAACTCCTGCGCGGCGAGCCGCTCACCGACTACGAAGCCACGCTGGCGACGAAAACGAAGTTCCATCACGCCCGCGAAGTCGAGCACTACCAGCACGATGTGCTCAACCGCATGATCGACAAACGCCTGACGCTGGTGTCGCTCCCGTCATCGAACAAGAAACTCACGGGCGCCCTCTCCGACTACAAAGATCACCCCTTCTCCTGGTGGGAAAAGAAAGGCCTCCGTCTCGGCGTCGGCACCGACAACGACGTCACCCTCAACACGAACTTCCTCCGCGAGATGCTGATCCTCCTGCTGACGGATCCGCTGGAACTGAAGATCACAAAGCTCCTGATCGTAACGACGGGCGAGTCGCGGCGCTCGCATCTCAGCCATCTGCTGTGGCAAATGCGGAAGGCTACTGAGGAGGAACCATGACCACCTTCCAGACACTACGCGCCGGCGAGCGGATGATTGCTGTTGAAGAGGCGCAGGAGCGCGTGTTGGCGGAGGTGCAGGCGCTTGACGGTGAGGTCGTGGCGTTCACCGAGGCGCACAGGCGCGTTCTGCGCGAGGACGTGCAGGCGACGTACGACGTGCCGCAGAAGGACAACACGGCGATGGATGGGTACGCCGTGCGTGCCGAGGATATTGCGGGGGCGTCGGACGAAGCGCCAGTTTTGTTGAAGGTGGTTGAGGATCTGCCGGCGGGGACTGTGGCCGCTCGGCGCGTCGAGCCAGGCACAGCGATCCGCATCATGACCGGTGCGCTCATGCCGGATGGCGCGGACACCGTCGCGCATGTCGAGATCACCGACGCCGGCAACGATGTCGTTCGCGTGTTTCACCCATTGCGGCGCGGGACGAACATTCGCAAACGTGGCGAGGACATGCATACCGGCGACGTCGTTCTGCGTGACGGCACGCCGATTCATGCTGCAGAAGTCGGCGTGCTGGCGGGAGTGCAGAAGATGTCGGTGCGCGTCGGACGCCGGCCAACGGTGGCAATCCTTTCGACAGGCGACGAGATCATCGACGTCGGCGATGCGGTGACGCCGGGCAAAGTCGTCAATTCGAATTCCTACTCGCTTGCTGCTTTGACGCGGGAAGCGGGCGCGATTCCGCGGATGATCGGCATCGTGCGCGACACGCGCGAGGCGACGATCGCGGCGATCGAATCAGCCCTCGCATCCGACTTCGTCATCTCATCAGGTGGCGTGTCTGTCGGCGCCTACGATTTCGTGAAAGACGCGCTCGACGCGCTCGGCGCCGAGACAAAGTTCTGGCAGGTGGCGATGAAACCCGGTAAGCCGGTCGTCCTATCACGGCTGCACGGCAGGCTCTACTTTGGGCTTCCCGGTAACCCAGTCTCGTGCATGGTCTCGTTTCTTCTCTTCATCGCGCCGGCGATCCGGAAAGCGATGGGGCAGAAAGAAAATCTGCTTCCGCCGATCGTGCAGACGCGCGTGATGGCATCGCTGAAGTCGCGCGGCGACCGGCGCAACTACATGCGCGTTCGCGTACTGGCCCGCGACGGCGAGCTGGTCTCCGAGCCGATGACGTCGCAAGGCTCCGGCGTGTCGACATCGATGGTGCAGGCGAACGGCCTCGTGATCGTGGAAACAGGAGTCACGTCGGTCGAAGCGGGGTCACTGATTGCGACAGTGCTCGTGGGTCCGGTGCAATCCTGAATACTAGCTCCCGGTGACTGGCGAATCTGTTTCTGTCAACACTTCAACGAACGCCCAGTCTCATTCGTAACCCTCGCGTTTAGCGTGCATTTAGGCGTGAATCGCGCGGCAGGGGGCTAGCGATATGCGTTCGGTCGGGATTGTCTGTGGCTACGAACTCAACGACGAGTTGCCCGGCTACGTAACGTCGGTTGCGCCGCTCATCGCCCGTGAGAATCTCGATTTCGTGATTCTGTCCGGTGGGCGCACCTCGCCCCGATCGCCGCATTCCGAGGCGTGGGTGATGGCCCGGCAGCTTCGCGGGATTCTGCAGTCACCGCAGGTTGTCCTCGAAGAACACGCCATGACCACGCTGGAGAATCTGATCTTCGCGCGTGGGCTGGCCGAACATCACGTCGGAGCCGTGGAGCGGTTCGTCGTCTTCTGTGATCGTGTCCACGAGCGGAAGGTTGCCACGCTGGGAAGGCTGATCCTTGGCGCGCGCACAATCGTGAGGCCGGTCGATCACGCCGTCGCCGTTGCCGATCGTCTGTTCGAGCCGTTCTCGCACTTCATCGAGACCGTCATTGCCATGATGCCTCGCCTGCGCAAGTACCTGCGCGCGGCGGCGATCTTCACAAAGGGGGTCAGCGGGAAACCGCCTGATTCGGCCTTGCCACCGCTGCTCTCCGATGACCAGCCACTGCATCGCCGGAGGATGAACCTCACGGACTCTTCGTCACGTCCGTGATCCAGATCCCCTTCTCTTCGGTCACGTGGAGCCTTGCATCGACGGAAGTTCCGTTCGCCGGCAGCGACTCCACCTTCGCCCCTCGGACCGTGTAGTCCATCGTCATCGCTTCCATGTAGCCGGGGATGGCCTGGTGATCGAGCGTCAGGGCATTTTCTTTCGTGTCGCGTCCCACGATCTTGCCGTGCATCGCGTAGACCTTCTCGCCCGGAACCGAGAGCGGTTTTGAGGCATTGTCGATCTTCGCTTTGCCGCAGGCGAGCGTGAGCAGAAGGGCAAGAGCAATCGTTCGCATCGCGATCTAGTCTATTCTCACGGCCGGTTGAAGTCCTCAAGCACAATCAAACTGGCCATCGCCGCCGTTCTCGCCATTCTCTTCGGCGGCCTCGCCTTGCGGGCGGCCATGCGTCTCGTGAGCACGGCGACGCACTCGCTGTTCTTCGGCGTCGTGCTGCTGGTCATCGCGGTGTGGATTTTCGCGACGCGGAAGAAGGATTGAAAACGCGCTACGGCGTCGGCTGCGCGAATCCCGTGATCACGTACGACCCGCTCTTCACGTCCTTCTTGATCTTGATGATGTCGTTCTTCTGCGCGTCCTCGAGGAGATCGCTGAACGTGTTGTAACCGTAGTACTCCTCGTTGAACGTCGGCTTCTTACGCTGCATCGTCTGCTTGACCATCGAACCCCAAAGGATCTCTTTGTTCTCGCGCATCAGCGCCTTGATCGAATCGATCAGAAGCTTGAACACCTCGCCCTGCTTCTTGTCCTTGAACGTCACGTTCGACGGCGCCTTCGTGCCGCGCACGAGGTCTTCGTAGAAGATGAACTCGTCGCAGTTGTCGATCAGCAGATCGCTCGATGAGTTCTTCACGCCGACGCCGATGACGTGCTTGTCGTTCTCTTTCAGCTTCGAGACCAGCGGGGAGAAATCGGAATCGCCCGACGCCACGACGAAGATGTTGATGTGATCCTTCGACCAGGCCATGTCCATGGCGTCGACGACCATGCGGATGTCGGCGGAGTTCTTGCCCGAATAGACGCGGCCCGGAATCTCGATCAGCTCGATGGCCGCTTCGTGCAGCTCGCGCTTGTAATCGGGGAACTTGTCCCAGTCGGAGTAGGCGCGTTTGACGACGATCTTCCCCTTCTCCAGCAGGCGTTCCAGAAGAAGGGCCACTTCGAATTTCTTGAACTTGGCGTCGGCCACGCCGATGGCGATGTTCTCGAAGTCGATGAAAAGGGCGATTTTGCTTTCGTTCATGCTGCTTCTCGATGGCGGCGATCCGACGTTCCCGTCGTCCTCGGCCGCATCGTTTTCGAAGTTTGGCTTGCGGCTCATCGGTGTTGCTCCGGCAGACTAACACCGAATGGGGATGGCAATTCCCCTGCGCGGTCTCGCAGTCGCAGGGTTGCGCGCTCTCGCAGCGGGCTGCCGGGCCCAACCGCGAGACCCGCAACCACGCCACCTCGCAACCGCATATACACTCCCACCCCGTGAAGCACTACATCGCCCTCGCCCGACCCTTCACGCTGCTTCCTCCGCTCCTCGGCATCGTTTCCGGAGCGGTCTGCGCGTGGGGCTCAGCGCACAATCCCGACCCTACGCGCGCGCTGACCTCTTCCGTAATCTGGACGATCGTCCTCGGGTCGCTCTGCGCCTCTCTGCTTAACGCCGCCAACAACTCGCTCAACCAGATCTACGACCTCGAGATCGACCGCATCAACAAGCCGAAACGCCCGCTCGTCACCGGCGAGGTCTCTATACGAGGGGCGTGGATCTTCACCTGGATCATGTACGCGCTCGGACTCGTGCCGACGTGGCTCGTGGTCGTTTATCCCTACACTACGTGGCATGCAAAGTTCCTCGCGCCGCTGCCGTGGCACGAGTGCATCGGCATCTATCTCATCGCCTTCATCTCGACCTTCGTCTACTCCGTCCCGGCGCTCGGTAGGACGAAGGCGCATCCGATCGGCGCGAATCTGACCATCGCCATTCCGCGCGGCTGCCTGCTGAAAGTGGCCGGCTGGACGATGGTCGCGCACGCAACGACGCTCGAGCCGTGGTTCATTGGCTCAGTCTTCATGTTCTTCCTCCTCGGCGCCGCATCGACGAAAGATTTCAGCGACATCGAAGGCGACCGCGCCGGCGGCTGCCGCACGCTTCCGATTACCTTCGGCGTCAAGCGTGCAGCCTGGATGATCGCGCCATTCTTCATCTTCCCCTGGCTGCTCATGCCGCTCGGTGCCGCCACCCACATCCTCACCGGCAACGGAACCTTCCTCACCATCCTCGGCATCGCCCTCGCTCTCTGGGGTGCCTACACCGTCTGGCTGATCGTCCGCAATCCTGATGAGCTCACCGCCACCGAGAACCATCCAAGTTGGCGACACATGTATCTGATGATGATGGCCGCGCAGGTCGGGTTTGCGGTCGCGTACGTGGTGTAACGAATTGCGCTGCGCGCGTTCTCGGTTGTCGGTTGATTGCGCTTCGCGCGTTGCCGCCGGAAACCAATTGATGTCGATTGTCCGACCGGCGCAATCGCATCGCGATCGATCTCGCGTCCTTCTGACACGCGCGCAGCGCAATCAACCGACAACCGACAACGCGCGCAGCGCAAAAGATCCAGCGTAGAATCGCAGCGTGATCTCCCTCGAACCGGAGCTGATCCGACTTCGCGACCGTCCGGTCATTGAAGGCGCGCCCAGCACCGCCCCCTTCGCGCAACTCATCGCCGTGGAGCGCCGCGACATCGTCAGCGTCTACGCCGAACTGCGCCTTCTGACATGGCTGGGCGTGATGATCGTCTCCATCGGTGTCGGCATCCTCATCTCGAAGCATCTCGACGACCTTGGCCCGCTCGCCATCGCCGGCGGCATCGGCATTGCCGCGGCCGCCTGCTACGCTTGGGCCTTCTGGAAACGCAAGCAGCAGGCGGGTTTGATCGATGAGTATGTGCTTCTGCTTGGCGCCCTGCTGCTCAGCGCCGACCTCGGTTACATCGAGCATCAGTTCCATCTTCTCGGCGACAACTGGCAGCGGCACTTCCTGCTGTTGGCGCTCCTGCACGGCGCCACCGCGTATTTCTTTCAGTCGCGTCTGGTGCTCTCGCTGTCGATCGCATCGCTGGCGGCGTGGCTGGGAATCGAGCGCCGAAGCGTCGATACGATCTTCGATGCTCCGGTGTCGACCGCGGGCCGGGCCTTCGTGTGCGCGGCAATTGTCGCGGGCTGGCGTGTCATCGATCTGCGCCTTCGTCCGGCGACGACGTTCCGTTCGCTGTTCGACAACGCTGTCGCGAATCTGGCGTTCTGGGGCGCGCTGACCCTTGCCGCGCACGGCGCCACCCGTTACCTCGGATGCGCGATCGCGATCGCGCTGGCCATCGCGTCGTCGATCTATGCGAGGCGCACTAACTCGACGGCGTTCGTCATCTACGCCTGGGTCTATGGCACGATCGCAGTCGACATCGCCGTCTGCAGCGCGATCAGCGAGCCGGTCTTCATCATGTTCTATCTCCTCATCTCGACTATCGGCGCAATCGCCGGGCTGTTCATCTCGAACGCACGGATGAAGAAGGCGGCCGCATGAGCTGGTTCCCGGGACCATCGGCCGAAGAAGAGAGGACGGAAGCGCTTCGCCGTCTGCATGTCGCCGGCGTCGCCGCGACGCCGTGGCGGCACTACGGTCTGATGCTCCGCATCGTCTTCTCGGTGCTGGCGATCGTCGCTGTAGCGGCGCTCTTCGGGTTCTTCTCGCTGCTCTCGCTGCCGAAAGGAGTGATCGCAGCAGGGATCGCTATCGGTACGGCGGAGTGGATGATCCGTCGCTATCATTTCTTCCGGACCGGGCTCGAGTCAGCGCTGTGGCTCAGCGGCACATTCGCTTTCATTTTCGGCTTGCCGAGCTCCGGTAAGGTCGAGGCGATACTGGTCTTTGCGGTCGCGGCGGCTCTTTCGGGATGGCGGATGCGTAACGCATTTTTCGGCGTGGTTGCGGCCGTGCTGGTCATCGCTTATGTCGCGGCCAAATGGGAAGATGCGCCGCTGACAATGGCTGCCGCTGCCTTACTCGCGGTCGTAGCCGCAGTGGTGGTGGTGCGATGTGTGTGGCAGCGCCCTTCGACCGACTGGCTCTTCGTTGGACTCGCCCTGGCGATGCCGGTCACGGGTTATCTGGCGACCGTCGCGCTGCGGATCTTCCACACCATGTCCAGCAATGTGCCCGTCGCGTTGATCCTCGCTGCAACAGCCCTTCTATTGCTGGTGATGGGAATCCTGCGACGGGACCGCGCTCTGCTCGTCTCCGGAACGATCTCGATCGCTCTCGCGGTGATCGAGATTCACGACTTCTTTCACTTTGCGATGGAGACCAAATTCATCGCGGGCGGGCTGGTCGTGATCGCGATTGCCACCATCCTTGCGCGCATGTTGCGCGGTGCCACGAGCGGCTTCGTCACCACGCCCGTCCGCGTCGCTGCGTACGATGAAGCGATGCAGATCGGCGGCATCCTCGCCGTCGCTCCGCACGGCGATCATGCGGCAGCGTCGCACGACGCCGGCGGACCTCATCTCTCCGACTCCGCAGGCCCGACCGACAAATCGTTCGGTGGCGCCGGAGCGGGCGGTGGATTCTAATCGGGTCGTGGTGAAGCCTCCGCGTCTCCGCGTGAAACGCCTTTCGGAAGCACCTCCGCCCTAATGTTCCACGTGTCACAACGGTTGTGCAGAATCGCTCTCCGATCAAAACGGCACGCCGGAAAACCGCGACAAACCTGGGAAGCACTCCTTTTCCGCAGCACCCACCCCACCGCCCCATTTACGCCATTTTTCTTCCTGGCCGAGTCTGCTATTTCCTTCGGATTCGCATCGAAAAAGCTGCGGAAAAAGAGTGCTGCAAACTTGCATGGAAATCATGTGCAAAAGATGTGGAAAACACGTTGATTCTCTGCGGATTTGTCCTTGAAAGCCTGTGCAAAATACTGTGGATAACCTGCGGGGAACCGGTGGAACAGTAGCGGAGAACGGCTCCGGCTTCCATTTTCCTGTTGTCGACTAAACATATGATTTAGCGAATACTTACGCTTCCTGTTGTGTTGAAACACAACAGGACCACAACATCTTGTGGTCATTTGCTTGACAATGGTTCCTACCGGGCGTAGCTTGTCCAAACCAACGACAACTGCATGGCGCGGGGAGGATTGATGAAGGATTTGAAGCACGTTTCCCGTTTGGCTGTCCGGAGCCCGTTGCGGTCGGTATCGCTGCAGATTCGCGAGTATCAGGTCACCGTCAAGGTCAAAACCCCAGTACCACAGGCCAGGCCGGCCAGCGTTCGTTTGCTGTCCCGTTAACTACGTCTCACTCAACTCAAAAAGCGCCCCGGGTAGGGGCGCTTTTGCATCGAAAGACAGGAAGCAAGGAGATCAGTCATGACGTCCATCGAGGTTCCCAGCTCTCCCCTCCGTCCGCGCTCGAACAGCAAGCCTGCCCGGAAGAAGGAAACAAAAGGCGGCGGTATCGAAGTCGAGCGTTTCTTCACGAAAGCGGGCGTCGACGTCTATGACACTTGCGAGTGGGAAACGCGTGCGGCTGCAATCAGCAACGAGAGCGGCGGGATCGTCTTCGAGCAGAAAGACGTCGAGATGCCGAAGTTCTGGTCGCAGATGGCCACCAACGTCGTCGTGTCGAAGTACTTCCGCGGCCACCTCGGCTCGCCCGACCGCGAGACTTCGGTGCGCCAGCTCATCGGACGCGTCGTCCGCACGATCACAGCGTGGGGGCGTCAGGGCGGCTACTTCAATACCGAGGGTGATGGAGACACGTTCCGCGACGAGCTCACCCACATCCTTCTCTACCAGATGGCCGCATTCAACTCGCCGGTCTGGTTCAACGTCGGCATCGAGCCGCATCCGCAGTGCTCGGCGTGCTTCATCAACTCCGTCAACGACACCATGGACTCCATTCTCGGATTGGCCAAGACCGAGGGCATGCTCTTCAAGTACGGCTCGGGAACGGGCTCGAACCTCTCCAGCATCCGCTCCTCGCGCGAGCTTCTCGCCGGCGGCGGCACCGCATCCGGCCCCGTCTCCTTCATGAAGGGATACGACAGCTTCGCCGGCGTCATCAAGAGCGGCGGCAAGACGCGCCGCGCCGCCAAGATGGTCATCCTCAACGCCGACCATCCCGACATCCTCGACTTCATCGAGTCGAAGGAAAAAGAAGAGAAGAAGGCCTGGGCCCTCATCGATGCCGGCTACGACGGTGCTTTCAACGCGCCCGGCGGTGCTTACGACTCCGTGCAGTTCCAGAACGCCAACCATTCCGTCCGCGTCACCGACGAGTTCATGAAGGCGTACGAGAAAGGCGAAGATTGGAACACCTACACCGTGACCGAGCCGAAGACGGTCATGGGCACGTACAAAGCGCGCGATCTGATGCGCAAGATGGCCGAGTCGGCGCACCTCTGCGGCGATCCCGGCATGCAGTTCGACACCACTGTCAATGATTGGCATCCATGCCCGAACACCGCGCGCATCAATGCCTCGAATCCCTGCTCCGAGTACATGTTCCTCGATGACTCGGCCTGCAACCTGGCTTCGCTCAACCTGATGCGCTTCTACAACGAGAACACCGGTTTCGACGTCGAGGCCTACCGTGCCGCGCTGCGCATCGTCATCACCGCGCAGGAGATCACCGTCGATTTCGCGTCCTATCCGACGAAGGCGATCGAGAAGAACTCCCACGCCTTCCGCCCCCTCGGCATCGGCTACGCCAACCTCGGCGCTCTGCTCATGGCCCGCGGTATTGCCTATGACTCCGAGGATGGCCGCGATTACGCCGCCGCCATCACCTCCATCCTCTCCGGCGAGTCGTACGCGCAGTCAGCACGCATTGCCGCGAAAGTTGGTCCGTTCGAAGGCTACGCCATCAACCAGGAACCGTTCCTGCGCGTGATCGACAAGCACCGCCGCGCCGCCTACCGCATCAACAATCGTCCGCTGCCGGCCGATCTTGCCGAGGCCGCGACGCAGGTTTGGGATGAAGCGTATGCACTGGGTCAGGAGCATGGATACCGCAACGCACAGATCTCCGTGCTCGCCCCGACCGGAACCATCGCGTTCATGATGGATTGCGACACCACCGGGATCGAGCCTGACATCGCCCTGGTCAAGTACAAGAAACTCGTCGGCGGCGGCATGCTGAAGATCGTCAATCAGACCGTCCCCACAGCCCTGAAGCGCCTCGGATACGATCCCAAGCAGATCGGCGAGATCATCCAGTACATCGACGAGAACGACACGATCGAAGGGGCGCCGCACCTGCTCGATCAGCATTTGACCGTCTTCGATTGCGCGTTCAAGCCGAAGAACGGAACGAGATCGATCCACTACATCGGCCACCTCAAGATGATGGGCGCCGTGCAACCGTTCATCAGCGGCGCGATCTCCAAGACCATCAACATGCCCGCCAACGCCACGATCGATGAGATCGAGCTGGCGTACGTGGAAGCGTGGAAGCTCGGCCTCAAAGCGGTTGCCGTCTATCGCGACGGCTGCAAGCGTTCGCAGCCGCTGTCCACCGGCAAAGACAAAGACAAGCTCACCGACCTCGGCGTCGCCCCCACCGCCGTCCGGAGAAAGCTGCCGGACGAGCGCGAGTCGATCACGCACAAGTTCTCGATCAGCGGCCACGAAGGCTACATCACCGTCGGCAAATACGAAGACGGCACGCCCGGCGAGATCTTCATCACCATGGCCAAAGAAGGGAGCACGATCTCCGGCCTGATGGACAGCTTCGCCACGATGACGTCCCTGGCCCTGCAGCACGGCGTCCCGCTGAACTTCCTGGTCGACAAATTCACGCACACCAGATTCGAGCCCAGCGGCTTCACCAAGAACCCCGAAATCCCCATGACGAAATCGATCATGGACTACATCTTCAAATGGCTGGCAACCAAGTTCCTCGACCGCGAGAGCCAGACGCAGGCCGGCGTGATCGTGCGCGAGGAAGCTCCTGCCCCCGCTCCGAAACCCCTCCCCAACGTCGCTCCTCTCTCCAAGGACGACGCCACGTTCGTCTCCTCCCTCGGCACCTCCCCGATCATCGCCGCACCAAAAGACGCCGACGGCCCGAACGCCCGCAACACCGCCACGTTCCGCTACCAGCAGGACGCGCCGTCCTGCTCGGATTGCGGCTCGATCATGGTTCGCAACGGTGCTTGCTACAAGTGTCTGAATTGCGGGAGTACGAGTGGGTGTTCGTAGGGGTGCGCGAACCAAAGTCTCGGTGCCACACAATCTGCTCGCCATTTCTTAGTGGCTTACTGTTGGTCTAGCAGGCACTTCTGTGCTTAAATAGCACACTTGGTGTCTTTTCCATCCTTGAGTCTTTCTTGGCACGAGGTAATGAGTGGACCGAAGCGAGCTGCTGCCCAAGCATTCACTACACACGATTATGGCGCGGACCGGCTCATTTCCCTTGTCGGTACCGTGGTCGCTCCTAACCGCCTTTTGTAGCTCCGGTTCAATCATCCTTGATCCGTTTTGTGGCAAAGGGACCACATTGCTAGCTGCGCGTCTGCTAGGACACCGAGCATACGGCTTAGACGTTTCGCCAGAGGCTGTTATTTGCTCGAAAGCCAAGTTGCTATCCACTTCGATAGAAGAAGTTGAAGATTTTATCTCAACGATACCGACGACTTGCACCCGTATCGAGGACGTACCAAGCCGGGTTAGTGTGTTTTTTCATCCCGACACTTTAGGACAACTCTTAACGGTTAGAGGATTTCTCTTGTCCTCGATGCGGTCGCCGGACGCCTCAGTCGCGCGATGCGCGACATTTGTGACCGCTGTAGCTTTGGGTATCCTGCACGGGCATGCCACGTACTCCTTGTCCATTGCTTCATCTCACGCTTTCTCGATGTCTCCAGGCTACGTGAGCAGATTTGCCGCACGACATAGCTTGCCACTTCCTGTCAGGGATGTGCGCGCCTGCCTGCTGACAAAAGCAGCCCTCTGCCTCAAGCAAGCGACGCCTCGCCCGCGAGGGCAAGTGAAGCTTGGCAGTGCGTTTGATATGACGCGCCTGTTTCCTAGTCTCCAGAGCCGCGTTGACGCTATAATTACCTCTCCTCCGTACATGAACCGTCAAACATATGCCAAAGACAATTGGCTCCGGCTCTGGTTTCTGGAAACAGACACAAAAACGATACGCGCGCAATCCTTGGAGACGGCCAGCGCATCACGCTACCTCCAGTCCATGCGGTTATTGGTTCAGCAAGCATCCCGCATGCTCAAGCATAAAGGCGCGTTGATATGCGTTGTCGGTGACGTTCGGAGTAGTGGAAAGGCGAGAGAGATCATCAATACCGCGGACTTGCTTGTCGCTGCAGTGCGAGAGGCTGCTCCCATGCTTACTGTTGAATCGTGCACGCGACAAGACTTCAAGCCGACCTCGCGATACTTTAATGCTCTGGCAAAGAGTAATGGCCACACCAATGTAGCGCTACCTGAAAGAGTTATAGTTATTCGCAAAGGAAGCGGCAAGTAACGGAGATCTCGCATGGATACCCGGGCTGAGTTGTACCTTCGGGTCAAGAAATGGGAGAGTCACGCCCAGGATGCGCGTGATGCATATCCCTACCGCATACTTTTGGATGATGTGCTATTCCATGCGGAACGGTTTCGCGAATATCTTCCCTACGATGACGAGGGAGAGTTCCCTTCGCGCCTAAAGTCTTGGCTCGACAACGTGCTCGAGGCTGAGCAGCGAGTGCTACTCCGCATGCTTCAGTGGATACTGTTCGTTGACCGCAGACAGATGGCGGCCATGTATCGCGACGCCTATCGTCGGATCGTCACGCCTTGGCTGCTCGATGACTTGTCGCTCGATGAGCGCTTGTCGCCCGACTTCGAAGCGAATACGCGCCGCGCTCTGCTTGGATGCAGACTGTTATCAGTCACGGAGAGTTTCAATATAACGGAGTTCATTGACAGCAATAGTCTGCACGGATTACACAGGCCGGATATTCTAGGGCATGATCCAAAGCAGCTAGCGTCCCGGCTCGGTGAGAAGGCTTTAGCGTGGGAGCGTGTGATTGTTTTTGAAGATTTCGTCGGTAGCGGGCAACAAGCTGGCCGACTGCTGACCGCCCTTGAGAAACTAATTCCGCGAGCTCAGATTCTATTTGTTCCCATGATCTGCTTCGAGATCGGTGTCGTGGCGCTCACTGAACATAAGGCGCTCAAGCGAACACTCGTTGCGCCAGTCTTGGTCGTGCCTGCCGGTGACGCCATTCAACCGGCTGCTCAGCCATCCGAGCCGTTTGAGTTCGGTGAGTTTCGCGCGATCATCAGGCGGACGTCCAGTCGGGTCCTGCAGCCACTAACGGATCTGGACGACCCACCACGGAGCCCGTTTGGCTATGGCGATTGCGGAGGAATGGTTATTACCTATCACAACGTGCCCAACAATACGATTCCGTTGGTCCATCATAGAGCTCCGGAGTGGAACCCTCTGTTTCGACGACTCGTTCATGCGAAGGGCTAAAACGATGAAAACAAACGACGGCGCTCGGGTCAATAATCCATTCCATTACCCACGCGTAACCGAGTTTCTCGAGCCCGAAATGTATCGGCGCACCTTTAGTGAGCAAATTCTAGTCGGTGAGACGTTGGAAGTGTTTCAGCCCACCAATGTCGTCCTCCTTGGACCCCAGGGCGCAGGGAAGTCGATGATTCTAAATTTATTGCGCTATCAAGTCGTGTCGACTTGGCTGGATAGCTTGGGCCACATGCCAGGTGGCCTAAAGCATTTGACTTCGCCCTACTTGGGCATTTCCATTAACTTGCAGCGAGCAAACTTTCAGGTGTTTGGGCGACGCTCAATTGGCCCGCGGCCTGGTATCGCGGATGCCATGGAGGCTGACGCTGCCTTTGCTGCTGACTACCTGTCCCATTACCTATTGCGCGAGTTTCTTTTGGCGTTGCAATTCATAGCTTCGGAACGTGCGGAAGGATTCAAGCGCTGGATTGGCGTAGGCGCGTTCGATTCGTTGACGACAGCTCGTAGATTGGCGAAGTGGCAATGTTGGATGGGCTACTATGCCCGCTGCTCCTCGTTGCAGGAGCTTCTCGAAAAATGCGACGAGCGCCTGAACACGGTACTTTCCTTCCTGGCGATCAACATTGACGAGGTTCCAGACGAGATATGGCGAACAAAAACCACCCTGCCGCAGCCGCTGCACGATATGGGCAACATGGTTCGCGATCTCACCCAGGGGCGGGCGCACCTATTCGTATCGATAGATCAATACGAAGTGCTGGAAGATCTAAACGAACGGTTCGGATCAACGTTACGACGAATGGTTAACACGTTGCTGAAGGCGCGTGATCCTGTGGCTTTCTACCGGGTCGGAGCTCGCACCTACGATTGGGGAGCCGAGCTCCGCGTATGGGGTGCAGAATCTAAAGTTGAATTTGGTCGCGATTATACGTCGGTCAATCTGGCCGACGTTCTGATGAGAGGAGAAGGGAAAAGTACGATTTTTCCGGCGTTTGCTAGAGATGTCGCCGTGAAACGAATGCAAATTGCGACGTATAGCGTTACCAGTGCGGCCGTGAAGAACATGTTCGGTAATTGGGATCCCGATGAGGAGTCAAACCGTTACTTTCGAGGAGCGCGGGACCGCAATGCCGTTATTTACTCCAAATTGCCTCTAATTAAGAGAGCGATCACTCGGCTGGCGCCGGCTCTGTCGACGCTCGATGTGAGACTTGCCGATGCGTGGTCGATCCAGCAGTTTCGCCGCAAGAGTCCGGAGGGCGAAATAGCAACAGCTCTTTCGAAGCGGCCGTGGAAACATTGGTCGTGGCATAAGGAGCGGGTTGGTGCTGCGCTGCTACAAATCGCGTCGCGTGCCAATCAGAGACGACTTTATTACGGTTGGCATAATGTCTTGTATCTTTCAGGTTATAATATCCTTGCGTTCTTGCAAATTTGCAGCGAAATCTGGGATACCGCCGCAAAACGGGGAGTTGATCCCTTAGGTGGATCGTCGCTGTCCCACCAGATTCAGACCGATGGCGTGATGGCGGCGTCTGAAAAATGGCTTCTGCGAGATCGTACCGAAAATCCGGGGGGTGCGCGGCGATATAACTTTATCAGCCGTCTGGGCGAAGCAATAAAAGTTGCTGCGCTAGAGGACATAGCGCTGTCCAATCCGGGCCATACGGGTATGTCGATTCGCGAAAGCGAGCTTGACGAGAGCAGTGAGGGACGGGACGTTGCAAGATTTCTCCGCAAAGGAGTCAACTGGTCGGTGTTCGAAGAGCGCTCGCATACGTCGAAGAATCGTGAACCGTTCCTTCGGCGTAAATGGTACTTGCATCCTTTGCTGTGTGCGTATTTTGGCATACCACACATTCGTGTAAAAGAGCCGCTGTATGTTGACGTCCGTACGGTCTACCGGTGGATTTATGGAGAAACCGAGGTGAATTTCAAGCGGCGCGCGGCAAGTCGAAGCACCAGTGCCCAAAATGAGATCCCGTTTACGACGATCGGCGGTGGGCGGTAGGTGCCATGCGGATGCCGTGGGGGCCGACTGAACGTATTGCAACACTCGCCTTAAGGGACGGGGACTTCTCGGTTATCGGGTGTTTATCGTTTGAGGAGCGTTGTATCGCTGTGCCGTCCGGATACGGGATGGTGGAGCGACGGCCTGCAAACACGCTACTCCTTCAGATGGACGGAGATCCTGAGGCATTTCCGAACCGACTTGCGGAATCTGCGCGGCGGATTGACGAGAATCGTCGGCGGCTTCTGACAAGCGATTCGCGCTTCGAGATAGTGCGAGCCGATTTGCTGGCGAGGGAGGATGCTCTAATCGAAACCTACGGAGGTCTGCGACCCCGGCTTGGAGATTCGGTGGTGCTGGATATAACTTGCTTGCCGAAGCGGTACTTTTGTTTCTTGCTTAAAATGCTCTTGCGGCAAAGAGAGCCGGCGAACGTGATAGTAACGTATGTACAGGCGGGTAGAGGTTACGCGAAAGAACGGTTGGCTGAAGATCCGATGTTGTCGGATCACTTGCCGGGCTTTCCACCACTCATCAATGACGCCAACCTAATTGCGATATCGGTAGGATATGAATCGCTGAACCTGTATTCGCTTCTTGAGATGTATGGCGAGGATCGGCGGCGCAAGATATTGCTTGCATTTCCTCCGAATGGCACATCAATTCGAAGACAGTGGAGTGCCGTGCGACAGTTTACCGAGACGCGGACGGGCGCATTCGGTAGAGATCTTGCGGACCTGCCTAGCGAGGTGCGTCAGACGATGGGCTACGGCAAGGTCGACGTCGACTATGTCGCGGCGTGGGACGCAGAGGGTGTCTATCGACTCTTGCGACGGTGGCGAAGCGACTGTAACGGCTTGTGGCTCGCTCCGTTCGGAGCAAAGCCGCATACCTTGGGAATGGCCTTGTTTGCACTTGAGCAGTCGTCTCCATTGTTCTATACCCAGCCGCGGTCGTACAATCCAAGATATTCGGACGGTATTGGCAAGGGTTGGGCCTACGTAGTAAAGTGGCAGGGGATTCCGTGCTACGCACGAGCTGAGTCGATTTTGTGAAGGTGGAGTTAGCAAACTTCGGAACCGCTCAACGACGTCGTCGCACGGTATGTCCTCTCGCTGCTTTCGGTGAAAGGGATGCCGCACTTCGAGGTTGCCGTCCCAGGCTTCGCCGGCGTGGTGGTTGGGTGGATGATCGGATCGGCCTTCAGCGGGTAGGCCGAGCTCTCTCCGTCCTCGGTGTCTCTGTGGTTGAGGAATCTCGTGCAGAATGGGCGGATGATCCATTTCGAGGGGACGCTCACGCCGGAGTTCTATCGTCGCGCCCTTGGTGTTACGGGCTGGTCGGGCCGGTGGGTCGCCTGGATATTCATCTTGGCGGGAGTCGTCAATCTTTTCTTTGCCCACCTCGACCGGCCTGTCACATGGGGGATGCCGCTGCTTCTCGCGTTGTTCGGCGTGATGCTGTTGATCATGCCGAGGTATGCCGTGACGAAGGCGTTCGCCACCGACCGGTTGCTCTCGGAACCGATGACCGGCGACGCCGATGAGCAGGGCGTTCGTCTGGAATCGCCTCATGGACGGGCCGATCTGCCGTGGTCGCTGATGCACAAAGTCGTGGTGACTCCGAATCTGGTCACGATCTACCAGTCGGCCAGCATCGTCCGCATTCTTCCTCGGGAGTTCTTCGCTGACGAGGAGTCGTGGCAGAGCTTCCGCCGGCTCGCGAGCACAGTTCGACCAGCGGCCAGACCTTCGCGGCCGTTTCTCGTGCTGCTGCTGTGGGCTGCGATCGTGATTGCGGTGATTCTCCTGTGGACTCTCTTCAACCGGACGTAATCGGAGCGGGGCGCATGAGCCCAGAAGCGACGGTCACGCGGAGGCGCGGAGGGGCGGAGAAAGAAGCCCCGTGGCCTCCGCGGCTCTGCGTGAACCCGTTCTCTCTTCCGGTTCGCGGGTTCCGGCTTCCCGGCCACGTGATCCGGTTTCCCATTCACGGATTCCGGTTTTCTATTCACGGATTCCCGTTTACCGTTCATGGATTCTCGTTTACCGTTAACGGATTCCGTTTTACCGTTCATGGATTCCCGTTTACCGTTAACGGATTCCCATTTACCGTTAACGGATTCCTGTTTACCGTTAACGGATTCTCATATTGTCTAACTTCCATTTTTGGTGGTGTAGTTGTCCACCTTTTGTGACAGTCGCTGCCCTGACTGATTTTCCCGTAACCCCTTCTTCAGCTCGCCCGTATTCATCAGGTCAGGCGATCCGACGAGGAAAGGGGGAGACGCCCCCCTGGTTGGTAGCCCGCTTCAGTGGGCGACCGAGAATCGCGCGGACGGCCCCTCTTTCGCCCGCTGAAGCGGGCTTGCCAAAACGGGGGGAATCGCGTGTCCCCCGTCTGAAGACGGGGGCTACGTTCTTGCGCCGGCTTCGCCGGCGGGGGAACGGCGGCCGGGGTGAGGGGTCATTCGGGTGGGAGGGTCGAAAAGATCAGGGGAGATGGTCACGCGGAGGCGCGGAGGGGCGGAGGAGGAAGCCCCGCGCTCTCCGCGGCTCCGCGTGAACCCGTTCTCTCTTCCCAAACTTTCTTTCCAAATTCAGTAACCTTCAAAAAGCTGGCACGTCTCAATTAGTGTCAGGCGATCCGAGTAGTGCGCGCAGGACAACCCTGGCAGAAAGGAGGGGAAGGCTATGACTACTAAAGATACCGTTCAAACGCAGGTTCCGTCTCCGGACCTGGCGGCAACCGATGCCGCCATCCAGCAGGCGGTTGCGCAGCTTCAAGGCATCTATCAGATCCTGCCGGATTTCGTTCCGGCACCGGCTGATGGTGTCAAGGGGATGCGTTCGGCCCGCTCGTTCACGGACGCGTTTCTCGAAGCCAGCGCCGTCGCTGCCGAAAATGACACGACGATGCAGGCGTCGACGGGACTCGATCCGGTCAGAACGCGGCTGGTCATCACCCGTAATCTGCGGTTCGAGCCTCTTGCTGCCGCTGCCGAAGCGCTTGCTCGGGACATTCGCTACAACATGTTCCGTGAGCGCTGGAGCGTCGTGCAGCAGGCGTTGCAGGTGTTCAGCCTCGCGAAAGGCTACACCCGTAACGGCCGTGCAGACGCACTCGTCGCTCATGTCAGGACGATGCAGTCGGCACTGGGGCGTACCGGTACTCGCCGCAAGGTGAAGAAACCGGCACTCAAACTCGTTCCGCAGCAACCGCAGTAATGCAGTAGCAGTAGATGTGAGAACGGCCCGCGCGAGACGTCGCGCGGGTCGTTTTTTTTGCGCCTGATGTTGCGGGCGAGACGCCCGCGCTCCCAGGCGAACCGTTACAATACCCACCAAAATTTGAAACGTGGCCGCGCCGTGGTCTACCGTCAACCGACAACCGACAACGCGGCGAAGCCGCAGAAAAACAGGAGGCTTCATTTGAGTCGTTTGCTTCGTAGTCTGGTGGTTGTCAGCGTCGTCGCTGCCCCTGCTGTTTTTGCTGCCGAGGTGAAGGAGACGGTGCATGTCGTCATCACGGGTGGGGCGAATGCCGGGACGTATGACGGGACGACCGATCGTGGTGGGTGTTCGGCGGGGATGACGGGCAAGGGGTCGTGGGGGAATCAGTTCTCGTTGCCGAAGGAGAACAATCCGAAGGTGCTGAACAGTGTGCAGCTGATCGTGCCGGATGCGAAGGGGGCGGCGTCGGGGACGCACAGCTTCTTTCTCAACGTTGCGTTCGGACGGATCACCGCGCGGGTGGCCGAGTACAAGGTGGACACGGAGCACAAGAGCGGCAGCGGGACGGTGACGGTCGCCGATCACGGATCGACGGCGGTGGTCACGTTTGATGCGACGACCGCTGCCGGCGTGAAGCTGAAAGGGACGATCGACTGCAAGAGCGTGTTGCGGGCGCCGTAGGTTGTTTGCGATGTGGCGGCGAGACGCCGCCACGCCAGCCGGCGAGGACGCCAGCGTTCCATCCGCAAGTGGCGCGGGCGTTCGTTAATTTGTGCTGGCCGCGCAAGTCGCCGGCGGAACGCTGGCGTCCCGCCGGCTGGCTTGGCGGCGTCTCGCCGCCAACCGGGCGGTAAGAACAGCCCCTGCCTTTCTTCCTGAGTTAACCCGCCGTAAGATGGACCGCATCGTCACTGCCTGACGGTTTCGAGGAGATGCGCCATGAAGCGATTCGCGATCCTTTCGCTCCTTGCCTTTGCGGTTTCTGCGAGCGCGGCAACTTACGAAGCCCGCACGGCGCATCATGCTGTCGTTATCCACGCCCTCCCGGCCGCCGGTGACGACGTCGTCTACGATGTGACCATCAGCGAGTTGCCCGGCGAAAATACGCTCGCGTCCGTGCCGATGCGGGCGAAGACGGGCGCCGCGGTGGACAAACAGGTGGATGTTGACGGGCAGCAAGTGTCCATCCATCTGGCGCCGGCAGGCAATGTGATGGCGTACAAGATCGAGATCAGAAAGGGCGATGTGATCGACTCGATTCAGAGTGCGGGGGCAACGCCGTCTGCTCGAGCGATGTACGCGCCCGGTGATCCGCCGCTCCGCGTTGGCGGCGACGTCAAGGCACCGGTCGTCATCCACCGCGTGGAGCCGATCTACACCGTCCTGGCGAGAAAATCGCGGATCAGCGGCATCGTGATCCTCGAGGCCATCATCGACCACACCGGTGTCGTCAAGGATGTTCAGATCCTCAAACCGTTGCCATTCGGACTGGATCAGGCTGCGATCGACGCCGTCAAGCAGTGGACGTTCCGGCCCGGCATGCTGAATGGACAGCCGGTCGACGTGATCTTCAATCTCACGATCCTCTTCCGGGCACCGGATGCGGCAAGCCCGGCTGTCGATTCGGTTCCGAGTTCCGGAGCGGCGCAGCCGGTGCTCTCGTCGAATGCGGCAGGTGGTCCTCCTTTCCGAGTTGGTGGCGACGTCACGCCTCCGGTCGTTCTCCATCACGTCGAGCCGATGTACCCGGACGCTGCGCGGAGGGCGCAGATCTCCGGCATGGTGGTCATCGAGGCCGTCATCGACCGGGCGGGTGTAGTCAAGGATGCGCGCGTGCTCGAGCCGCTGCCGTTCGGGTTATCCGAGGCGGCGCTCGAGGCGGTGAGGCAGTGGAAGTTCCGGCCGGGAATGCTTCAGGGGAAACCGGTCGAGGTAATCTTCAACCTCAAGATCAACTTCCACCTGCCGGAACCGCCATCCGAGCCACCGCCGCGATGACCTAGCTCGCGCTCTTGTACGCCGCCGCGTAACGCTTCGATGCTGCCGGGTCGGAGCTGACTTTGCGGATCGCGCTCTCGAACGTTTCCTGCGTCAGCCCCTGATCAGCAAGGAGCTTGTCGGCGTTGGCGGGCTGCTTGTTGATCAGCGCGCCGAGCTGGCCGAGTTGCTCCGGAGTCATCGCTGGTGCCGCCGTCGCTGCGACGCTGCTGCCCGCTGTCGGTTGCGTCGACGACGAGGTGGTCGCCGTCTGATTCGCTTTGCTGCAGCCGCCGGCGATGAGCGCCGCGGAGAGTGCGAGTGTGATGAATGTCGTTCTCATTGCGCTAATCCTTTCCATGACCTTTGCCTTTATCTTTTTCTTTCTGCTGGCCGGGAGGGCCCTGGCCACCGGGGCCGCGTCCATGTTCCTGACCGTTGTTCTGCGGTGGCGGTGGAGGAACGAAAACCGGTGCTGGTGCTGGCGCTGGAACCGCTGAGGCCATCGGCGGAGGTGCGACGATTGGTTGCTGGACGGCGCGGCCGCGTCCGTGACCGTTGCCGTTGCCATGTTCCTGCCTGACTACTGGTGGAACGGCTGACGCCATCGGCGGAGGTGCGGCGATCGGTTGCTGGAAGACTTGGCCTGGCTGCTGGAAGACCTGGCCGTGTCCGCGGGCGCGACCGTTGCCGTGTTCCTGCTGCACTGCCATTCGCTCCGCCTGTCGCTCAGCCTTCTTCGCCTGTCCCGGCGGGATGTGCGCGACTTGCGGTGCAACGTACTGACCCTGGGCCATCCCCGGCTGCGGCACGAATGAAGGCTGCGGCACGAACGATGGTTGGGCGACCGCGCGCGGCTGCCATCCGCGGTTTCCGCGTTGCTGTGCATACGACGGCTGCACGACCGGCTGCTGCGTGTAAACAGGTTGCGGCGTGTAGACCGGTTGTGCGATGGCAGGTTGCGGAACGTAAGTCTGCCCGTACGCCTGCTGCGGGTAGCCGCCGTTGAGCTGTGCCTGTGTGAAGACGGTTCTCACCGGCTGTGGGATGTAGTACTGATCGTTGAGAACGTAGTCGGGCGTGAACGCGATCGACCGTGTCGAGTACGAGGGAAGGCGCGGATAGATCGTGTCGTAGAGCTGGATGCCGATCACTCCGTTTCCGATCTGAGCCTCGATGAACGGAACGAAGTCGGGCCGTTCGACGAATACCGCAGGCGCGTAACGCACGGTGTCGACGAACTCCTCGGGAGGCAGATAGCCCTGATTGAGTGCGCCGCAGAATCGCCCGAGGTCATCCTCGCGGATGCCATCGAGCTCGGAGACCGTGGCCACGGCCAGCGGCATCTCGATCAGGAACTGGATCGATCGCCGGTCGTAGCGCGGATGCGTATAGCGCGTGCTGTACACCGCGCGGCGGCTGGAGTAGGAGTCGTAGCGGGGGATGTAGTTGTCGCTCAGTACCCAGGCCGGCGTCGTCTCGATGCGGCGGACCGTCACGCCGTAGCGAGGCAGCCGCTGGTTGATCACCGTCACGAGCGCGGTGCCGTTAACGCCTTGCGCGATCTCGTTATCGACGAACGGGAAGAAGTCGGGTTGCTGCAACACGATCGGTGCGTAGCGAACGGTTTCGACGAACAGCGGCGGCGGTACGTTGGCATCATTGAGCTGCAAAGCAAACCGTCCGAGCTGGTCGTCGGGCAAACCAGTGCGCGAGCATGCATCGACGGCAAGAGGCATCGCGGCAAGCGACCGGTAGTAGGTGTTGTCGAACGCAAACATGCGCGCGGGCAACAGCGCGAGAAGCATCAACAGCAGTGGGAGTTTCTTCATGAGGTCACCATCCGCTGTTCCACCACTGCAAGTGCGAGGCCTTATCATTGATTACATGGCAAACGAAGACGAAGCTGGCGGAGTGAACCGCAGACACTTCCTGGAACTGGCCGCATTGGGCTCAGCAGTAGCGCTTGCGAGGCCGCTGAGTGCGGTTGCACAAGCAGCCTCTGCCCCGGTTTCGGTAAAGCCTGAGCTCGAAGAAATCACCATCGGCGAGCTACAGGATGGGATGAAAAGCGGACGCTGGACGGCGCGTTCGATCGCCGAGGGATATCTGGCGAGGATCGACGCGCTCGACAAGCGGGGGCCGGCCATCAACGCCATCATCGAGATCAATCCTGATGCGCTGTCGATCGCGGACGCGATGGATGCGGAGCGAAAAGCGGGGCATGTGCGCGGGCCGCTGCACGGCGTCCCGGTGGTGATCAAAGACAACATCGACACGGCGGACAAGATGAAGACGTCGGCCGGCTCGCTGGCGCTCGCAGAGAACGTGGCCGCGCGTGACGCGTTCGTAGCCGCACGACTCCACGAAGCCGGCGCCGTCATCCTCGGCAAGACCAATCTCAGCGAGTGGGCGAATTTCCGCTCCACGCATTCGACGAGTGGATGGAGTGGCCGCGGCGGCCTCACGCTGAATCCGTACGTGCTCAATCGCAATGCGTGCGGCTCGAGCTCGGGGACGGGATCGGCGATCGCAGCGAACCTTGCGGCGATCGGCGTCGGCACGGAGACGGATGGCAGCGTTGTCTGCCCATCGTCCGCCTCGGGATTGGTCGGCATCAAACCGACCCTCGGGCTCATCAGCCGCGCCGGCATCATTCCGATCGCGCACAGTCAGGACACGTCCGGTCCGATGGCCCGCACCGTCCGCGACGCCGCCATCCTCCTCGGCATCCTGACCGGCGCCGACGAGCGCGATCCGATCACGGTTTCGAGCCGAACGAAAGGGCATTCGGATTACACGCGCTTTCTCGATGCCGAGGGACTGAAAGGGGCGCGCATTGGCGTGGCGCGGCAGTATTTCGGATTCAATGACGCCACCGACAAACTGATGAAGGACGCCATCGCCCTCATCCAAAGCCTCGGCGCCACGATCGTCGATCCAGCCAACATCGCCACGAACGGCAAGTTCGACGCAACCGAGAACGACGTGCTGCAGTTCGAGTTCAAAGCCGGCATCAACAAGTACCTGGCGAACGCGCCGTCATCCGTGAAGTCGCGCACGCTCGCGGATCTCATCAAGTTCAACGAAGACCATCGCGCCGAGGAGATGCCGTACTTTGGTCAGGAGATTTTCGAGCAGTCGGAAAAGCGCGGGCCGCTGACGGAGAAGAAGTACCTCGACGCGCTGGCGAAGAATCACCGAATGTCCCGCACCGAGGGCATTGACGCGACGATGACGAAGCACAAACTCGACGCGATCATCGCGCCGACCGGCGGCCCGGTGTGGATGACGGATCTCGTGAACGGCGATCACTTCACGGGCGGCTATTCGACAGCGTCGGCAGTCGCGGGATATCCGCACATCACGGTTCCGGCCGGACTGGCCTTCGGCTTACCGGTCGGCCTGTCGTTCTTCGGCGGCGCGTGGAGCGAGCCCTCGCTGATCAAGTACGCGTACGCGTTCGAGCAGGCGGCAAAGGCGCGTCAGCGTCCGAAGTTCCTATCTGCTACATCTGCGTAATCCGCGGATAAAAACCGGTCCGCAGATGACGCAGATGTTCGCAGATGCAGTAATCAGGGGACGGGACAAATCCCGTGCAGCATCTGCCACGCGAATGAGATCGCGATCAGGGCGATGAAGGCGGCGTAGAAGGGGAGGAGTTTGCGTCTCACGTCAGTTCAACACCTTCGATCGTGGTCACGAATTCCGCGCCGAAGTATTTCGCGGGGGTGAAGCTGCCCGGGCGCCGCGGCAATGCCAGCAACCGCTCCACCGCCGCCAGCGTGCTCAGCACCGTGAACGCGTAGCCCTCGGGAGTCGTCATCGTCATCGTGACTTCGTCGACGCCGTTTGATGCTCGGCCCCAGAGATACGTTCGCCCAGCCGCCCGCTGCGCTTCACCCGGTCCGCTGCGGCGATTGGCGAACGATTGCAAGAGTCGTTTGATTGGCTTGATTCCGAGGAGCGGAAGAAACGAACGGATGCGCCGCATGCGCGCGACCGACTTCGGCGATGCGCCGGTGTAGACCCGGATGTTCGGGATGCCGGTGGTGTGAAACGCGGTGGAGACATCGCCCCACGGAATGGTCATGGCCAGACGCGGTCCACACGAGAAAGGAATCGTGCGCACATCGTACGCGGGCGGAACGCGCACGATCCTGCCATCGCGGCGGATCGCGCCCCCTTCGCCGATCGACTCGATCATCGTCTTCAGCGTGCCGCGGCTCAGCTCCGCTTTGGGCGAGTAGAACGCCAGCTCCAACTCCGTCGCTCCGGGAAGTCTCGCGGCGAGCATGGCAGCGAGGCAATCGGTGGGGACAACGTCGAAGCCCACACCGGGAATGAGCGTGACGCCTCGCTGAACCGCAGCGTCGTTCATCGCCATGATCGCTTCGAAGACAGGAATCTCGCCAGTGATGTCGAGGTAGTGAACGCCGGCATCGAGACAGGCCCGCACCATCGGCGCGCTGGTATGCACGAACGGTCCCGCACAATGAATCACGGCATCGACGCCGTCGAGCTTCGGAGTATTCAGCGCAAACGCGCGCGCTTCGAGACCGAGCTCGCGGGCAAGCGCCTCGATCTTCTCCGCACTCCTACCTGCGACGATCGGCCGCAATCCGCGGCGCACCGCCTCCCGAGCGATCAACTCGCCGGTGTAGCCGTTCGCGCCGTATATGAGAAAAGTCATAGCTGCGCTGCGCGCGTTGTCGGTTGTCGGTTAGATGCGCTTCGCGCGTTAGTACCTCAACAGTTTCTCACGCGAAGACGCGAAGACGCGAAGTCGACAACGCGCGAAGCGCAACCAACCGACAACCGACAACGCGTGCGCCGCAGGCGCCCGCAATAGCCAGCGCCCGCAATCAGCGAATACTCGCCATCACGCTATCCGGCTTGTTCATCGCCTCTTCGAACTTGTCCATCGACACAACCACGCGGACGATCGTCGTTTCCGCGCGCTCGTGGGCGAAGATCAGCAGGGCGACGCGGTCGCGGCCCATTGGATGGGCGAGGATCTGCGTCACCTCGCCGCTGCGGCTCGAGCGAGTGCGGACGAGCGGGCGGAACTCTTCGCCGGCGTTGCGCGTAACGATCTCGGCCAGGCCGCGCTCGTCGTCGATGTGCGTGTGCTCGAACGTCGCCAGTTGCAGATCAGAGACGCCGTCGGGCTGCGCGACCCAGAGCGCGAAACGGATCAGGCCAAAGAACGGAATCCCCGTGTGATGAACGTGGTAGCGGGATTCGACGGCGCGGACGACGTCATCGAAACCGGCGTGCGCTGGTGTCGCGCCGAGGGTGAGGATACTCATCAGAGCGACGAACAGAAGGATGCGGCGGCGATTACTCATGATGCTCTTCCTTGCCATGCTTGGACTTCAGGTCGCGCGTAATGTGCGGGATGCCGAACTGGCCTTCGAGCCCGCTCAGTTTCTCGAGATCGACCGGGCCGATGATGTTTACGACGGTGAACTCCCTGGGTTCTGCCGAGATGATGAGAAGTCCGGTGATGGCGTCGCCGCGCATCTCGGCGTAGATGTCGACGTCCTCTCTCGTCTTGCTGGTGACTTTGACGATCTTCTTCCACGAGGGGCCGAGCTGCGTACGGATCCGCTCAGCAATTGCCTTGTCGTACTCCCCTTCGTGCTCGAACTCGTAGCTGCGGACGTAGATGCCCGAAAGACCGTTAATCATCTCCTTCGCCGAGCGCTCGTCGGCGTCGGTGCTGGAGAGAAACTTGCCGGCAAGGCGAAGCATGGGTCCGTCGAGAGTGACGTCGACGGTCTCGCGTGCTTTGGAGGCGAGCTCGGGAAAGTCCATGTTGATGCGCGGCGTCTGCGCCTGGGCGGCAAGCGGAAACGCCGCGCTGGCGATGATGGTAAAAAGAAAACTGAGAAGAAGTTTGGTTGCGTTCATGGTGTGTGCCTCTCTTGGTTAGTTTTGATCTGACTGATCCGACGGATCTGACCGATCCGACGAATCTCTAATCTCTGGTTTCAATCTCTCGCCACTGCGCGTTGCGCGACGCGCATCTTGGCGCTGGCGATGTGCAATGCGGTCATCACCTCGCGTCGGGCGAGCTCTCCCTCGGCGCGGCGATGTTCGGCGATCTGATGCGCGGTCAGTCCGCCGAGGGCTGCGGTGAAGAGGATGGCGGCAGCGATGCGGCGGAGTGCTGATGCGGACAGCCAGCTTCGTTGAGGCTGCGATTGCGGATCGCCGATATGAGCGAGTACGCGATCAGCGAAGCCCTCGGGTGCGGAGGTCCGCGCCAGGGTCTGTTGCAGCGCTTCCTCGATGTTCTTGTCCGTGATGTTCATGACGTGGCTCCCAGCCATTCGCGCAGCGCGGCCAGTCCGCGGCGAAGATGGCTCTTGACTGTGTTGAGCGGCATCCCCAGCACCGCTCCGATCTCGGAAGGTTCGAGTCCCTCCTGGTAACGCATGGTCAGCGCGAGGCGCTGTTGCGCGGGCAGACGCTGCAGCATCTGACCGACTTTTCGCTTGAGCAACGGGTCCGTCGCATCGGCGTCGTGCGCAACATCAGATGCTTCGTCGAGTGTGACGATGCGCCAGCGGCCACGCCGCGATTCATCGATGCAGCGGTTGGAAGTCACGCGGCGCAGCCAGAAGGTCAGGTGCGCCGGCGATTCGATCTCGCCGAGCGTGCGATAGAGCTGCAGGAATACCTCCTGCGCGATCTCCTCGGCACGCCCCCGGTCGTGAAGAAAGTTCCAGGCGATGCTGAAGACCATGTCCTGATGTTCGTGGATAAGCGTCGCGAACGACTCATGATCCCCGCCCGCCGCCCGTTGCAGAGCTTGGTCCCGGGACCCGAACAACAATGGCGCCGTAGCAGTCATCTGAGGCTATATACGGCGGAATCGGCCGAACGAATGCAAGGGGGGAGTGCGGTCGTCTCGAGTGCTATCGGCGCGAAGCTCACCGCTAACTCACGCCTCGAATAAAGTCTATCCAAGGCGTCCGCGCTATCCTCCGGTCAATGCGCGTCGGCGATGAGCTCACGATTTCCCCTACCGAACTTGTCGCGGGCGGCGCGGCGTTGGCGAAGGTTGACGGCTTTCCCATCTTCATCGCGGGCGCCTATCCCGGCGACGTTGCGGTCGTGCGGCTGGTCGAGGTGAAGAAAGGGTTTGCGCAGGCGGATCTGGTGCGGTTGGTCGAGGCGAGCCCGTTTCGGCGCGCGGTTCCCTGTCCGGTGACGAATGAATGTGGCGGGTGCGACTGGACGGCGCTGCGGCTCGACAAGCAGCTCGAAGCGAAGCGGCGGATTCTGACGGAGTCGCTGCGGCGGGTCGGCAAGATCGATCCGGCCACGCTTCCGGCGATCACGGTGCATCCGTCGCCGCTCAATTACCGGATTCGTAGCCGGCTGCACCAGGACGGCGGCAAGGTTGGGTTCTTTGCGTCGCGGACGAATCGCGTCGTGCAGCTTCCGGCGGAGTGCGAAGTGGTGGGGCCGGAGACGGCGCGCGCTCTTTCGTCGGGCGTGGTCTTTACAGGTACTGCAGCAGCGGAGATTCAGATCTGGGAAGTGGATGGAAAGCTCATCACCGAGGGGGAGCTGACGATCGATGGGTTTCATGTCACGACCGATGTTTTCTTTCAGGTCAACCGGCATCTCCTCGGCACGCTGAAACGGCTGGTTGCGGACATCGCATCGCGGTCGGCGAAGAAGGAGACCGCAGTCGACCTCTACTCGGGCGTCGGTTTCTTCAGCGTGCCGCTCGCAGGCGTGTTCGCGAACGTCACGGCGATCGAGGGATCGGCTGCGGCGCACGCTTGCGCTGCGCGCAACGTGCCGGACAACGTGACGCTCGTGAATGCGCCGGTGGAGTGGTGGGTGGAGCGGATGCCGCGCGTCGATTTTGTCTTTCTCGATCCGCCCCGAAGCGGCGCCAAGCGGAACGTGATCGATGCCATCGCCACGCGCGCGGGCTCGATGGTTTGCTTCCTTGCCTGCGATCCGGTAACGTTTGCACGGGACGCGAGCCGGCTGATCGCGTCTGGCTGGCGGCTTGCGTCGCTGGACCTCCTGGACCTCTTCCCGAATACGCATCACGTGGAAACGCTCGCTTCGTTCGAGCGTGCGCAGTGACGTTCCCGCCGCACTTCCGCTGATCGCTTACGCCGCCGGTCTGGCCCTCGGGCATTCGTATGCCGAGGCCGCAGGCTTCGCGGTGGTGGCGGTGTTGTTCATCGCGCTTCGTAGGACGCGGATGGCGTTCGCTTGTCTTGCGCTCGCGGGCGCCATTTGCGCTGCCGCGCATGCGCGTGAAGCGATGCGTGTCGATGACGCGGCGATCGCGCCGCTCATTACCGACCGCTTCGTCACGGTCGTCGCTCCGATCGATCGCGACTGGTCGGTGCGCGGCGAGGCGCATGCGTTGCGTTGCGTGCGCTTCGTGGCGGACGGCATCGCGATCGAACGGCCGCTGACGATTTACGTGCGGTTCGCGCCGCCGGAGATCGGCATGGAGCGCTCGATCCGGGCCGAGGGCTTTCTGCGGCGCAATGAGCGGGGCGACCTCGCGCTGACGATCAAGTCGCCTCGCTTGATGACGTACGAAGGGAAGTTGAATTCGCTGGCACCGGCGGCGTGGAATCGTGCGCTGGCAAACCGGATCCGGCCGTTCGCCGGCGTGCATCCGACCGAGGTTGCGCTCGTTGAGGCGATTGCACTGGGAAGAAGCGAGCGGCTCACTGATGAAGTGCGCGACAGCTACAAACGTGGCGGGACGTATCACCTGCTCGTCTTCTCCGGATTGCAGATCGCGTTCGCGGCGGCGCTGATCGCGCTGGCACTGCGGTGGTTGCGCGCGCCGCGGACGGCGGACTGGTCGCTGCTAATCTTCTCGATCCTCGCGCCGCTGTTCATCGGGCCGACGGCGTCGGTGTCGCGCGCCACGATCGGCATCGGTCTCTACGCGATCTCGCGGATTCTTCATCGCCCGACGACGCTGGAGAATCTCTGGTGCGTCGCGGCGCTGCTGCGCCTCATCATCGCGCCGCACGATCTCGTCGAGCCGGCCTTCCACCTGACATACGCCGGAGCAGGAGCGCTGCTCTTCGCGGGCAAAGCGCTGGCCGCGCAGCGCGCCCGCTGGATCGCCTACGCGGGAGCGGCGGAGATGTCGATCACGCCGCTGACGCTCTTCCACTTTCACCAGTACGCGCTCGGCGGATCGGTGATGACGATGCTGCTGACGCCGATCGTTTTCGCGATGCTCGTGCTGTCGGTGGCGATTTGCGCGATTCCCTGCAACGCGCTCTTCGCGGCGCTGGGGTCTCTGCACCAGCTCTGCACGTTCGTCAATGGAGTGGCCACGCCGGTATGGGGCTTCTTCGCCGCACCGCCACTGATCGCGCTGGTAACCGGCTATGCGATTGCGATCCTCGCGGTCGCGTTCCTGCGAGGCCGGATACGCGCACTCGCGATTCTGGCTGCGATGCTGATTCCGATTGGCGGTGCCATCGTTGTCGCGCGACAGGATGTCGTTGCGCCTCGTTTGACGATGCTCGACGTCGGTCAGGGAGATTCGCTGCTCCTTCGCTCACCCAAGCACGTCGTCCTGATCGACGCAGGCGGACGGCTTGGCGATGCGCATTTCGGCGAGAGCGAGTTGCTGCCGATGCTCCTCGACCGCGGCGTGCGCCGGATCGACGTCGCCGTTCTGACGCACGTGCATCCGGATCACTGCGGCGGCCTGCCCGCGGTGCTCGCCAACCTCGACGTCGGCAGCATGTGGATCTCCCCACGGCGTTTTCGCGGCGACTGCGCGCAACGCGTTCTGGAAGTCTGCTCGATCCGATCGATTCCGATTCATATCGTGCGAGATGGAGAGACACGCGGGGTTGGGCCGATGACGCTTCGTGCCTTCGTGGCGGACCGCACGTTCAAGCACTCGCCGGAGAACAACAGCTCGGTCGTTCTGCTCGCGTCGATCGGGCGCTGGAAAGCGCTACTGACCGGTGACGTCGAGCGCGACGCCGAGGAGTCGCTGGCGTCGCAGGACATCCGGGCGGACGTGCTCAAAGTTGGTCACCATGGCAGCCGGACGTCGACCACTTCCGCTCTTCTCGACGCCGTCCGGCCCCGCACAGCGCTCATTTCGTGCGGATTGCACAACACGTTCGGGCATCCGCATCCCGCGGTGATCGAGTCGTTACGCGCTCACGGCGTGCGAACGTGGATCACCGCTCGCGATGGGACGATCGATCTCGATTTCCTGCCCGGTCGTCTCGTGGTGCATCGCCAATTTGACACTCCGCGATGAGCGTCCTACAGTGAATTTTTCGCATGTCATCGACCCTCTTGCGCCTAGGGCTCTGGATCATTCTTCTCGTGGTGATCCTGTACGTACTCCAGCAGACCTATGAAGAGGCGCCGTTCGTCGACTACTTCGCCCCCGCCATGCTCGAGAAGGCGCTCATCCTCGGCGGTCTTCTCGTCGCCGCCGGCATTGTTTTCCGGCTCATGGAGGGGGGAGCGAAGGTGGTCGCGAAGAACCGTTGCGTGACCTGCAAGGCTCCGATCGAGAAGGGCGCCATCTATTGCCGCCAGCACCTCCGCAGTGTCCTGAGCCGCGAAGATGATCGGACGCACATGACGCGCGTACGAAAGTGACGCCTGCGCAGGTGACTAACGCTGCGATCGTCATCGCCGGCCCTACCGGAGTCGGCAAGTCCGACCTCGCTCTGCGTCTAGCCGAATCCCTGGGCGGAGAGATCGTCAATTACGACTCCGTGCAGATCTATCGCGGGTTTGATATCGGGAGCGCGAAGCCGTCAGCCGAGTCGAGGGGGCGGGTGCCGCATCACCTCTTTGACATCGTTGATGCCAGCGCCGAGTTCAACGCCTCGGCATACGCAACCCTCGCGCAGGCGACCTGCGAGGAGATCACCGCCCGAGGCCGCCGCGCCATCCTCGTCGGGGGGACGTTCTTCTATCTGCGCGCACTGCTGCACGGGTTACCGCCCATGCCTGCGCGCGACGCCGCGGTTCGCGAGCGGCTTCGCCGCATCGCAGGACGTCCGCGCGGAGCAGAACGTCTGCATCGCTGGCTCTCGAAGGTTGACCCGCAAAGTGGTAAAAGAATCGCGCCGGCGGACCGGCACCGGGTCGAGCGCGCTCTTGAAGTCTGGCTGACCAGCGGACGGCCGATCTCGGAATGGGAGCGCCCCGGAAGTGGCGGGACGGAAGCGATGGCGGCCACGAAGATCGGTTTACAGATTGAGCGAAGCCGCCTCATCGAACGGCTCGACGAGCGGGTCACGGCGATGTATGCGGCCGGACTCATCGACGAGACACGCAGCCTGATGGCGCAGTTTCCGCGAACGGCACGCCCCTTCGGCGCGATCGGATACGCTGAGGCGGCGGCAGTCGTGAGTGGGGAAATCGATGTCGATGCCGCGGTCGCTGAAACGCGGAGGCGTACACGCGCGTATGCCAAACGACAGATGACATGGCTGCGGTCGGAGCGCAATGTGCAGTGGATTGACGTAACGTCAGGTGACGATCCCTTTCCAGCCGCGATGCGGTTGGCGGAAATGAGTGAGGGCAGCGATTGAAGACGAGGACGATTTTCCTTCTGATTACGGCAGCGGTTGTACTGGGACGCTGTGCGCCGGCCCCGCCGGTTGTCGCACCGTCTGCGCCGCAGGCAGGCGACCGATTCATCGTCGATCCACGAACCGGTTACGACGCGCAGCCTGCGCCGGCTGATGCGAAACGGTTCGATGAGGCGTGGCACGCGATTCTCGCGGGCGACTACACAACAGCGCGCAAGCGGCTCGAGACGATTCGCACCAAAGAGCCGGCCTACGTACCGGCGCAGCTTGCCGAGGCGGCGATCGACCTGCGGGAGGGAAAGACCGACGCCGCGCGTCCGATCGTGGAGCGCGCAAGTGCTCATCATCCGCACTACACCGCCGCGCTGGTTTACGCCGCGGAGATCGCCATCGTCGAGAAACGGTCGCGCGAGGCATACAACATCTATCGCGACCTCACGACGCGGTCCGGTGCGCCGGAATTCGCTGCCGAGCGCATCGCCGAGCTGCGGACAGTGCTTTTCGATCAACTGTATGGCGCCGCCCTGGCCGCGCCGGACGAGGATGCGGTTCGTCTTCTTCGCGATGCGCTCTCGATCAATCCCGAGGGGAACGCCGCGCGTATTCTGCTGGCGCAGAAGCTCGTCGGGCAGCATAAGTACGACGAAGGGCTGGTCACGCTCGATCCACTACTCAAGGGTGCGGACGCCGATCGTTCGGAAGTGCAGGAAGCGCTGGCGGAGATCGAGCTCAATCGCGGGCGTTACGAGTCCGCGATCGCGCGCTACGAGCGTCTGGCAAAACGCGACCGGCGATTCGCCGCGCGAGTCGACGAGATCAAGCAGAACTATGCGGAGTCGAACATGCCTTCGCAGTTCCGCCGCGCCATCGAGAGCGAAGCGGTCACGCGCGGCGATCTGGCCGTGCTGATGTATTGGAAGGTGGCGTCGGTGCGCTTCGCCGCGAATCTGGCCACGCCGCCAATCGCCGTAGACGTGAGCGAAACTCCCGGCCGTGACGAGATCGTCCGCGCCATCGCCCTCGGCATCTACCAGGTCGACCCCGTCACGCGGCGTGTCAACCCGTTCTCGGCAGTCAATGCCGGAGCGCTGGCGCGAACCTCCGCGCGCCTGCTCGCACTGCGCGGTGCAGCCTGCGCGCGCGGCGCCGGAAACGATCCGCAGAGAGTGCTGGCCGCCTGCGCGATCGTCGATCCAACCCTCGGCGCCGGCGCCGATTCGCCCGTGAGCGGGCGGACGGCGGCAGGGGTGATGGAGCAAGTGGATCGGGCGATTTCGCGGTAGGAGCTTCCCACCACAGAGACACAAAGGGCACAGAGAACAGAATCGAACTCTGTGACCTCTGTACTACTAACCAATAGATTCTTCTCCTGACGCGAAGGTTTTCATGCGGCGATGGGGGTGAGTTGGCTGATGGTGGATCGAAGTGCAGAGAGGATTGCGGTGGTTATCTTGCGGCCGGATGTGGTCAGTTGATAGCGGTGGGTTCCGTTGATTCTGGTGATCAAGCGATGTACGCGAAGGAGTCGAAG
>Ga0247666_1000082_pt1 | contig 49752 bp, 54 predicted proteins | sample CNK07_metaG_FD_183025 | JGI IMG/M metagenome (GOLD analysis project Ga0247666, IMG submission 183025) | Soil microbial communities from Purdue University Martell Research Forest, Indiana, United States - CNK07 | ecosystem: Environmental > Terrestrial > Soil > Temperate forest > Bulk soil...
CGTTCAGTGCTGCTTTTATTGCGGGCGGTGTGCAGCTGGCGGCAACGGTGGTTTGGAACGGTACCCTAGGTGTCACCGAAACACCTGCGCTTTCTGGGCCAGTTGGTCCTTTTTCGCATGCAACCGAGGTACTTATTGAAGCGCTCAGTGGCGAGTTTGGGGCTAAGCCCTATAGTCTCGTAGGAGGCGGTGACACGACCGGCTATATTGAACAGCGAAAGCTTACTGGCGCGTTCAATCATGTCTCTACGGGCGGTGGTGCCAGTCTAGAGCTTATGGCTGGCCGTCCGCTGCCAGGAGTTGAGGCCCTACAAGATCGCTAATTGAAAGGACCTAAAGCTTCTTGTCCTACTTGGTTAAGTACAACAGCTCCTGCTGATCGAGCAACAATCGGGCTGACAGGTGGTAACGTGCCGTCCAATACTAGAGGACTCTCGCCAGTGTCAGCGGCCGTAGCGGCTTCGGCAAGCCTATTGAATACCTGCAGCACAGAGTTAGAAGCATTGTCTGCAAGACTCGACGAGGTTTCAACGGTTGTTTGAGACATACTTCATATTCCTCGGTTAGCATTTAAAGTACTAATGGTACTCCTCAGGCCAGGAACATGCAACCAGCTCGTGATAGTAGCTATGAGCGTTAACAGTACATCTACGGTGTAATTTTTCACTATAGGTATCTTGGTATTGCTTATGGTAAGCTAAGAAAAAGTGAGTTAGAGATATGTCGCGCAAAATTCTGTTGGTTGGAAACTGGAAAATGCACCTGAACGTTTCTCAGGCGAGTTTGCTCGTACATCGTTTACAGGAGCGTACCCGTTTGCATAGAGGCATTGAGGTGGTCCTGGCACCGACCATGCTGGCATTACAGCCTATGAGCATGCAGATCGATCGCCGTAAATTTCGGCTTGCAGCCCAGAATGCCTACTGTAAGGATGAAGGTGCGTTTACTGGTGAGGTGAGCTTTACTATGTTACGCGACCTCGTGCACTATGTGCTCGTTGGTCATTCTGAGCGTCGGATGTATTTTCACGAAGACCTACCTATGGTCCGTGACAAGGTGGCCGCAGCTATCCGTAATGAGATCAGTCCAATACTGTGTGTTGGTGAAACGCAACACGAACGTGAAGAAGGCATGACAAAGCGGGTACTACATGACCAGGTAACAACTGCCTTAGCTAACCTTACCGCGCGTGAAGTGGGCGAGGTGGTTATTGCCTACGAGCCAGTATGGGCCATTGGAACCGGTGATCCGGCTAGGCCTGCCGACATACAGGACGCTGTGAACTATGTTCGCCACCAAGTTGCCGCGCTCTATGGTGAAAAAGTCGCTGTTCGCGTCCGTGTGCTGTATGGTGCCAGCGTCGAACCAGAGTTCGTAGGTGGCATCTTGGGACTCGATGGCGTGGATGGTCTCCTTGTAGGCGGTGCCAGCATCAATCCTTACAAATTTGCCGACATCATAGATGCAGCCTACCGTTTGCAGCTGAGCCACTATAACAATGAAGACTGATCCACCAATACCATCGGCATCACACTCGCCTCGTCCAAAAGGGAGAGTTTTTGATATTATGGCTCCTGGCAAAGCACCAGCGCATCCGGCATCACGTCCGGTTCTGATCGGCCATAAGCGATCAGCTCAATCGGCACAAACAAAGGTGAGTGGCATTGGGGAACCGGGAAAGCATGCATCCATGCTGAGCTCGCATCATCAGACCCCATTGCAATCGAATGACGAGCCTGTCGCTACTATTGCTTCTCAGATTCCAGAAACGGATCACCATGCAGCAGCCCAGCCATCAATGCACGATGATAAGCCCGAGCAGTCTGTACAATCTGTGCTTGTATCGCCGCCATCCTTAGGGCCGGAATCCGAGCCCCGAGACACAGGAAAAGATGCGCTTGCTGCAGTAGCGATGGAGTTAGAGAACTCATTGCCAGCCGAACCCGAACCCACGCAAGCTCCGTTGCCCGTTTCCGATGCAGCGAATGATCATCTGCTGGCTGGTGTGGATCCGTCCGTAGATTACCAGGTGGTTGTCTCTCCTCGGACCAGGGCACCTGGCTCAACGTGGAAGCTTGTTGGTCTCGTAGTGCTTGTCTTGCTGTTCATCGTGCTTATTCTCGACATTTTGCTAGATGCTGGAGTTATAATCAGCACTGCAGTACCTCATACGCACTTTTTCTGATCTTAACATTCTTAAGCTCATTGTCTGATGTCCGATAATCGCTAGTATATAAAAGCTGGGCATGCAACTATACAAGTATGATAGGTGGGCTAAGCAAGGCAGCATGCTGTCGCGCTATTTTGAAGAAAGATAGACAATATGATGGCATATTTTACTTTGCAGTAAGAGCCAATAAGACATATTGTCGCCCGTCGTGTACTGCACGAAGTTTACTGCACAATAGTTACTTTTTCTTCGATACTGTCGAGGAGGCCAGGGCACAAGGTTACCAAGCATGTAAACACTGCCACCCAGACAGACTAAAAAATAATTTATCGACTGAGATACTCAATAGCATAGACGCTGGAGCGATTAATGATTTAGGGGTTCACGGCCTGGCGGATTCACTGCACATAAGTGAACGGCAGTTGCGACGTATCGTCTGGGATAGGGCTGGCACTTCACCTGTGCAGCTTAATAGGGCAAAGCGTCTCGACGTTGCTAAGCGACTTATCCTACGTACTAAGCTATCAATCACTGATATCGCTTTTAACGCCGGATTTTCCAGCCTTAGACAGTTTAACGATGTTTTTAAGAGCGCCTTTGCAACATCGCCCAGCGAAATGAGGAGAGCTGCCTCGATATCGGCCAGCAAACAAACGCCTGGTTCAGTTACGGGGCCATTGAGACTATCTTATAATGCCCTTTTGCGCACGTCGTTCGTTCATCAATCAAAATAAAGGTGGGATATGAAGCAATTTAATAAACGTTCAACACTAGCTACCCTAGCTATTACTTTTGCGCTTAGCATAGGTGGAATAATCGCGACCACCCATAGGGCGCATGCAGCCCAGCCCACAGTGAATCTTCAAACCGCTGCGCCGTTTGCTATATTGGCCGGTACTGGAGTCACAGATGTTCCCACTTCTGCAATTACAGGGAATGTTGGGGTGAGCCCCACCACTGGCGCATCCATTACTGGATTAACCTGTGCGGAAGTGACGGGAACTATCTATACTGTCGATGCCGCTGGTCCTGCATGTAGAGTAGTGAATGGCCCTTTGCTCGTTGCTGCCCAGAATGATTTGACGACTGCATATACTGACGCAGCCGGACGTACGCCTGTTACCACTGTGCCAACTGAGCTTGGTGGTACTACTAAGACGCCTGGCGTGTACGCCTCTGCTTCAACTACCTTTGGTATTACGGCAGGCGCAGGACCGTTGATCCTCGACGCACAAGGTGATCCTACTGCCGTCTTCATTTTTGAGATGAACTCAGGCGCAACTGGACTTACTGCAGGTCCGGCCAGCCAAGTGCAACTCACTGGCGGCGCTCAGGCTTGTAATGTCTTCTGGCGACTCAACTCCGCTACTATTGACACCACGGCTGTTTTCAAAGGAACCATTTTGGCGCTCACCTCAATTACGGTGAATAATGGTGCGAACATTGAGGGAAGGCTCCTTGCTCGTAACGGCAACGTTACATTGATCAGCGATACGATCACTAAGCCTACCTGTGCGGCAGCTCCAGTTACCCCAGCAGCCACTTCGGCTAGTGCGGGTGCGACATCCGCCACCACGCCTACTCTGCCGAATACGGGAATCCCTCCTCAGCATAAAGGTAATAGCCTATGGAGTATTCTTATTCCGGTCGGTAGTATAATCGGTTTCTCATCGTTCTGCCTGATTAGAAGGAAACGAGCAGCCTGAGAAGAATTATGTATGCAGGTACCGAGAAGATTATTGGAAAGAGCACTAGTAGGCATTATTCTCATGGAATGTACACTTTGCCTCGGGCTTTCCACCTATTTCACCCTACACAAGCTGACGCTCCACGCGAAACAGCGTAATATGGCAGTGATTACCCTCCCTAAACGAGCCGCTACCCCAGCACCTATAAGTGTTAGTTATCCCATACGTCTCAAGATTCCAAAGCTCAGTATTGATGCTGCGTTTGACTACGTGGCCCTTACACACGGAGCGCTAGAAGCGCCAAAAGGCCCGTCGAATGCCGGTTGGTACGATCGGGGACCGCGCCCGGGAGAAAAAGGAAGTTCTGTAATTGATGGACATTTTGGCTGGAAGGATGGCATACCGGCAGTCTTCGATAACTTACATAGGCTACAAAAGGGAGACAACATATATGTCGAAGACGACCGAGGCGCGACTACTACATTCGTGGTCTATAACCTTCGGACATATAACGAGAATGAGAGTGTCCAAGATGTATTCCACTCTGGCGATGGAAAAGCGCATCTTAATCTTATTACTTGTCAAGGAACGTGGAATGAAGCCCATAAAAGCTATGTCAATCGTCTGGTTGTTTTTGCTGACAAGGCAATGTGAAGCTCGACTTGGCGAGGGCTACTTGGTGTATTAAAATGTCGCACGTATACAATCCAGCGCGTATCCTCGTGATTCCTACCTAGGGTCGCTTCATCTTCGAGATAGACAGCAAGCTTTCGCCATCAGCTGAAGTCATAGCTTCTACGAGGTCGAAGCCACTTTGATCAAATTGCTCTATGGTTTGGAGAATGCTTAGGTGTCTGTGACGCCACAGAAGTATGGCGTCACCCTTGTTGAAGTGTATCACTTTAGGCGTACCATTTATTTGGAACTCGATGGAGAGCGCTACCTTAAGTCGAACTTGGCTGCGGCGCGCCATATGCTCTTCATCAAAAGACAGCTCTAGATCATATAAGGAGCTATCTATGTTGAGCAAATCGAGTGTAAACTTACTCTTAGGAGGCAGCAAGAAGACTCCCGGTTGATTAGGGTCGGTGTAATAGTCGAAGTATCTACGTGCTTTCACGGTGTCGAGCTGTTTAGAAAATATGAGTAGGTCATTCTTCCCCATGCTGTCATGGATCGTATATAGCGGTTTGTTCGGCTCTCGGAAGTTGGACATCGTGCTTCCCAGGAATAAGACTATATTGCACACGGTCTCATCTTTTCCGAAAGAATCAAGCGCTACCAGATCATCGAAGCGCTCATATGTAATATCCCGCACGTAACTTTCAAACTTGATTTTGTCACCAAACCATTTTTCAATATTTTCTTTTGCAATGCTCAGCATATCAGGGCTAACATCAAGGCAAATATAGCGATTAAGCCGCCCAGATTCTACTAAGCGCTCCAGCAAGCCACGAACTGGGTAACAGTTCCCCGGACCAATATCGACAATATTAATACGTTCACTGGAACCAAGCAAACTATCAAAATATGCATTATTCATCTCTAGCAGCTGGATAGTATTGGAAAGTATATTTGGTGTGTCCTCTTCTGACAACCGCTGTACATATCCGTCCCAGATCGTCGCTCCGCTATCAAAGTAGCTATACTGTAGCGGTATTTCATGGTAAATATCCAGATTCGAAAGAATATCGAAGACTGCCTTAGCGTCGAATAGCTTATAAAATTCAGGCGTAGGGCTTATTATTTTGTAGCCCCTGCTGTTTTTATATTTCTTCCCTTTATGTACCAACAATTCAATGAGCTGTGTATTTTTAGAGACATTTGCTATAAAGGAACGATCACCATCATTGTATAGCTGTAAATCAAGTTTCCCCTCTTTTGTAGCGCTAATCCAGTTTCGGACAGACTTCTCTGAGACGTTATATAGCTTGGCAAGATCGGTATTTTTAAAATATTTCATGGTCGTTCCTACAGACTACTTCATTATAAGATAAAATCTTGTTGACATGTTCCGAAATTTAGACGTACCATGAGAATGTACCTTTAGAAATAAACATAAATACGCAAGACTATATGTTTTTTGCGTTCATTATGTATATAACCTTAGATTTATCCTCGCTCTAGGAACATCACTCAGAATGCACCTACAAGCTAATTATTATACATAAAGGGAGCAATCTCGGAAAGAGGTAATGTGAAAATGACATCGTTAATGTCAATGAGCAACGAATTTGTCATCTGGGGGCCTTCCGTTACTTCTGAAAATGTGGTGCTTAACGCCATACACGCCTTGTATTATTTACCGCAGCAATATAGGCTGATTTTGCCAAAGGCTACTCCTGCCGAGAAGACTTCCTATGAGCGGGTGCTATCTCTCATTCAACGAGACCAATTAGGAGAACGAGTGACATTCAGTGACAAACAAATTGAGGCTGCCTACCAAGCGGTTATTGTCGCTAAAGAGGCTGATGCGCTCCCTGGCTATATTTTTGGCAACACGCCAGAGAGCTTGGCGAGCGCTATTTTAGACGCGGCACGCGCTGTCGAATAAGGTCAGCCTTGAAAAAGAGATTCGAGCAACGCTAGTTTGTTACAATAAGCTCCGTGACGGATGACTTATTAACTGGATTGAACCCGGAGCAACGTCGGGCTGTAGAGACGACTGAAGGGCCACTGCTTATTCAGGCTGGCGCTGGAAGTGGTAAGACCAAAACCCTCACACATCGCATTGCTTACATTATTGCTGAACACAAGGCTACGCCCTGGGACATTTTGTCAGTCACCTTTACTAATAAGGCTGCAAAGGAGATGCGCGAGCGAGTGGCGCAGCTGCTCGGACAAAGCGCAGATAACCGCGGTTTTATGCCTTATATGGGCACGTTCCACTCTATTTGTGTACGCTTGCTTCGACAGGATGGTGAACATATCGGTATTCCACGGACCTTTGTTATCTTTGACGAAAGTGATCGTCAGGCAGCGGTAAAACAGGCCTGCAAGCTATTGCATGTCGATGAAAAGAGCTTTCCACCACGGATACTCTCAAGCATTATTAGTAGCGCCAAGAATGACATGACGACACCTGCGGAGATGGCCGAAATGGCTGGTTCATCCCCGGCTCAGCGGATAGCAGCTAAGGTCTATCCGTTATACCAAAAAACTTTAAAGGACGCTGCGGCTCTGGATTTCGACGATCTTATCAACCGAACGGTGCATTTGCTACAGAGTAAGACAGAAGTGCGTGCTAAATGGCGTGATCAGTTTAAATATATCATGATCGATGAGTATCAGGATACCAACGCGGCGCAGTATAAATTAGTGAAGCTATTGACAAATGAGTATAAAAATATTGCGGTAGTAGGTGATGACTGGCAAAGCATATATAGTTGGAGAGGCGCGGACTTTCGTAATATTTTGAATTTCGAGCACGACTACCCAAACTGTACGGTTATAAAGTTAGAGCAGAACTATCGTAGTACTAAATCTATCTTGGACGCGGCACATACTATCATTACAAAGAATCAACAGCGGAGCGACAAGCAGCTGTGGACTGAGGCCGGAGACGGCATGCCGGTGCAGCTCCTGCAGGTGAATGGCGAGCGTGCTGAGGGTGAAGCAATCGTACGACGCATACGTAATGCCGTGGATGCCGGCTTGCGGCATTATAGCCATTATGCCGTGCTTTATCGGACAAACGCTCAAAGTCGTTCCGTTGAAGAGACATTCATCCATTACGGCATTCCGTATCGGATCGTAGGTGGTCAGCGTTTCTACGATCGTAAAGAAATTAAAGACTTGATGGCCTATCTACGTTTGATATATCAACCAGAAGACCGCATCAGCTTTGCTCGTATCGTCAATGTGCCAACGCGCGGTATCGGCGCAAAGTCATTGGAGAATTTTTATGGTTGGCAGCAAGCGAATAGCATGTCGCTATTTCAAGCGCTCACCGAGGCGGAAGCCTGTGATACGGTAACCACTAAGGCCAAGAAGGGTCTTAGTGAGTTAGGTGATATGTTCAGCGTCCTGCGTGAGCTAGTAGATACCACTCCGCCAGCAGCTATTTTGGACTCCTTAGTTCGTCGTATTGATTATATGCATTTCTTGGATGATGGTACGCCTCAGGCTGAGTCACGCCAAGAGAATGTAAAAGAATTGATTGGGGTAGCACAGGGATATCAAGAGCTAGGCCTAGCTGGCTTTTTGGAAGAAGTTGCGTTGGTGAGTGATGTTGACCAGGCTAATTCTGATAATAACGCCGTGACACTCATGACCCTTCATGCTGCTAAAGGTCTGGAGTTTCCAGTTGTCTTTATGGTGGGCATGGAAGAGACTATTTTTCCTCACTCGCGGGCATTGTATGATCAGTTCGAGATGGAGGAAGAGCGGCGCCTCTGTTATGTCGGTATGACCCGAGCGCGTGAAGAGTTATATATGATCTATGCCAGTAGTCGAATGCTTTATGGCGGTCAGCAGCACAATCCGCCCTCACGTTTCTTGAGTGAAATCGATGCCCAATTTCAGCCAGCAGATATCGGTGCGGGCTACGGTGGTATGGACCCTGTGCAATTTACGCCAACTGGTTTTGGTATGGCTGGCGACGACTCGTCACAGCACCTGGACGATGGCGAGCCGCGTTATGTGCCGGAGCTCACCGAAGGCGATGAAGTACGACATCAGGTGTTCGGCGTCGGTACGGTCGTAGAGCTAGAAGGCGATAATGCCACCATTTATTTTAAAGGTAAAGGTGTCAAGCGATTGAATATTGCGTTTGCGCCTATTAAGAAGCTATAGCGGTCGTATGACCGCATCTTCGCGAACTCATATCCAATGCTTCTTGCAAGTAGTTCTCGAATCAATAATCTTCTAAGGTCCTTTCATTTCCATAAGGGGTGGCATACCAGGTCGAAGGCTACTTTGTACTGGGAAACATTCAAGACAAGCAACCTGAAATTCATGATCTACGAGAATTGATAGGTAACGCCAGCAAGTAAGAAGCTATCATTCTCCTTGAGCGATCCCAGCAATGTATGCGAGATGATTCGTCAGGCCATCAGGAGCAGTAGGACCTACCGGACGGCTTTCGTTTGCCGCCGTAAGCTGCCGAGTAATGTAGTCGTCTATTTCCCTAATGGCTTCTGGTGATTGGAATACGTTAAGTTGACCGTCCAAGGTAAGCCCTGATGCGCCCATTGCCCGACTGAACCGTGTGTGACGGTAGGCTGTTACTTCGGCATATTCATGGTGTGAGGGTATGTCGGGTTCAATAATTCGTAAATCCGCATCTAAGAAAGGGTGAGCAGCGAGCTGCAATATATGTGTAGCCGCACTACGACTTTGCAGGGCGCTTAGTGGCCTGTCCTCGGCTGAATTCGTGAGTGCAGCGGGGTTGAAAACTGCCCGAAGCAATTTATTGGTGCCATCGAGGCCAATCATACCAGCCGCAAGGAGGAGCCGTATGCGTTCTTCGTCAATGGCGACCTCCGGAATTATTCGGATATCAACCCCACGCCGTAAGAGTTCTAGAGGGCTTGGTCCTTTTCTCAGTAGCGATGGTATGCCATGGGCACTTACTGTGTCTATGCAGGCTGCTTTCTCCTCAAGGGCTATAACGGCTGCGAGACTGTCCGATCCTATCCTTTCTGCCGCCGATTGCAGTCTTCGATATCCATCTCTGACTTCCTTGATACCATTATTATTAGGTCTTGCGCGCATAGTGCTAGTATAGCGCAAGCCTAACTTTTGCAAGTTGCTGAGGGCTTGGACGTTGCATATTCTAACGCTGTTGATTTTCCCCAATGCCAGCTGCAGAGAGTGACCTTTCAAGATTCTTTAAAGCCAGTTGATTAGCACAACTACTGTATGGGGTGCGGACTCAGACGGTTTGAAGGGTAGGCAAGCACCTGACGTATTATCAGCTGAGGGGCTATTAGGAGGCGTGAGGTCGAAAAACGAGGAGAGCTCTGGGGCCCAAGCCTAGCAGACGGCTGGCGCTACGATTATTGCTCTCATTCTCGAAGTTATTCTTGCGCCTGAGCTTTTCGTCGAAACCTTTTGGTGTTGTATATTTTTCGTATTGTAGTGCCTTACTCGCGAGAACAGAGTTTCTACTGAAATGGACAGCTAGCCGACACGAGAACCTTGCCGAAGATTCTGGTGCATGAGATATAATCGAGCTTCAAAGGTAGCAGAGCTGAATATATCTGTTATCGAAGATAGCCAAGCTTTGTAAACAACACGACAGTAGGTGGGTTGAGCTGGTAGTTTCCGAGCCCTTGAACCTCAGACCAGGCAATTTGCATGAAATCCCCTCCATTTAATACGTTGGGAAGAGATGCTGCTGCCACGGGAAGCTCTACTTTATAGGTGTAGAAGATTGTCTGGTCGACTATCTTTTTACCAGTGGCCTTATCCAGCCGTTCGGATTCATCGTGGCCTGAACCGTCGACAAATTCTGGTAGGTACGGCGCAATATCTATGCCTAACTCATCTTTTACATTACGCCTGAGTGCTTCATGCTGTGATTCGTCGGGCCGTATGTCACCGCCCGGTAACTGCCAAAGATCAGGGTAATCATTCTTGATCCGAGGATTTTGCTTGCCCAAGAGTATCTTTCCATCACTCGATAGGATGAGGCCAAGTACGCGGGCGTGGCGAACTATAGGCATATTAGTTCCCCTGTTATTCTCACTGAATATAGGGCCGACTACAGGTAGGGCAAAGGGTTGTTTGAGGTACTTTTTATAGAGTTCAATGCTATCGAGGTGGTCGAAAGCCATCCTATCTTTAGGGGGAAGCTTGTCGAGTTTGAACCATTGTACCTCAGCAGTTTCCCAGTCCTTATCACCAACCTTACGGCCAGCGCTGCAGATATATATGATGTCAACATTCTGTCGATCTTCTTGCGGCCGGTTTGGGTTATCATTCAGACGCAAGAGTGTCATGTCCCCGACTTCCCAGCCAGACTCTTCGAGTGTCTCTCGCTGTGCTGTCTGGGCCGTGGTTTCATCGCGTTGTGCGTAGCCACCCGGCAAGCACCACTTCCCAGCTTCCGAAACATGGTCGCTCCGTTTCGTGAGAAGTATTTTATCTTCTTTTATAACCACGCACCCAACAGTGACGTGACGTAGGCTGGCTTGATTGCCATCTTCAAATGTGCAGGTAATCATGCTGGTATTATACAAGGAGTATGAAATGGATGTGGCAGAAAATTGGTATACTCGCTTTTTGGATGACTTTTCCAGGACTCATAGTGTATTTGGGGCGTAGTGAACGGACGCGTATTGTTATCGCTTGCGGGCAAAAGATAGTTGTCGTGAAAGGCTGGCTCGGGACTGGAAAATGGGTATTACCGGGGGGCGGATTACACGCAGGTGAGGCACCAAATGTAGGGTTATTGCGCGAAGTTGCTGAAGAGACTGGCTTGCATTTAGAAAACGCAAAGGTGAAGGCTTTGTTTAGGGAAGTCTATCGCTACCATGGCATACGATTCCCCTGCCATTATTATTTTGTGGAGATACCAGAGACTGTACCGTTGCATGCTCAGTTTTTAGAGATTGTGGACATCGCGTGGATTGCAAAAAATCAGCTCGATACACATACTGCTGCCCCTGATGTGCTCCATGCACTACGTCATCTTGCAGCCCAATCCAAGCATCGATAATCTGTTACAATACCAAGGTTAGCCTATGGTAAGGGCTACTCAGGCGTTAAGGCCATTCTTACATTATGGGTAAACATTTACTTCACTTTAGGAAACGCTATGCTGTGGGGCAGCGACGTCCTTTGCATATCTTTAGACGAGTCAGCCGTCACCCGGCGTTTACTATACCGCTCATTACCTTTGGCTCGTTAGTTCTCTTCACTGTGGCAGTATTGGCCCTTATTAGCGGCGGTAGTCCGAAATTAGTGCGTACTGATTCACACATTGTGATTATTTCGCACGACAATACTGAGCAGACCGTACCAACTCACGCCAACACAGTAGGTGAGGTGTTGAAGCGTTTTAATATTTCCGTTAATTCTGGTGATGTCGTTGAGCCAGCACAAGACACCCAGATTGTTACTGATAACTTTCGTGTTAATGTTTATCGGGCAGTGCCGGTGACCATTGTAGATGGTGGCACAAAGACCTTTGCATACAGCGCGGCTACGACACCAAGAAGCATTGTGAAACAAGCTGGCATACAGGTATATCCGGAAGATGATCTCTCCTTGTTGCCCACTCAGAACTTTTTACTTGAGGGCTCCATTGGCCAGCGAGTAGTCATTAGTCGTGCCACGCCCGTGCACGTGAACCTGTACGGTACACCGGTGGTGATGCGTACTCATGCCAAAAAAGTAGGTGACCTGCTAACCGATCGCGGCTTGCTATTACAGCCCAATGATGTCGTGCAGCCGAGCATTAGCACTCCGGTCACCGCTAACATGCAGGTTTTCGTACTGCATAAGGGGCAACAAGTGGTTACTGAAGAGAGCGACATCCCTATGCCAACGCAGATAGTAGAGGATAGCAGTCTTAGTTTTGGCACAACAGCCGTTCGGCAGCAAGGTAGCCCCGGGAAGAAGCTGACCACTTTTCTGGTTCAGACTGCACCTGATGGCACACAGGCCCGTAAAGAGATCCAAGAAGTGGTTACAGTCCAGCCCGTTACACAGATTACTGCCCGCGGTAAGGCTGTGGAAATCCCTTCAGATAAACAGGCGGTCATGGCCTCTGCGGGTATCGCATCATCCGACTTTCCTTATGTCGACTACATCGTAAGTCATGAATCTGGCTGGTGCCCAACTAAATTGCAAGGACAAGCTGGCTACTGCCCGCCATATGCTCCTGGTTCGATCCCTGAAGGGCTGGGTTATGGGTTGGGGCAGGCTACTCCGGGAAGTAAAATGGCCGTTTTTGGTGGAGATTGGCAGACGAACGCCGCTACCCAGCTGAGGTGGGCAACTAGCTATGCTGATGACCGCTACGGCAGTTGGGGAGCTGCATATAATCATTGGAGTTCTTACCACAACTGGTAGAATGGTGAGCATGCCCATTACTAAAAAATCTCTTGGCCAACATTGGCTATACGACGAAGATAGTCTTCAGGCGATGTGTGATGCCGTCGAGCTGAAGGCTGAAGATACGGTTTTGGAAGTCGGTCCTGGGCTCGGCACCCTCACAACGCTGCTTACCGCCCAAGCCAAAGCAGTTATCGCCGTCGAGTTTGATACTGAATTGGCCCGTGCTTTGCCTAAGCGCGTGCCCGCTTTTAATTTAGAGGTACGCAGGCAGGATATTTTGCGTTTTGATCTTACTGGCTTACCGGCAGATTATGTAGTGGTCGCTAATATTCCCTATTACTTGACAAGCAATTTGCTTCGGCTGCTTTGCGAAAGCAGCAACCCTTTTAGCAGGGCAGCATTGCTTGTGCAGAAGGAAGTGGCTGAACGAGCAGCTGCTGCCCCCGGGGATATGAGTTTGCTCAGTGTGAGTGTTCAATTCTACTGTGAGGTTAGTCTTGGCGCACTTGTGCCCTCTGAATTGTTCACACCGCCACCAAAGGTAGACTCGCAAATACTTATTCTCAAGCGACGCAATACGCCACTATTTCCAGGGGTGGATACGAAGCATCTTTTTCGTATCATCAAAGCCGGTTTTGCACAGCGACGTAAGACACTTCGTAACTCACTTGGTGCAGGATTGCAGCTTGAGCGTGCAGCCATCGAGTTGCTATTAGTACAAGCGAGGATCGACCCAGGTGCTCGAGCTCAGAGCCTTTCCCTCGACGATTGGTTTCGATTGTATATGATCCATAAAGTGTGATAAAATATGAGTAAACGCTCATTTTTTAACAATATAATAGAGACTGTAGACAAGAATAGTTGACGTGTTAAGTTTTTGTTAGTAAGCTTGTCGTGAATGAGGAGAGATACCAGATGGGTCCTGTGATGACGGTCGGATATTTACTAACGCATACTGCCACAATATTGTTGCGACAATCTGATCAAGTGTTACAAGAGCGCCTAGGGATCGGCATGTCGCAGTATAAAATTTTGATGATGCTACAGCACAATCCTAATGTTCAACAGCGTAAGCTTGCGGAGTGCTTAGGGCAAACCGAAGCAAGCATCAGTCGCCAGATTAAGCTTTTGTGCGAAAAAGGGTTGCTCGCGATTCGGGTTAACCCCAAGAGCCGCCGTGAACATATCACCGTACCAACGGCTAAGGGCAGCAAGCTGACGGATGCGGCCATAGAAGTACTTGAGCAATATCATGCGCTCATGTTTGATCTGGTGAACGAGAAGCAGCGGCAACAATTGCAGGACATACTGCAGACATTCCATACGCATATCTGTGCCAGCGGTAAACCATTTGCCTGTGATCACCCATTTGACATCTAGTTCTACGAGCTGCTACATTTTTTGATAAATGTTACCCTAGTGATTCAATCTATGACTAACACTTTGTCCCTATATGCGTACCCCAACTCATTGGGCTTGGAATAGCCGAATATTTGTGTCAAAATAGCATGATCATGCGAGCGGAGAATGATGCTAGTGCGGTAAATATGAATTTTTCAAGTAGCTTTGCCGGGGTGCATCCTGCTGTGCTGAAGGGAATGATGGCGGTAAATTCCCGGTGTGAGATGGGTGAGTTGGGCGGCTATGGCAACGCATCGGACGATGTAACGATTGCTACGCGGGAACGATTCGGTGAAATTTTTGGTAATGATACTGAGGTTGCTTTTCTCGGTAATGGTACCGCCTCAAATCAACTGGCGATAGGAGGATTGCATGAGATTGCGCGTCAGCGCCTAGGCATGTTGACCCCTGGTGTAGTTTTTTGCGCAGAGAACTCGCACCTATATGGCTTTGAGCCGGCTGCTGCTATTAGAATGCAGGCTGACATCCGTTCGGTGGAAGTAGTTGATGGCAAGCTGAGTCTTGAAGCACTCAGCCAAGCTGTCGGCATATCCTTAAGCAAGGGTCCGCATACCGCTCGACCATTAGTGGTCAGTATCACTAACGCAACAGAAACTGGTTCATGCTATTCGCCAGATGAAGTACGGACAATTGCTGATTTTTGTCATGACCATAGTATGTTATTGCACATGGATGGCTGTTTCCTGGCAAATGCCGCCGTAGCACTAGGCCTTGAACTACGAGAGGCGACACGTGATCTCGGCGTTGATGCATTGTCACTTGGTGGCATGAAGCAAGGTTTGTATGATGCTGAGACAGCAGCATTTTTTGGGCTTGGCATCGGTCAACAAGAGATTGACCGCTTCACAAAGTCCTTGGGGCAACTACAAATGAGAATGCCCTATCGAAGTGGTCAATTTTTGACCTATTTGGGCGAGAGTGGTACGGACGAGGGTATTTGGCGACAGAATGCAGCCCAGGCGAATCTGGTTGCCAGGCATTTGGCGGCCGAATTAACTCGTTACTTAGGCAACGACGTTGTGTCGCTATCGGAAACCTATCGTGTATTTGCGCCGCTTCCACCAGAAGCTAGGCAAGTGATGCTCGATGCAGAGCGTATACTCCCATGGAACATGTCAACCAATCCAGAGGCGCCGCTTTGCTTTACGGCGAACTGGTCGCACACCCTAAAGAGTGTAGAGCAATATTTAGCGCCGCTGAGCAAAGCTAGCTAGCTTAGAGCACTTGAACGGTTTTTGTTATGGCCTTAATACCTCGAAATGAGTACCGGGCCTCCTTGCACTTTACTCCTGGTTATATATAGATACGCCAGCATGAGCGGTAATATGCTATAATAGACATATGGGGCTGAATTTTAAGCTCGACGTTGGACTTTAACGATTAGATCAGCAGGTCGCTTGCCAGCGTTATAGGCAAACCTATCTAGATGCAAAAATCTCAGATCGCAAGTCGCTGATTAAAGAGCTCGCTGCAAAGCTTGCTCCTACTCCAGCGTTTGCACTAGCACGGGCTTAATCACCCGTCGCCGCGCCTGGCGTGACGCCAGATAATGACAGTGCGTGACATATCATCTGGATGCCTGGATAATACCGTCCGTATTATTCAGTAAGACTTTTGGACTTTGGAGACTGACGTTTTGGTTATTTAGCCGTTTTGTTTCCGAGAACTACTAAATGACCTATACCTGTAGGATAGACTAATCAGTTAAACTAGCGGACGCGGGGGCGGTACCCGCCAGCTCCACCAAACCTAGATTTTCGACGACTTTAGAGTCGTCGTTTTTCATTCGTAAGGAGTAAATAAAACTCAAATCGGGGATGTAAGCACGCGCGTCAACCAAGCCACCACGTCTCTTTGACCTCTACTAAAAGCTATGTGCCTATGCTAAAGTATCGTAGTAATTACGGGAATAATAAAACTATGGGCCTATTCGGAAAGTTAAAAGAAAACTTTAACCATGGCGGTGTAAAAATACAACTTCAAGCTCCGGCAAGTGTATCCATGAACGACACCACTGTGCCGGTTACTGTCAGCATTACGGCGACGGATCAGGAAAGGACTATTGATCGCGTATCAGTGATTATTATAGCTCAATCGCATAATCAAGCTTTTTCAGACTCGAACAACACTAACCCAGCCCAAGGTCAGCAGCACACAGTCGCTCAATCAGATTACGTACAGCCCTTTACACTAATGCCCGGCGAAACGAAGTCGATCGAGATCGGTATAGTTATGAATGAAGGAGCCGCGGTCGCCGCACAATTACCTGAGGGTAGCGGCATGGCTCAGCTTGCCGGTGCATTCCAAAAGCTACAAGCTGTTTCTGAGGCCATGAACGGCAACAGTTGGCAGTACTATATTGACGCGTCAGCAAAGATTGAGGGCGTGGGCTTTGGACCAAGTCACCGGCAACCTATTCAGATATTAAAGCCCGGCGAAATAGGTACGGCTTTTCAGAAAAATATACGGCTGTAGGCACTACAGGTGTATGGCTTAGGGGGACCTGCTGACCTCAAAACTACGTCGATACTGATAATCAGGATAGTCACTTAGGCTGAGTTCTCGCTGGCTGCTAAGCTTATTGAAATGATGCGATCAGGTGATCGAATAAGATTGTATCTGGAAAAAGCAGAGTATTGCAATCGGTCTCTCTGAAAGCTTGCAAGAGGGAGCTAAGGTTTCCTAGGACCTTTGTCTGAAGCTATAGCATAAGTATTACATGCCGTGTTAAGCTTGTTTCAAATGAGGCGCAAAACCGGCACATTCTACTGCTTCTCTCCGCCAGTAATGATTGCGACCTGCATCATAGAGGTGGGATTAATGTTTTATACTTTTGTCCGTTATCGTTTAACGCCAGTCGCTCGTTTGGTGTATGCTACGCTCGCCTTACTCGCTCTATTCCAATTGTGTGAATTTAATGTTTGCGGAAATGGCGGGGCATCTTCGGCTGTGTGGTCACGAGTTGGTTTCGCCGCTATAACGCTACTGCCACCGCTTGGCCTCCATCTCATACGAATGATTTCCGGGCGTGTATCCCTTTGGTTGGTGAATGTAGGTTATGCTTCAGGGTTTGCCTTCGCTGGCGTATTCGGCGTGGGTGCTGATGTGTTCCAAAGTCACGTGTGTGCAGGCAACTACGCTATCTTCCAGCTTAGGCCACCGATCGGTGGCGTGTACTTTACTTACTATTATGGCTGGCTCATCATCGGGCTGGTACTGAGTCTGTATCTAAGTCTCGTTGCTGTACAGCATATTCGAGAAGCCTTAATCTTCCAAGCGCTTGGCTACCTGATCTTGTTATTACCTGTTGGTATTGTGAACGATCTTAATCCGCAGACCCTTTCAGGTATCCCGAGTATTATGTGCGGTTTTGCCGTCATATATGCCATAACTCTTGTGTTCGGCATTGTCCCACGGATACTCATACCCCGTGATGATCCGCAGCTCGACAATGGCCACAGCCAAGCCAAGGCGTAAGCAATTTGCAAGTTTCAGAAATATTTGAGACCATGGGATTGCATTGATTATAGAAGGAATAAAGATGGACGTAATACTAAAGACGCAGGGGCTGACAAAACAGTATGGTTCATTTACGGCACTGGATGCCCTTGATTTAACCGTACAAAAAGGCGAAATACTTGGTTATCTTGGGCCTAATGGTGCCGGCAAGACCACAACTATTCGTATGCTACTCGGACTCATCAAACCAAGTATGGGCAACGCAGAAATTTTTGGGATGGATGCCCAAAAACACAAGCTCGAAGTGCATAGACGGGTAAGTTATATTCCGGGCGAGGCTACTTTTTGGCCATCACTCACTGGCGCCGAGACGCTACATCTGCTTGGCAGAGTACATGGTCAAATTGATCCCAGGTATCAGGCGGAGCTTATCAAGCGCTTTCAATTTGATCCTGCGAAAAAAGTACGTACCTACTCGAAGGGTAACCGCCAGAAGATTAATATTATCGCAGCGTTGTCGACCCGCGCCGAGCTGCTTATCATGGACGAGCCGACAAGTGGCCTGGATCCTATCATGGAGCAATCCTTTAAGCAGAGCGTGCTGGAAGCGAAAGCTAATGGTCAAACAGTGTTCCTGTCCTCCCATATTCTAGAAGAAGTTGAGGCGCTATGCGATCGAGTAGCAATATTACGGACTGGCAAGCTAGTTGAGCTCGGTACACTAGCAGATATGCGTCACCTTTCTGCGGTGTCAGTTGAAGCAACCTTTGATCATGCACCGCCCAAAGTCGACCATATTAAAGGTGTCAGTGGTGTCAAGCTTGTTGGGCGTCAACTGAGCTGCCAGGTACGTGGTCCGATTGAACCCTTACTTCGTGAATTGATTGCTGCACATCCTAAAACCTTGCTGAGTCGCGAGCCATCACTCGAAGAGCTATTTCTATCTTTATATGGTGATACAGATATTCAGAACCAGGAAGCGAAGCGATGAGCGCAAGTGTTGCGGGCTCCGAAAAAATAGCGACAAGGCAATTCTACTCCCCACAGTCAGTAATCGCTAGGTTTGTAGCTCGTCGAACTATGAAGGGAGCTGCCTTCTGGGCTCTCGCCCTTGGAGCTATTGTTGCGTCAAAGGCGATTGGGTATGCTTCGATCTATCCGACGGTACAGGCTCGCGTAAAGTTAGCAGCGTCATTTACGAAGAATATTGGCTTGAGCGCATTATTCGGTGCGCCTCACCAGATTGAAACAGTCGCTGGGTATACAGTTTGGAACACGCTCGCTAGTGCGATGATTATTGGATCTGTTTGGGCATTCCTACTAGCTACTAAAACATTTCGTGGCGAAGAAGATGCTGGTCGCTGGGAAGTGCTATTAGCGGGACAAACGACAGCGAGGCGAGCGGCAATTAATGCGCTGGTCGGTTTAGGTTTTAGCTTGTTTGTGCTATATGCCGTGATGGCCGCTGTCTTTATCGGCGTGGGTAGGGTGCATACCGTCGCTTTTGGTATGCAGGCTGCGCTCTTTTTCGCGCTCACCGCATCCAGTGGGGCAATTATGTTCATGGCAATTGGAGCATTGACCTCTCAGCTAATGCCAACTCGTAGTCGTGCTGCCGGTTTAGCAGCAGGCATATTCGGTATATTCTATTTGATACGCTCTACGGCTGCCATCACGAATGCACACTGGTTACTAAATTTTAGCCCGCTCGGTTGGATCGAGAAGCTGCAACCACTCTATGGCAGTCGACCATTGTGGCTTATTCCGATCGGCCTATTAACCGTAACTGTCTGTGTGCTCACGGCCATGTTAGCTGGTCGTCGTGACCTCGGAGATAGTGACTTCGCCGATAAGGACACTGCCAAAGCTCGATTCACTTTGCTGAATTCACCTTTTATGGCAGTCATCCGATTGACCCGTGCTTCCTCGCTAAGCTGGCTTGCAGCCATCAGCTTTATCTCATTATTTTTCGGCTTACTTACTAAAACCGCTGCACAGGCTTTTAGTGGTTCAAATTTTCAGCACGATCTTAACCGTGTACTACACACTCCATCAACCTTTGCCGGGTCTACTTTTCTTGGCATGATTTTTTTCCTTATCATGCCACTACTCATGGCCTATGTGGCTAGTGCTGTCGGACGTGTGCGTGAGGATGAGGCTCAAGGCTACGTCGATAATTTTCTGGTGCGCTCCGTGAGCCGCATCCAGTGGCTATGGGGCAGGATAGTACTCATGATAGTGGTCATTATACTCGCGGGTTTGTGTAGCGGCGTGGGCGCGTGGGCGGGTGCTGCTAGTCAGCATGCTGGTGTAGGCTTCCACCCCCTCCTACCTGCTGGCCTGAACATTATAGCTCCCGCCATATTGTTACTCGGTGTTGGTATATGTGCTTTCGGCTTTGTTCCGAGACTTACCACGGTAATAGCCTATAGTGTCATCGCCTGGTCATTCCTACTACAAATTGTCAGTTCTGGCCTCAACCTCAATCACTGGGTGCTTGATACCTCAGTACTCAATCATGTCGCGCTTGCACCGGCAGTTAGTCCGAATTGGCAGTCTGCAGCTGTACTCACTGTTATAGGACTGTCGCTTTGTGCGATGGGTACGCTGAGCTTTACGAGGCGGGACCTTAAGCCGGAGTAAGCTTGAACCTAAGTGTTAGGCCGCTATACTGCAAACCCTTAGGGAAGTTGACGCCTTTCTCGGTAAAGCTTAAGCTAGGTCTAAGAAGGGGTCGTAATTGTGATGAAACCTATTGAACAGACCTATGCCATGCAGTCATCGTTCACAAGAGTACGGCAAGTCTTGGTTGATCCGCATAGGATTGACGCGTGGGGTGGTGAGCCAGCCAAGCTGAGCGCAAAAGAGGGGCTTGTGTTTAGCTCGTGGGACGGCGACATACATGGCACGAATACGAAGGTTGCACTCGAACAGACGGTAGCGCGGAATTGGTTTGGCGATGACTGGTCTGATCCTTCGAAGGTCACGTTTACCCACAAGCAGCTCCCAGAAGCTGAAGTAGATGACCTCGCTTTCGGCTGGGAGAAATATTACATAGGCGCGATAAAGGCGTTTTTGGAGCAGCATTCATGACACGTAAACAGTTGTTTGCCTTGCTTGCAACCATTATCGGGAGTGGCATCGTTATTTTGGACGGGACCGTTGTTACCTTGGCCTTACCCAACATTGCGCATGATTTGCACGCTACTTTTGCAGACCTGCAGTGGGTTGTAGATGGCTATGCATTGCTGCTTTCAGCACTTATTTTGCTGGGGGGTTCGCTGGGTGATATTTTCGGCCGCAAACAAGTATACATGGTGGGACTGAGCGGATTTGGCCTCGCCTCGCTGCTTTGTGGCTTGGCGCCAAACATAGGCGCCCTTATTGGATTGCGCGCGTTGCAGGGGATATTCGGAGCACTACTTGTCCCGGGAGCTTTAGCGATCATAAATACTAATTTTGTTAAAGAAAAACGAGGAACAGCTATTGGTCGTTGGTCGGCATGGTCGGCATTAGCTGTAGCAATTGGACCACTACTCGGCGGTTATATCGTGGATGCCAGCTCTTGGCGCTGGATATTTTTTATAAATGTACCGCTGGTTATTGTTTGTTTTGTGTTGGCTCGCATTGGCGTCGTGGAAACCAAGGACGTAACTTCTCGCAGAGTCGATGTAGTAGGTGCGTTGTTCGCGGTATGTGGCCTCGGCGGCATTACCTATGGCCTCATAGAAGGGCCGGCGCGTCATTGGAATGCGACATCCTTGGCGCTACTGTTTGGTGGACTAGCATTGTTTGTACTATTTATCCTCATTGAACGCCGTCGTAAAGATCCGATGGTCAAATTGAGCTTATTTGCCTCACGTAATTTTAGCGGAGCTAATTTGGTGACTTTTGCCATGTATGGGGCATTGGGTGGTTTCCTCTTCGCCTTGGTTATTTTTCTTCAAACGGCGGTGGGCTATTCGGCAATTAAAGCTGGTGCTAGTCTTTTGCCGATTACGGTCTTACTGTTGGCACTTTCGGGTCGCTTTGGTGGACTGGCAGGCAAGTATGGCCCGCGAATTTTTATGGCTGCCGGTCCGCTTACGGCAAGCCTTGGTATGGTACTCATGTACAATCTGCACCATGGCTCGCACTACATAGCGAATATTTTTCCGGGCATTTTTCTCTTTGCTTTGGGATTAAGTCTTACTGTCGCACCACTGACGATCACGGTGATGAGCTCGGTTCCAGAGACGAGCTCAGGCATCGCTTCGGGCATTAACAATGCAGTCTCACGGGTCGCTAGCTTGATTACCGTAGCACTGCTTGGTATTTTAGGAGCAGCCCACGTATACACATTGGCGATCACGTTGTGCGCAGCACTCGCTGCGTTTGCAGGTATAGTCTCTTGGATACTCATTAGTAATGAGCAAGCAGTACGTAAGTAATGGGGGTTTTATGATCGATACAAAATGGGATTTTAGCAGTCTGCATGCGCTATTTTTTAATGGAACACTGAAGCCGTCGCCAGAAGCCAGTAATACTGATGGACTTTTGGAAGTGAGTCGCAAGCTTATGGAGAAGCATGGTGTACAGACAGAAGTAATTCGTACAGTTGACCACAATCTTGCGACTGGAGTGTACCCTGACATGCGTGAACACGGCTGGAAAGAGGACGAGTGGCCTGAGATTTATAAAAAAGTGCAGGCAGCGGATATTCTTGTGCTCTGTGGACCGATCTGGCTGGGTGACAATAGTTCAATGATGAAGAAGGTCATTGAGCGCCTCTATGGTAACTCCTCCGAGCTCAATGGAGTCGGTCAATATGCCTACTATGGTAAGGTTGGTGGCTGTATCATCACGGGAAACGAAGATGGCATCAAGCACTGTGCGATGAACGTACTATACAGTTTGCAGCATCTCGGCTGTGTTATCCCTCCACAAGCCGATGCGGGTTGGATTGGTGCAGTTGGCCCAGGCCCTAGTTATCTCGATAAAGGATCGGGTGGGCCAGAGAGTGACTTCACGAATCGAAATACGACTTTTATGACCTGGAATCTTATGCATATTGCCAAGCTGCTAAAAGACAACGATGGCATACCAGCGTACGGAAATCAGCGAAGTGCCTGGGACGCTGGTGCTCGATTCGACTTTGAGAACCCCGAATATCGCTAAGTTTCATCTCGACTCGCAATTCATAGGGGTCCGATAGCTTAATATGTTGATATCCCGTAAGTCAGGCTGCTTGGATTGATACATCCATACTCACAGGAGGCCGCTCGATACCAATTTGTACCAGTATGTACTCCCCATAAAATAGTTCAGGGTGTTTGACCAGATTCTCTGTTCGTATAAATCCTCGATGATCATAGAACCCCCTCCTTTCGGCTTCAGACCCCTCGGTTAAACGAGCTCGAACCCGGCTATTATCCCCAACATAGCGAAGCGGCTTGTCAAGCAGCACAGAACCAACACCTTCGCCCCGATAGTTAGAGTTTACGTGCATACCACCCAGGTACCAGGATGTAATGCTAGAATCGGAAGCCGTCTCGTCGTCTGGCATGATATCACTTACTCCTACTACTTGCTTAATGCTAGTGTCTTCGGCAACCCAAAGTCGTCGTTGACCCCTTGTAATTGTGCTCATAATCCCGGCGTTCCAGTATGCAAGCCAACCATCCTCATCAAAATCAAGCAATCTTGAGCTTGCATGAATATCCATTTCAATTTGGGAGATGCGTCCGCCAAAATCATTTTTGGCAGTACCAACGTAAGCAGTGCTGAACGTCTCATATTGCAGCAAGGCTATATCGACCAGATCTTCTTTGCGAGCTGGCCTAATTTCGATACAACTTCTCATGGATAGAGCATAACCAATACGTTCCCTCATGTAAATAGACGGGCCAGCGAGCTGTTTCTTTCATGCATTTCGTTTTACAATACCTGGTATGACGACCACTGATTTAGTACTTATTATAATTGGTGTTGCCGCTGGTGTGCTGAGTGGTTTAGTAGGAGTGGGTGGTGGCATCGTCATGGTGCCGGCACTGGTACTGTTGCTCGGCTTCAGTCAAAAACATGCACAAGGGACGACCTTAGCAATGCTAGTACTTCCGGTAGGCATATTTGCTGCGCTAACATATTACCGAGCAGGATATGTAAATCTCAAAGCCGCTGGTTGGTTAGCCATCGGGTTCTTAGTTGGCGCTGCTATAAGCGCTCATTATGCAGTTAAGCTGCCAGAACACACCATGGCTCGTGTATTTGGGGGCGTGCTGCTCGCTATTGCCGCCAAATTACTCATAATGGGTCATTAGCTTCGATCCAATAGCTGCGGCGATAGTGGCGCAACGGCGTGCTTCATCACGTTTGATGAGTACCCTCGCTATGAGGATTTTGGTCTAGAGAGTTTTGAGGTCGGTAATAATGGTCTTAGCGTCGTTATATGCCGCTTGATTATCTGCATGTGCCGTCTTGAGTTGGTCGCGATAGCCGCCAAGGACAGAGTGGTTAGTATCGTAATCAGTTGGCAGTAATGCGAGGACGCTGGTCTCAACTTTTGTCGAAATTGTTTGTGCGGCGGCTACCTTTGCCTGCATATCAGTGAGCATTACAGAAAGCGTGGCAACATTTTTACCGGCTGTTTGGGCTTGCGTCAGGCGAGTACTTATTTTTGTAGCTAAAGCAGTCAACTTAGCTTCAGCTGCGAGCTGATCATCGGCTGTCTTCACGAGTGCCACCTTTGGCATGATAAGTGCATATACGCGGTATTCGGTTACCATGCTAGTAACGTCCGCAGCAGCGGCGGAGATGGTCGTTTCGGCATTTAGTTTTACCCGTAAGGCAGTAAGATCAGTAATTTCAGTGTTAACTTCACTGACAAGGCTTGCCCTGGAAGCGGCGCTCAATTTAGTCGCGCTGCTAATCTTTGTGATGAGCCCATTCAGCGCCGTCAACCGTCGATCGATTTCGGCGCTTCCTCTTGTCTTTATGTTCGCCAAATGGGTTGCTTCTGTAGCGGCTTGACTGGTGGCATTGGTACTGTCAGCGCCACTTTTAGGAACGGCTTGTACGCCCGCAGTCATAACGAGCGGGGTGAGCAACGCAGTTGCTGCAACCAGGTTAATGATTCGATGTTTGAAGTGTGATATTGTCATAAGATATAGCTTAGTTAGTGGGTACTTGGTTTGGTTGATCGTTGAGCGCCTGGGCTATGTTAGTCTGATTCTGGTCGCCTTGGGAAATGGTATAGCTAGCACTACTTAAGTCCTGCTGAAGGCTGGATGTATCTGTTGCGACAGCCGGTGTGGTACTCGGGGGAACGGGCGGAGGAATCGGCTTAGCACTTTGGCTTGATGCTGCAGTATTTGCCGTAGGTGTCTTTTTATGACTATGCCACCAATAGACGCCACCACCAATAATGGCGAGAATGACAACAGCGGCTACGATCCATATAAGCAGCTTCTTAGTTTTGTTGCCCGTGCCCGTAGCCGCAACCGGCTGTTGCTGAACAGTTGCTTCAGGCGGTATGTCAGTTGACTGCTGCGGAGTTACCACTGTTTGGGCTGACTCAGATGCTGGTGCTGAATCTCCTCCTGGGTTGGTAGTCGGCACTATCGCCGGTGTCTGAGCCGCTATATCTGGCTCTGGTGTTGTTTGCTCAGGCTTACTGCTCGCATCCGGCGCTACTTGATTCGTGTTATCTTCCATATATTTCTCTTTTTATTTTATCATTACTCCATTCATTTATGCACCCATATAGCATAAAAAGCAATAGTTGTATTGGTGATGCGATGTAGGGACTTTACAAAGCTACACCAAAAAATCAGCAAACCCTCCGATGCAGGTAAGATTATTAATGATCAATACATTACTACAAGCGATCATGTTTGGTTTCTTTCGTTAATAACATTTAGTTCGCAGAGCTGCCTGCCCTGCGAACTAAAGACGACCAGCTTTCGATGATAATGGCCGTCCGTAAAGAAATATCAAAGCTGCAAGCCTGCAATAACTCAAGTATTTTCTTCCGCTCCTGCGCATAGGTAGCCTTCATGCTCAGCCTTGAGATGGGTTCCAGCTGTTCTTTGAATTATTATCCACTGTGTCCGTAGTGATCACCCCGACCTGAGACGTACGCCTGTGGAGGGTTCGAGCGCTCCATTCGCAAGCCAGTAATCAATTGCTTTTCTGTGTGGACCACCACCACAATAAGCTACATGTAATCCCTGGTCCAGACCTGTTTCTATGGCGAATGCTAGGGATAGCTGTCGGAGCATCGTAATGTCAATTACAAAATTTTGCATCACGGTTCGTTGCTCTTTAGGAGTTCGAATACATTCAATAGTCGTTTGTTTGACTAAGGCTCGCAAGAGTTTGTCCGTCGGCTCCTCAAGGGGTAATATTGGGGCGTGTGGATGGCTAGCATTCCATCGATCTCTGATAGCCGGTGACATGTAGGTAGAATATCTAGGAAGGTCGAGGACCTTGAGAGACTCCTCAGTAAGCAAATAGAGGGCAGTATTAATAGATCGTGCCTGGGATCCAGCTTTAAAATAAAACATTGTTTGAGCGAGTTTACGCAATACCAAATAGTCGTGCGCCAATCCCAAATAATCGATATCAGGGTATCGGGCGCTAAACTGTAGCGCAAGCTCCTTTATTTGCCTGCCGGTGGGTTCCGGGTGCTGAATGCGGACTTCTGGTACTTTATCCCTTAAGGCCAGGGCCTCCATTAGGCCAATTTCGCCATATGTTAGTAGGATATCAGCGTTGGGCAGGTCAAGTCTCGGATTTCTTTTTCTGCCCTCTACAAGTAATAGAAGCTTGTTGGGGTCTGTTTTCGTTTTGATATAACCCCACGCGTCGGTCACTTGCTTGCAGAGATTAGGATCGGCATCAATGACGTGAGAGTGCCTGGCGCCACTGAATAAGACGACCTCCTGTTTGAGGACAGGTTCACCAATACTGCGCACGATCGTATGGTGTGAAATGGTGTCATAGGAATTGAACACCAGCCCCGGGTTAGCCAGTCCAGATTCTGAGATTTCGCCAAATTTTTCTCTATATTCCCTCTCCAAGCCACTGGTTGCTGTTGCTGCGTGAATTTCGTCGAAGCTTTCTTGAGTGCTCATGAGCCCTTTATACACTCATCCTGGCTGCCCGGACAGACTTTGGTCGGTCGTACCTTGCTTTTATGTTGGCTTGGGATGTCCGCTCAGTTGGTGCTGCTTCAGCTTGGCTGTCAATGACTAGTTGTCGTCGAGAGTAGTACGACGCCCTTTTGCGAGTTGTACAGTTTGCTTAAAGTAATCTAAGTCGGAGTGAAGACGTTCCCACCCTTTCTTGGTCAATCGATAGTAGCGCCGTCTTGAATTTCCTTCAAATGGCATCTCTTCGATGAGGTTGTCGGCACACAGTTGTTTTATCGCGCTATACAGTGCACCAGCTCCGAGAACTATATGACTAGCAGAGTCTTCTGTGATTTGTCCCAGTAACTCATATCCATGGCGTGGCTTCAGGCTCAGGGCGAATAATATTGAGAAAGCAACATGCGGAAGCAGCGTAACACCATGACTATTCATGATTACAATATAACAGAATTAGATATATCGAGGAATGTAATATACTGCTAATGACTTGCATAATATCCTTATTTTTGCTATACTATTTTTAAGTTGTTAATGAATCCGTGAGTAAGTGGTAGTAGAGCTTTGGTTTCATAGGAACAACCAAGCATTACTAATCACTAATTGAAGAGGATTTATTACTATATGCCTTATAATTCACGAACCGCGTCGCGCAAATTTGGCGCACGCACAACATACCATTCACAATCTAATAGCCGTCGAGGCGGACGCAGTAAGGGACCACGCAAGGATTACATCCACCCTTCACGTTTTGTAAAGGTTGCTAATCCGGTTGCAGAAGCTTCTTTTGAGGCCCAACATCAATTCCCAGACTTTGGCATGCAGCCTATACTGCTAGCTAACCTGGCGCGTAAAGGATTTGTGCAGCCATCGGCAATCCAGGACCAAGCCATCCCTCACGGTATGGCTGGCCGTGACGTCATTGGCCTCGCTAACACGGGTACTGGTAAGACGGTAGCATTTGCTGTCCCCGTCCTGCATCGTCTATTGGAAAATCCACAGTCCAAAGCCCTTATTATTGCTCCGACTCGCGAGCTTGCTCAACAAATTGAGCAGGAATTTAAGATGGTTGCCAGTGGCACGGGTCTGTTTGGTGCTCTCCTTATTGGTGGTGCCAATATGAACCCACAGCTGCGAGATCTGAGGAATAAGCCGCAAATCGTTATCGGTACGCCAGGCCGTATTAAAGATCACCTGGAGCGTCGTTCTTTGGATTTGTCCAGTTACGATACTGTAGTTCTTGATGAAGTGGACCGCATGCTCGATATGGGTTTTGTCGAAGATGTCAGTGACATCCTTGGTAAGCTTGCAGGGGATCGACAGTCATTCTTTTTCTCGGCAACACTTGACCGCAAGGTGCGGGAACTAATTGATTTCTTCGCACATGACCCAGTGACTATTTCGGTGACAACGGGCGAGGCGACCGAGAACGTGCACCAAGACATCGTTTGCTATGAAAGTATGGACGACAAGCTTGAACAATTGCACGGAATCTTAAACAAGCCTGAAGTCGAGAAAGCGATAATCTTTGATGACACGCAGCGCGCAGTAGAGCGCCTGAGCAAAGAACTGCAGAGTCGTGGCTTCAAGGCTGATGATATCCATGGTGGAAAAACACAAGGCCAACGTCAGCGCTCACTTGCTCGTTTTAAGAAAGACGAAGTCAAGATTCTTGTGGCAACCGACGTCGCTGCTCGCGGTATTGATGTAAAAGATGTCTCACATGTCATTAACTACAGTACTCCGCAAACCTACGATACGTATGTGCACCGCATTGGTCGCGCCGGCCGCGCCGGAAACATTGGCTACGCTTTGACGTTCGTGACCGAATCAGGTTACTAGTCTTAAGCTTCAGACTTCTAGGGTCATGCCCTTGACCATGATAAAACCCATGAGCATGGCCCTTTCACGTTACTCCTAAGACGATACTTTCAGCAGAGGGAGCTAGGGTTTTGCAATGGTGCAGTTTTTAAGAATATATACTGCTAGAAACCAAGTGCCTCTTCGACTAGAATGATGTCTATACGGCCGGGTACAGCCTCTTTGTTAAAGGTGACGACCTTGTTAACGCTCGTACCCATGCCATATGCTGCCTGTGCACGCGCCTCCTCGAGAGGAAGAATGTACTGCTCGAGGCGCTGCCAAGCATCATTAATATCTTTGACGATTTTTTGAGCACCCACGACCCACACAACGTGGCCCGCGCCGTAGAGGTAGGCTGGTAGTTGGCTGCCAGTTGCTGAAACGATGAAGGCATGGCCATCCTGCGTGAGAGCTTGTATGCTGCCAACCACAAAGTCAGGACTCGCACCCAATTTACGCTGTTCACGTTTGTTCTCATTGCCCATTGCCATGAGTTTTGGCCGTACAGCTTCGTAATCTCCTGATTCATTAATAGCAGCCTGCAAGCCGATTTTCTCCAGCGTTTGGGATGTGACAGTGAGTACCTCTGCGCCTCTTGGTAGCTTTGCAAGGGCTGCCTCTTTGGCTGCTGCTGCATTAGCCACAACACTAACAGTAAAGCCGTTGTTCTCTAATGCCTTGACAGTTCTGGCAATGGTGTCATCGTTCGCAATAGTATCGTATTGATTCATAAGCCCTCCCAACTATGTTTATACTATACAAAGTATAGTTATTATAAGTAGTATACACTAGATGCATGTGCGCACAAGAATTACAGCCCTGCGGGAGTATCCAAGCTTGCTTGCAAATTATTGGCGATAAGTGGACAGGCTTGATTATTCGTGATCTTACTGCCGGCCCGCGTCGATTCACTGAGCTGGAGCAAGCATTGCATATTGGGCCACGTACCCTATCGCAACGGTTAGCAAGTCTTGAAGCACAACAGGTGGTTACCAAAAAGCATTATGCAGAGGCGCCACCACGCGTAGAATATTCGTTAACCGTAAAAGGTGAAGATTTGTTGCCGATATTACAGGCCATGGCCAATTGGGCGAGCAGGTATCCAAATACCATACATTGACAGGCCCTCAGTCGCCCGATTACACTAGGATAAATGTGCAACATACAAAGCCTAATTAAGTAGTAAAAAAGGAGTACTGTGTCCTTCGCGGGTAAGGCAGCCAGGGCAACAACATGTAATGACGGAGGCAACTACTCCAAAACAGAGTGGTGGGCGTGAACGGGGCCTGGAGCGCGAGAGTGTAGTGCGCGCGGCCCTGAAGCTGCTTAATGAAGTAGGTTTTAGCGGTTTGACCTTACGTAAGTTGGCTGATCGTTTAGAAGTAAAGGCTTCAGCGCTCTATTGGCATTTTGAAAACAAACAAGATTTGATTGATGCCATGGCTGAGCAAATTATACTGTCTGATTTTAAACACGTGCGTTCGACATCAATAGGGTGGCGTGAGCTTTTGGCCATGGTAGCTCGTACACATCGTCGTGCGCTGAGTCATTATCGCGACGGAGCACAGATATTGGCACATGCTAGCTTGCGTCAAGGCAGTATGTTGGAGGGGATGGAACAACTGTTTCAAACGTTGGAAATGCAGGGATTTAGTGCTGAGTTAGCCCTGGCTAGTTTTCTCACTATTATCCGTTATAACTTGGGCTGCGTATTTGAGGACCAGACGGATCCGCTAACCCGCATGGCAGTTGATCGAACCGAGCGTTGGGAATCCGTTGTTGGAGCTTATCCGAGACTGAGTCAAACCCTGACCACGGCTTTGAGCAACGAGGTTACCAGGACCGATCATATGTTTGAGTTTGGTTTAACAATTATTCTGAATGGTATCGCGCATGGTTTAGAAGGGGAGCACCTTGACGCCCACCCAGAAGGTAGCCTAGGCTAGAAGTATGTTCAAACGCGGCAAAAAATTAACAGCGTCAGTCGGCATCCCTTTGCCATTTTTGAAGCGACGTCAAGACTTGAAGCCTGAAGACGTACGTGAGGCTCGTGCTTACATTGCTGAATACTGGAAGCACCTTGAGCGTTTCCACCCAAAAGATGATGGCAGCACACTTGGGGTACCTAAGCCGTACCTGGTACCTTCGTATGAAGAAGGTCGTGAATTTGACTTTAACGAGCTGTACTATTGGGATAGCTATTTTATGGTGCAGGGTCTGCTTGATGCCGAGCACCACAAGTTGAATGTAGGCATCTTGGAAGATCTGCTCAGTTTATTCAAGCGGTTTAATACTATTCCAAACGCCTCGCGTACCTATCTCACAGGCCGTTCCCAGCCACCATTGCTAACTAGTTTCATCTTTGATCTTTATAACACGTACAGCCTGGATCGAGATTGGCTTGAAGCAGCCATGGATATTGCCAAGCAAGAATACAAGACTGTGTGGATGGGCACTTCGAAGCCAAATGCTCGTCAGGTTCATAAGGGTTTGAGCCGCTATTACGATATTAATGTGACTCATGATCTTGCTGAAGCTGAGAGCGGCTGGGATTATACACCACGTTTTAATCGCCACTGCCTTAACTACTTACCGGTAGACTTAAATGCGTTGCTGTATAAGTACGAGATGGACTTTGCTACCACGGCCAAACTATTGAGCGATAAAAAAGAAGTTGAGCTTTGGACTCGGGCGGCACACGTTCGCCGTAATACTATGCATAAGCTGATGTGGGATAGTAGCCGTGGCTTGTTCTATGACTATAATTATGTGAAGGAGCGTCGTAGCAACGTAAGCTCCCTCGCGTCATACTATCCATTGTGGGCCGGCATGGTAGATGGTCGGCAGGCGGTACAGCTTGTTAAAGGTCTCAGGCATTTTATGCAAAAGGGAGGCTTAAGCACCACTGACAATATTCCATTAGGGCAGTACGTATTCGGCTCTATGCCTCGTCAGTGGGCTTATCCAAATGGATGGGCGCCACTGCATTTTCTGGTCGTAAAGGGTTTGCAGCGTTACGGATACCATAATGATGCCCGTGCTATTGCTATGGCGTGGCTCCATACTAATCTGGATTGGTTTAACGCACATGGTCAGTTCTTGGAAAAATACAATGTCGTTAAGCCAAGTGAGCCACCCGCTAAGGGCATGTACCCTACGCAAGTTGGCTTTGGATGGACCAATGCGGTCTTTGAGCGTTTTTGCCAGGAGTTCGTTGACGGAGAGCGCATTGGACAGCTGCCACAGCTATGACCGGACAGTCGCTTGCTGATGTCGTTATCGCCAAGCATAAAACTCATTTGATTTTCGATTTTGATGCCACGCTATTTTTGATGCATATTCCATGGAATGAATGGGGCGAAGACATACGTGATGAGCTGCTCGCCTTGGACATTGAGCTGTGGAAGCGTCATCAGTTTAAGGGGGGATCAGGCTTTCAGAACAAGGTGGTTGAAGCGCATGGTAAACGTGGCTTAGAGTTGATGCTCCGTCACTCACCTCGATTCGAGATGAAGCACAAGGAAAAATTTACACGCAATGAGCAGCTGCTGAAAGAAATAGAAAAATTTAAAGGCACGTACCATATGTTTATATGGTCTTCGAATTCTCGCCAACTAGTTGACAGCGTATTGCGTCAGAATGACATGAGCGATTGGTTCGATAAGATTGTCAGCCGAAACGATGTGCAGTTCCTAAAACCTTCAGACGAGGGTTTTGCTCATATCCACGATCCCCGGGTACCGAAGGGTCGCTATCTGCTCATTGGTGACAGTAGTCACGATAGGGATGCTGCTCTTGATGCCGGTATCGACTTCTACCACACCGATTTTTTTAATCAGGGGCGATAGGTTATAATAACGGTGTTAAAAACTTGGGGTTGTAGCTCAGCTGGCTAGAGCGCGCGATTCACATTCGCGAGGTCGGGGGTTCGAGCCCCTCCAACCCCACCACTAGTTTTATATGCCCGAAGCTGCCTTGAGATAACCATGGCACCACCACTTCCTGCGTTACGGCACTGGCTGGTGGGATGGGTCGACGGTAGGAGTCTTTGGGCCTAACCTTTTTCGCTACCGTGGGGTCAATACCAATGGGCGTACCGCCCATTGGTGGTCGTTTCTTCTTTCCGAAGACCATGGTTTGGAGTTCGGCTATCTGAATGGCTTGTTTTTGGATGAGGGCCTCAAAGTAGGCTCGGTCATCTGCTTTCTCTTGTTCCAGAGTTCGCACTCGTTGTTTGAGTGATACAATTTGTTTTCGGTCATGAGCATGGAGTTTCCGTAGGTTGTATAGCTCTGCCATGCGGACAGTAACCTCTTGGTCGGTAAGCTTTTTGCCGTAGGGCATACCCGTTTCCTGTTTGTTTTTATTCGTCCTAAACAAAGTTTAGTCCGAATGCCCCTGGAGGGGCAAGGGGTGTGAGCAGTTACAGCTTAGCGACCACTAGGTCGCTATTATCCTGCATGACACACACGTAGCGCTACAATCTGTTTTTAGTTACACTGTCCATATGCAAGAGCTAATAGTGGATTTGCACGTACACTCGCATCATAGCCGAGCGACCAGCAAGAATGCCGACTTTGCGGGGTTATATCGCTGGGGTAAGCTAAAGGGTATCAATATTATTGGTACAGGTGACTTCACGCATCCGACGTGGTTTGCAGAAATGCGTGAGATGCTCGAGCCAGCTGAGCCTGGTCTGTTCAGGCTGAAGGATGAGTTTGCGACACCGATTGATGCAAGCCTACCGGCCTCAGTGCGTGATCAGCTTATCCGTTTTATTCCAAGTGTCGAAATTGCTACCATCTATAAAAAGCATGATCGCGTTCGTAAACTACATCAGCTGATTATTATGCCTAGTTTCGAAAGTGTCAGCGAATTAAGCGCGCGTCTAGAACGTATTGGTAACTTGCATTCAGACGGTCGCCCGATTTTGGGCTTGGACTCGAAAGAACTATTGCGGCATGCGTTGGAAGCGGATTCTCGTGCTCTCTATATCCCAGCACACATCTGGACGCCTTGGTTCGGCATGTTCGGCAGTAAATCGGGATTTAACTCAATCGAAGAAGGGTTTGAAGAACTAGCTCCAGAGCTACATGCTATTGAAACGGGGCTGTCTAGCGATCCAGGTATGAATTGGCGAGTAGCAAACTTAGATGGCCTAACCATCACGAGCCATTCTGATGCTCACTCACCAGGTAAATTGGGGCGTGAAGCCACAGTAGTAAAGAGCGCAATCAGCTATGACAGTATCATTGGCGCAATCAAAACAAATGATGAACGTTTGGTTGGGACGATTGAGTTCTTTCCGGAGGAAGGGAAATATCATTTTGATGGGCATCGTGAGTGCAATGTACGCTTTAGCCCAGCAGAAACACGTGCACATCAGGGAATCTGTCCAGTATGCGGCAAGCTGCTGGTGGTAGGTGTAGAGAATCGTTTAGAGGAGCTAGCCAGCAGGCCGGAGGGATTCCTGCCGCAGCAAGAGAAACGCGTTGAATACATTATTCCCTTACCTGAGCTTATCGCCGAGTTGCATAATACGAAAAGCACTACGGGTAAAGCGGTAACGGCCGAGTACCACACGGCAATTGAGCGTTTGGGTGATGAATTCAGTTTACTGCGCAGTGTACCACTAGAGGCTATTGTTGATGCTGGTTTTCCACTACTAAAGATTGCTATTGAACGCCTTCGCGCCGGGAATGTCGTACGTGATCCTGGCTATGATGGTGTATTTGGCACCATTAAAGTTTTTAAAGACGCGGCAGAGCGTCAGGAAACTGTTCATCAACTGTCATTACTATAGATATGGGTGGGTTGTTGGATGACTTGAATCAGGAGCAGCGACGTGCTGTCGAAGTAGGTGATGGTCCTGTATGCATTGTCGCTGGGCCGGGTACGGGAAAAACTAAGACACTCACGACACGTATAGCACACCTTATTAGCTCCGGCCAGGCGCAGCCCGACCAGATTTTAGCACTGACCTTTACGAAAAAAGCCGCCGAAGAGATGCAGCTTCGCGTTGGTGCATTGCTGGCCAGTGAGGTACGGCATTCCGCCCCCCGTATTTCCACCTTCCATGCACTATGCCATGAACTGCTCGGGAGTAGGGCAAGATTTGCAACCGAGTCTGAGCGACTTCAAATAGTTAAGCAGTTGCCGAAGTCGTCCATATATAAGGGCGTATCATCACGCGAATTAGGCTTGCTCATCTCTCGTGCCAAGAACATGGCAGAAGATGAACCCGAGCTTCATTCGTTAGTACATGCCTACAACGCTGGTCTGCAGGAGTTGGGTCTCATGGACTTCGATGATCTCCTGGTTAATACCCGAGACTTATTGCAGCATGACGCAAAGGTTTGCTCCAAAGTACGATCTCAATTTACGCAAATTCTGGTTGATGAGTTCCAGGACACGAATCGTTTGCAATATGAGCTATTGCAGCTACTACGCGGCACAGACAACGTGTTCGTTATTGGCGATCCGTTGCAGTCTATCTATGGTTTTCGAGGCGCTAGCGGTGATATTTTTGAGCAATTTCGTGCGGATTTTCCGCAAGCAGCTGACATTACGCTCACCACTAATTACCGTTCTGCAGCGAAGCTAGTGATGCTTAGCAACAGTTTGTTTATGGATTCACCAGACTTGCGGCCATATACTGTAAACGAAGGCCGGGTGCGGGCAGTACAAGTGCTGAATGAGTATTCGGAGGCGGCATGGGTGCTTGCTGAGATTCAGCGCGCTATTGGCGGTGGTGATATGTTGCAAGCCATCAGTGACGATGATGCCCGAATGCACCGCACACTGCAGGACTTTGCTATCCTTTATCGTAATCGTGCTACTGCCATTGCCATGCAAAAAGCCGTACAGGCCTCAGGCCTGCCATACCAGATTGTGGGGGATGGCTCCCCTTATGAACAGCCAAAGGTACAGGCTATCATTGCCCTTTTGCGCAGTGCTTATAGCGGCGAGCCTGCACAACTTAAGGGTTTTTCGGCAGGACAGGCAAAAACCATTCAAAATCTGCTCGGGCAAACAAAGGGCGTTTTGCCGCATGCCCTCGCTGAGAAGATCGTAGAATTGCTCGGTTTTGAAACAACCGTCGGCCTACAGCATTTTATCGGTACATTAGTTCGTTTTGAGGACCTTGAAAGCGCCGTGCATTATTTTGACCGTATTGCTGAAACGCAGTTTTATGATCCAGATGTCGATGCTATCACCTTGCTCACCATCCATGCTAGTAAAGGGTTGGAATTTCCACATGTGTTTCTCATTGGTGTTGAAGAAGATATCCTACCGTATCGGGGCAAAGGACAACGGGCCTTTTCTGGCGAGGATGAAGAAAAGCGATTATTCTACGTTGCCATCACCCGTGCTAAAGAATATCTGGATATGCTATATACGAAGAAACGAGGTGGTCAAGCAAGCACAGCATCACGCTTTGCAGCGATGTTGCCCGAGGAGCTATTACCACATGAAGTTGACCCCAATCTCATGAGCGACCAGCGTCGCGCAGTAAAGCGTGCCGTCAAGCGAAGCCAACAAAGCCTTTTCTAAGAGTAGGCACGGCGCTACAATAGAGATAATAAGGAGACAATAGTATGCTTGGCGGTTTTGCAGGAATAGTGTTTTTGGTCATAGTACTGGTCGTCGTGGGTTATGGAGTTAGGATTATTAATCAATATGAGCGTGGAGTAGTGTTTCGTCTTGGTAAGGTGCGTCCGAGCGTGAAGGAGCCGGGGCTGCGTCTTATCATTCCTATTGTCGATCAAATGCGTAAAGTGGGTATGCGCATCGTCACGCTTCCGGTCGATTCGCAGAAGATCATTACACGCGATAATGTATCTATTGATGTTGCTGCTGTAGCTTACTTCAAAATTGCCGATCCAATTAAATCAGTCGTAGAGATTGAAAACGTGGTGTCAGCTACGTATCAGATCGCACAAACAACAGTACGGAATGTCGTCGGCCAGAATTCGCTTGATGAAGTACTCAGTGCTACCCCAAAAATTAATGAGGCTATCAAGGCCATACTAGATGGTGTTACTGAAAAATGGGGGGTATACGTCAGTGCCGTAGAACTCAAAGACATTCAACTGCCTGACAGCATGCAACGCGCTATGGCCAAACAAGCTGAAGCCGAGCGAGAAAAGCGGGCTAAGATTATTGCTGCCGAAGGTGAACAATTAAGTGCTGTTAAGTTGGGAGAAGCGGCTGATATAATCGCTCTTCATCCTATAGCCCTGCAGCTTCGCAATCTGCAAACCCTAACTGAAATCGCAACAGAAAAGAACAGCACCATTGTTTTCCCTGCGCAGTTTATGGACACAATGCAGTCTATTAAGGGATTCATGGCTAAAGAACAATAGCATGCAGACGATCAAGAAATTACCCAGCCCTTACTACCGGGTGACCACTCGTGCTATCATCCTCGATGAACGGTCACGCCTGCTCATTATCGAGGATGAGGATGGTACATATGAGTTGCCTGGCGGTGGCTGGGAACATGACGAGAGTTTTGATGATTGTATCCGCCGAGAGGTATCCGAAGAGCTAGGAGTAGAGGTGCTTTGGGTGGGTAAGTTATGGTTTTGTTATCGTGGCAAGCGGCGTGGCTATCCCTGGCACCTGCGTATGTGTGCTCCGGTCTTGATCAAGACTACTGAGTTCGCCATGGGCATGGGCATGAAGCGTGCCTATTTCGTAACGAAGGATGTACTACGAAATTTGCCTCTTTCACCAGATGAAGAACCTATCAAGGAATACCTTGATGAAATTTGGCCCTCGGTTGAAAAAAACACCATAAAAAGGTAAGATATCGAAGTTGTGGCTCTTTAGCTCAGTTGGTAGAGCAGAGGCCTGAAGAGCCTTGTGTCCCCAGTTCGAGTCTGGGAGGAGCCACCAAAATTGTCCAACAGATACAAAAATCCGAGAATATTATTCTCGGATTTTCTGTTTGCAAACTCACCCCTGTTATTCCAGTTCGAGTCTGGCAGGGAGCAAGGCTGTATGCCGAATAAGTACATGACCTTTCTGCGCACGAAACGTTCACATTGTGCTTGCATATACGAACGATATTTGAAATAATGTTCATATTGGAGTAAATATATGAACAAAATAGTAATCGGTCAGTATGTGCAACAGTCAGAAGGTTTCAAGGCCTTTGTGCCTGGTGCTTTTCCGCCCGTGGGTGATCTTGGGTTGCATAGAAAACTTGTTGCAAAACATACTGAAGCCGTGCGTCTCCTAGGCAAGCTGGATGGAATAACGGAATTGTTACCCGATAAAGATTGGTTTCTTGCGATGTTCATTCGTAAGGATGCATCATCCTCAAGCCAAATAGAAGGTACGAACGCCACGATGATGGACGCTATTGAGCGTGAAAACGTCGAACCGGGAACCCATTTGCCTGCAGATGTTGATGACATTTTACATTATATTTCTGCGCTGAATTATGGTTTGCAGCGTGCCAAATCATTTCCATTTACGCTACGTTTTATACGAGAGCTTCACCAGAAGCTTATGACCGAAGCTCGTACAACTCATCCCGCATACCCGGGTGAGTTTCGTACAAGACAAAACTGGATTTCTGGAACACGCCCCGGTAACGCAAAATATGTTCCGCCCCCAGTTCATGAAATGAATGTCGCCCTCGACCAGCTTGAAAAATTCATTCATGCGGATGATGATTATCTGCCGCTTATTAAGGCAGGTCTGTTGCACGCGCAATTTGAGACAATCCACCCCTTCAATGATGGCAACGGGCGTACGGGCCGTATGATGATAACTATGTTTCTCTGGTACAAGGGATTGCTTGAAATGCCAATTTTGTACCTATCGTCATATTTTAAGCAGCATCAAAAGCTGTACTACGAAAAACTTGATGGGTATCATGGAGGAGAGGTAGCTGAGTGGCTTGACTTTTTTCTTGAAGGGATGATCGAGACAGCTAACTCAGCTATTGAAACTTGTGCTGCAATCACGAAGTTACGAGGACGTGATATGGCTAAGGTCCAGATGCTTAATCGTACAGCCTCAGGGGCTACAGTAAAGACATTAGAGAATTTGTACAAAATGCCAATTGCGGGTATTGCCGACATAGTGAAATGGACTAGTTATACGGAGCGTGGAGGATATAAGGTAATTGACAGGCTTGTGGTCATGGGCATATTGATGCCAATTAAAGCTGGCGACAATGTGTACGCGCAAAAATGGGCGTATAAAGACTATCTAGACTTGTTTGACGGCAACAACTAAATTGTCTGATTCCTTGTCCCCATAATGGCTTCAATGTCGAGCTCATCCAATCGCTCGCATAAAACCTGAATATCAGAGAAGATATAGTTCAACTTTTCCTTGGCATAGCCCACCAATCAAAAGAACAGATACGAAAAGTTCGAGAATTTATTTTCTCGAACTTTTCGTATCTTCATCTCCGTTAATTCTAGTTTAAGTCTTGCAGGGCTGAAATTATTCCTGTTTCAAGCTGTATGCCCTTATTTTGTTGAGATATTGAAGTAGATATATATAGAATTTTAGGCCGGTTGCTATACGCATTCTATTCTCGCACAGCTTTGCAGCTGAGTAGCGCATTTGGTGTCTCATAAACGAAGGTTTTGTAGATAGGTCAGTCAAGCTTGCCACTATGCGATTTGAGCCATATAGCAATTTCCTCGATCTCTAAATGATCAACGGAGGTCTGTACCGTAAAATCTTCTAGTTCTTTTGCCTTTGCTGTTAGTGCATTTCCATTTCTCATGAGGAAGATGCCGCATACTGTCAAAGCTGTACGCTTATTGCCGTCGCTAAACGGATGGTCGCTAATGATATTCCTCAGATAGACAGCTGCCTTACGATGAAGTGTAGGATATTGTTCTTGGCCAAAGATTGCTTGCTGCGGTGCTTTAACAACCGACTTGAGACGATGCTCATCCCGAACCCCGTGTGAGCCTCCAAAATCCTCAATAATCTGGAAGTGAACCCGTAGGATTTCTTCGAGTGCAAGATACTTGTAGCTCATCGGTCAGCTAGGTTTTTTAGTGTCTGCCCGTATTGTTCTACGAAAGCATCGTACTCTTCTAGTAGTTTTTCGTGTCGTACTGGTTTTTTGGCCATTTCGACTTTAACGTGCAGCAAGTCTCCTCGTTTTGCCCCTAGGCGCGCCAAGTCCTTTTTAGACAAAGTGATGCCCTCGCTGGAGCCGATTTGTATGAGCTTTTGTTCAGTTTCAATCATAATAGAATTATAATCCGGTTATAATATGTTGTCAACAATGGCTTCAATGTCGAGCTCATCCAATCGCTCGCATAAAACCTGAATATCAGAAGATATAGTTCGAGAAATCCCGGTAGTACCCACTAATCAAAATAACAGATAGAAAAGATTCGAGAATTTATCTTCTCGAATCTTTTCTATCCTCGCCTCCGTTAATTCTAGTTTAAGTCTTGCAGGGCTGAAATTATTCCTGTTTCAAGCTGTATGCCCTTATTTTGTTGAGATATTGAAGTGCCCTGATTTACTCAAAAGTTTTGAACTCCAACTGCAGCAAAAATTATATACCGTGAAGCCTCCTCTAGAGATTGCTTTGAGCCATTCTTGAGCCTTCATAGGTATACTCGTTTCTAGGGTACTAAGGAAATAATTTATGAGAATTTTAATCGTAGAAGATGACCATACTATTGCTCAAGCAATTAGAGAAGGTCTACAGCAGGAATTGTTCGCTCTTGATGTTGTATTTGACGGAGAAGAAGGCTACCTTACGGCTACCGGAGAAGAGTACGATCTCCTTATCTTAGATGTCCTCTTGCCTCATATGGGTGGAATAGAGATTGCTCGACGCTTGCGCCAAGAGAATAACCATACGCGTATTCTCATGCTTTCTGCTAAGGACCAAGTGATGGACCGCATTAAGGGGCTCAATACTGGCGCAGATGACTATATGGCTAAGCCCTTCTCATTCGAGGAGTTGTTAGCTCGGATTAAGGCGCTTTTAAGACGACCAAGTGAAAAGAAGGGAGAAGCCCTAGAGGCAGGGGATCTCTCTCTTAATACTATCACCGGAGAAGTGTGCCGTGAGGGGAAGTCCATCTCTCTTTCCCCCAAAGAACATGCCATTTTAGAGTATCTTCTTCGCAATAAAGGCAGGGTATTGAGTAAGAATACTATCGTGGGTCATGTATGGGATTTTGACGCAGATATATTACCTCACACTGTAGAGGTGTTCATGGCGTCCCTGAGAGCTAAACTTGAGAAGCCCTACTCTGGCCCTCCACTTATCCGTACGGTGAGGGGATTCGGCTATAAAATAAGCGATCCATGAAGCATAATATGACATTCCCTCGGCTGCACATGACGAGTGTTCGTCTCGCGCTGACATACCTCGCGATTATCATGGTGCTGAGTGTGAGCTTTAGTCTCATCTTCTACCGGACCTCTACAGTTAACCTTGAGATTAGAGTGCAACCAGGACAGAATGCACTATATGTTGCCCAAGAGGGCGAGGTAAATGGCATGCCACTCAATGGCCCAATCAATCACCCGCAGGCTGTAGATGTGGCCAGCCTGAATGCCCAGCTTCAAAAGCGAACCCATCAAATCAAGGTGAGCTTATCAAAGCGTCTGATCCTGCTTAATATTGGGGCGCTCACAGCTGGCGCTCTCTTTAGTTACTACTTGGCTAGACGCACCTTGCACCCCATAGAGGTTGCTACGGATGCCCAAGCTCGTTTTGCTTCAGACGCCTCTCACGAACTTCGAACTCCCATTGCGGCCCTACGGGTTCGCAACGAAGTCACTTTACGAAAGCCTAACCTTACGATTACAGAGGCGAGAGAGGCGATTAAGACAAGCATTGATCAAGCCATAAAGTTGGAAAAGCTGTCTGATGGACTTTTACGCCTAAGTCGTAATGATACCTCAGGGATCAGAAGCGATTCCATCTTAGTTAATGAGATGGTCACTGAGGCTATAAACCACGTTGTTGTTCCTGCACAGTCCAAACATATTAAGATTGATGATACGATTCCTGATATGAGAGTGATTGCTGATGCAGATAGCATCATACAAGTAATCACAATCCTGCTCGATAACGCTATTAAGTATAGCCATGGCGGAAGCGTAGTTCTGGTCGAAGCAACGGTTGAGGGGAAATATTGTGCCCTCCATATCAAAGATATGGGCGCGGGTATCCGAGCTACAGATCTACCTCATATCTTTGAGCGATTCTACAGGGCTGATTATTCTCGAACCAAGCAAGGCGAGCAAGGATATGGGCTTGGCTTGTCCATAGCCCGGAAGCTTATCATTCAGAATAAAGGACGAATAGCCGTCCAGAGTGTTATCGGTGAGGGATCGACCTTCAGTATTTATTTGCCCTTTGCCAAGCTTTGAGATTGTTTTGAGGTTTCTTAATTACACTCGAGCAGGAACATTAGATTGAAGGAGTGCTATGAATGTAGTTACTAGAGGCTTTCGGAATGCATTTCGGAATGCCACACGGACCGTATCGATAGTGGTAATCTTAGGACTCAGTACGGGACTCAGTCTTATCATGCTAATTGCCCATCAGGCGGTGCAAAGTAAGATCAAGACCACGCTGGGTACTATTGGCAATACAGTGAGTATCTCGCCCGCAGGGTATATGCCGGGGAGTTCGGTGAATAATGCACTCAGTAACAGCCAGCTTAGTAAGGTACAACATGTTATGCATATCACTAAGGTAACTGGCATACTTACGGATCATCTACAAACCGAAGGAACAATCTCTAGTCTACCTGGACCTGCGGGTGCGCAAGCCGTCTCAGCAGGAGGATCTAGCTCAGATGCATCCACAAACCTCAAAGCTTCTGTCAAGCTTGATGATAAGGGAAGCGCTGGCGGACTCTTTATTTCGGGACCTAGCGGAGCTGCACCACAACTTCCTTCGAACTTTAGCCCTCCAATTCCCATCACAGGAACAAACAATCCCACCGATCCGTCAGCTATTGACGCATCGTCACTAAAGATTGTAAGTGGTACTGCGATCAATGGAAACAAAGATTCTAATGATGCCATGATTAGTACCGATATGGCGGGCAAGAATGACTTAAAGGTTGGTTCCACGTTTACCGCATACGGTAAAGTTTTTAAAGTAGCGGCCATATTTGATACGGGCAACGCAGCGGGGAATGACAATATTATTGTCTCTTTGCCGACCGAACAACGTCTGAGTGGACAAAAGAACGCCGTAACCGGTCTCACTGCGACTGTTGATTCGTTGAATAATCTCAGCACGGTGACGACAAGTATTAAAAAGTCACTTGGTGCTTCTGCTGACGTGAAAAGCAACCTTGACCAGGCTAACGAAGCACTCCAACCTCTCAATAGCGTCAAAAGTGTCTCACTCTATAGTCTCATCGGTTCTATTGTTGCGGGTGCGGTAATCATCTTACTCACTATGATCATGATCGTTCGTGAGCGCCGCCGAGAGATTGGTATCCTGAAGGCTATTGGCGGCAGTAATATCCGAATTATGTTGCAATTTATGAGTGAAGCGCTGACCCTTACTTTACTCGGAGCAATTATTGGTTTGCTACTTGGCATTATTGGCGGAAGCCCAGTTACTTCCACGCTCGTTAGTAATACTAACGGTAGTGGCGGGAGTGTGTCTGGGCCTGGCGTAGGATTGCACGTGGCTGGTCCTCGTTTCGCAGACATACGGAACGTCCATGCCCAGATTGGCTGGACCATCATCCTATTCGGCATTGGCGTCGCAGTGTTGATCGCCTTGGTGGGAAGTGCCATTGCCTCATATGTTATTAGTAAGGTTCGGCCAGCAGAAGTTTTGAGGAGCGAATAGTATGTTAGAAGTAACAGATCTTAAGAAAATTTTCTCCGCAGGAGATACCAAGGTTATTGCAGTTGATGGGGTGACTCTCAAAGTTGACCAAGGCGAGTTTGTCGCTATTGTTGGACGAAGCGGAAGCGGAAAGACTACCCTCATGAGCTTGCTAGGTGCGCTAGAAAAGCCAACGAGCGGTAAAATAAAGGTCGATGGCCAAGACATCTCTAGCCTTCATGACCATGCGTTAATCAAATATCGCGGTCGTGAAATTGGATTTGTGTTTCAGGGGTATAACCTTATTCCTAACCTTACGGCACTCGAGAATGTAACTTTGGCAATGGAGTTTGGCAGGACGAATGCCGGGAAGCGTAAAGAGTGCGCCGAAGCGCTTCTCACCCAAGTAGGTCTTATCGGTGGCAAGCAACGCCGCAAGCCCGGTCGGCTTAGTGGGGGCGAACAGCAGAGAGTAGCTATCGCCCGTGCACTTGCTAATAGACCAAAGCTAATTCTTGCCGATGAACCGACTGGCAACCTTGATTCACAGACGAGTGAGATGATCATTGCATTACTACATAACCTTGCAAGCTCACAGAATACCACCATTATTGTGGTGACCCACGATATATCACTAGCCAATCAGACTGACCGAGTATTTCGCCTGCAAGATGGAAAATTACAATTAGAGAGATAAGGGAGTATATCATGGAACACTATGTATCCGGAGAAGAGCATCAAGAAGGAATACGACGACGTAGTAAATTACAGCACAAGAATAAACCGCCGTACGTTTGGATAGCGGTGGTTATTATTGCGATGGTAGCTAGCAGTCTGGGAATGTTTGCATATCTAAAGCATGGCGGGACGAATTCATCAGGTAGCTCAGCTTCTGGCTCGTCTTCGGGGCTTTTGGCGGGTGGCCCTGCCTGTGGGGGCGGTGGTGGAAATCAGTGTATGGGGAGCGGTCCAAGCGGTGGCCAAATGAGTGGCCCTCCGCCAATCTCCGGTACGGTCACAGCAGTAAGTGCCACTAGTATTACGATTCAGTCTCAGGATGGCACGCAAACTTTTAGTATTACAAGTAGCACTCAAGAAGGAGTGGGTCCAGGTCAACCAAACAAGTCATACAGCCCCAATGACATACACATTGGTCAGGTCGTTGGACTAGTAACAGCCCCAAATAATCCCACTCAAGTCCAGATACTAATGGCGATGCAGCAGGTCACGAGCCCAAATTGATATCAGTCGGCAGTAAGTGCCTTCCCCGTAATGCAGTGACTCCCTAGAACGCGACGAGATCTTTTCCTGCAGTGTGTGTTTGTGCCTGTTGCATGGTTCATTCGTTCACGCAACATGCTCGCTTCCTTCTCGCCTGCTCGTAATATGTCGGCGATGTTATGGACCAAGAGCATGTCCTTACAGGGAACCTAATCTCAACGCGTTTGAAGCCTTAGTTGTGTAGGTAGTTACGATATGCGTAACTCGTTGATTATGCTGGTCTGTGGTATATATTGACATGTAAGTACACATGGTTACAATGTTGATTATGGTACATGCAATAGTAACCAAATCAGGAAATTCATATGCACTACGCGTGCCTAAGCGCTATATAGATGATAATCATCTTAAGCTTGGTGATGTGGTTAATATTGAAGAGCCACTTGAGTTACAAAGAGCGGCGCTTAGCGCCTTGGTTCACCAGGGCAAGAACCAAGGACCGATAAAGGCTATAACAGATCCTGTCGCATGGCACGCGAACAACGGAAGCCAACTAGCCCATGGGAAGAAGTAAAACGTGATTCTGCTGGACAGTAATATAATCATCTAGCTTCGTAATTCCGAATGGGGAGATAAGATTGTTCAGCATCTCAATGGTGAGCGACTGATACATGTAACGTAGTTATTTCGGAAGTATTGGGATTTAAAGGCCTAAGGTCTGAGTAACTGCAGACCGAACGCGAGGCTGCTCATCCTAGCAGTATTATATATCAAGCCACGCAGCGTATGCTACCCACTTCTACCAGACGTCGAGCCAGAACTTCACCCATCATAACACGAGCTTAGAGCTCCAATTCTACTTAAAGGGATACCACCGAGGGAAGGATGCAGCCAGCTATAGGTTCAGGATCCATCGGTGCTTTGTCGTGCGATTCAGGGGCTTGCTCTGGCATTAAATTTCCTCCCTGGCAGCCAAGATTACCGCACGTATGTAGCCACGCAACTAAGTCGATACTTGGATGAATGACCCCAAGAATTAAACTGTCAGTCAAGGGGCAGTATTCGCTTAGTTGGATAGCGGTCTCTTAAAGTACTAGCTATTCTGTATGGTGCCCCAAGTACCTGCAGGAGCCAAACCAGTACAAGGTGGTAGCTTGGTTGCTCCATGCCTGAATATATATACAAGTAGTCAGCTTAATTTTTTACTTTTCTTCCTTGGCGTGGCGCAAATCATATGGATCGCTGTTAGGACGTCATGTATATAGCTTTTTATGCTCGGTAAGGGCGTAGCCCCCGAGCCGTTTATTCAGCCACTTGCCAAGGGCTAATGTGTGGGTTTTGCCTCCAACAAATAGCGGTGTTATTGTTCTATCTTCCTGTTCAACCAGTTCACTGAAAAGTAGCTCATCTATTGCATCGGCAAACGCTAGTTGTCTTCGCATATTAAAGTCGATAACAAGCTTTTGTATTGGGCTCCGATCTTCTTCGGCCGTACGGAGACAAGGAAAAAATGTGGTCTCTTCACGAATGGCTTCAATAAGCTCACGCGTCGGAGGCTGGTCGAATGCCATTTGATTCTCAGGATGTCGCTTATCCCATCTTTCACGCAGGACGGTCGTATTAAGCTTGCGCGTTTCCGGTGTATCGATAATCTTGCTAACTTCCAGGCAAAGCAGAAATATGCTGGTGGCTAAGGGGAACGGGTTGGTTGCGATCTCAAGATCGGCCGGAAGTCGACGTAATACTAAGTACTCATACATTAAGGCTAGGCCATGCTCTGTGGCTGTCTCTTGTATTACGCCGATTGAGGGTTCGGGGCATATGATACGTTCGTCGGGTATGCCTGCTCTACGTCCGTGCGCTTCATACAACCCTAGCTCACCGTGGTTTCTAAAATTGACTGAATCTAATTGGTCTACCCACGGATTCCTTACTCTCCCCTCAACGAGCATCGTGGTACTGGCCATATCCAGCGTGGTTTCTAGGTACTGCCATGCGCTATTCGTTCTAGTAAATACTGCGGAGTTGGGATCATGTGCATGCCACCCACCCACCAGTACTACATCTTGCGTAAGCGCCCTACTCCCTATGCTTCGGGCAGTATAATGCGAGACTTGAGTCCAGGGAGCTTGGTCTTGCTCGTGAAGCGACTGGAGTATTTCCTCTGGACATGCTCCGAACGTACCCTGATATTGTTCTAGAATTGCAGCTGTCATTATACGAACTTTTGGCTAGTATATCACCTGCGAAGGCTTGTACGTTGCATTCGTTGAGGTAAACACGGCACCGTTCCAAGCTGACATCAGCACTAGGTTGAAGTTATTTTGGCAGCACCCCATCGAGTTCGTGCTACGGGATTATCCTACGCCAGCCACCCGCATGATTATTCACAATCACGGCTTCGAAAAGCTTAAGAATGCAGGTTCATTTAAGAAGCCATCTTGATAAATCTGGAGTTCGTAGACATTACGGGTTATTCCGTTTTAGTGTAATGAGCCGAATCCCTATAAGTATTGCTTCTAGATGTAAATATAGGTATAATCACTCTCGTCATCTGCGGGTCTAGCTCAGTTGTTTAGAGCGCGTCCTTGCCAAGGACGAGGCCAGGGGTTAGAGTCCCCTGACCCGCACCATTTACGAAATCACCGCGTTTTAAGAACCCTACCCAGGGTTCTTTTATGTTACAAGTAGCTGTAGCCCAGTGCAAGACGATTAACAAAGTACAGTTCTGTGACTTCAAGCAGGTTGGCGATGTATTCCTGCATGTATCCGACTTGTATCAACCGAGCCAGTGGACTGACGTGCTCAACTACCTGACGCAGCAAGTACAGGCACAGAGGCTGTAGTAGTGTCATGGCTGCGAGAATCAGCAAACAACGCATAAGGGAGCTGCAGAAGCTGCTAAAAGAGCAGACCGGGCGGGACTACACTGACGAGGAAGCGCAAGAAGCAGGTTTAGCTATCATGCGCTTTGTGATTGTCAAACATGAACGGCAGCATAGGCTTACATGCCCTGATTTTGCCTGAGGCTCGATTCAGATTGCAGTAGAAATTCAGCTAGAGTACCATTAAGTCAAAGACGAAGCTGGGAGACAGACTATGGCCGAACGACAGTCGAAACCTTGGTATAAGTATTGGTGGGGTGTAATCATAGCCATATTTATATGGCCCTTCTTCCTCTGGTGGTTTATCTGGGCTAAATCGGGCAAAAAGGTAGCCGTCAAGATAGGTGCGACGGTCGTGGTCTGGGTGGCTTGCGTGGTAGCGCTCATAGCGCTTGCTGCGGCAACCCCAGCGACCCCCTCGTCTTCTACGGCAACCGTGCAGACGCATCCCATTAGTACAAATGTAACGAAACCGGCTCCGAAGCAAAATGCCACAGTACCAAAGACCAATACCGTAACCGCTCCATCAACGAAGCCGACGGCAGTATCTACCCCGACGCCTCAGCCGACTCCAGTCCATACAATCATCTATCAGTTTAGCCTGATGAGCGGCAGTATGAACGCAACTGACCAGCAGAACGTCGGGATTAGCTGGAAAGACCCTACAACAGGCAAAAATCAAATCCCCACTGACATTGCAGGTGCAATCCAGCAGATTAACGCCGGAAGCTATTCTGTCACTTATCACGTAAATTCTGTGAATCTTGATAATCTCCATGCAGGGGTCAATAACTACAGTAATCCAGACGCTACCATCGCATGTACCATTTTAGTAGACAATAACCCAGTCTCTAATGAGACAGCTCCTGAGAGTGGCTACGCGGATTGTTCTGGCAACGGGCTGGATAGTCAGTCAGGTACGTAAGGAGAATATTGCCATGAGAAGGGTTCTAATATCTACCGCAGTCTTCATCATAAGCCTTGCTGCGCTGTCCCAGACATCGTTCGCAGCAAGCAACGACAGTATCAAGATTGCACTGAACCATGCCTACCCTAAACCCAACGGCACCTACGCGGTAGTAGTGAAAGACGTACCAGGCGCACACCTCGCGCTCTATGTTAATGACAAGAACCCAGTGTACGCCACTGTAAATAAGAAAGACTGGGCGACATTTCGCGGCATAAAACTCAGTGGCAACGGTAAGATTTCATTTGGCAGGGTATACCACACGAACGGCAAAACGTATCAGAAGCCAGTAAACTATGTTCGCTACTTTAACGTTGCAGCAGATAGTACGGTAACGTTCGTGGTCAGCAATATCGCTAAGCCCGTAGCACAAACCGTAACAGAGACTGACACACAGCCGGTAAATAACACTGCGCCAGCGCCCACTCCGCAGCCTACCTGTACGAACGGTACATACGTCAACAGTGCGGGCAACACCATCTGTAGTCCTGAAACAGCCCCAAGCGCACCGGCAGGGGCAACCGCTCAATGCGTAGACGGCACGTACAGCTTTAGCCAAAGCCACAGTGGCACTTGCTCACATCACGGTGGCGTAGCGAGCTGGCTCTGAACTATTAGCAGTGCGAGCTTTTTCTTGTGCAGAGTATAATTTACGCCATGAGCAAGAGGTTGAAAGCGCTTTTCAATATATTCAAATCCCCTAAATTGAGTAGCGGACACCCCGATTTGCGAGGCTCATTTGCAAGTATAGACGGTAGCGCGGAAGAACAAGCGCGTCGGCATAATGAAGTTGAGATAGCTCGTGCAAATTACGAAGTGACTAGGGAGGCGTTTCAGAAGAACTTAAATCTGGCTTATGGCGCACTGATTACGTCTATCTTCGCTGTTCTGGTTGCTATCATGGCATTGGTAGTAACAGTATTCAAGAAGTAGGCGGGAAATAAATAACAGCATGACAGACAGCAATACAGGTCCACTCGAAGCTGAAGTACAACATATTATCAAACCCCAATTCGACATAACCATCATCCGCTACACTACCAGTAGCAACGGCTCCGCTAGGAGTCGTTGCTCTGTCTTTGTGAAGTGGAGGCTCGGTTTCTTTGGCTGGAGTTGGTAAGCTACGAGACC